>Ga0153996_1000317_pt1 | contig 22292 bp, 18 predicted proteins | sample TSNC080MetaG_FD_104728 | JGI IMG/M metagenome (GOLD analysis project Ga0153996, IMG submission 104728) | Attine ant fungus gardens microbial communities from North Carolina, USA - TSNC080 MetaG | ecosystem: Host-associated > Fungi > Mycelium > Unclassified | place: USA: North Carolina, Lumber...
CAATCACGATAAAAGATGCCGTATCTAAACCTTTTTCGGTTGTTTCTTCGGTAATCTTCCACTGCTCAAATATTTCTGTGTCAATGGCTTCCCGGGCATCAATTTCTCCGATTATACTTATTTCTGCAGACCGTATTGCACATTCTTCACCACCCCTGGCAATTGCAATACAAAACGGTTTCTGCTGCATCCGGAAGGTGCCCTTCAGGTGATTGGAATAAACCATCTTTTCCACGTGGACGAAGTCGTCATATTCTTCCAGCCCGCTGCAGCCCGTAAGAGAACTTCCATCCATCCGTTTCCCGAACCGCACCGCCAGTTCCCCTCCCGCGTAGTTGCTTCCAAACAAATAGAGGCCTTCTATATCCCCGTTTTTTTCCAGATGGTGCAAAACTGCTTCCGGATTATAATGGTCTAAAATAATAAAAATAACGGATGTGGTGGGGGCCATTTCCGCTAGCTTTCGCTTATCATCCCCATCCTGTTTTCCATCACAGATGATAAAAGTATTCCCTTGTTCAGATTCCGGCTCCACCTGTCTGATGAAACCGGACAATTCATCCGCCTGTTTCCGAACATCCTGAAAACAGCCGTTTAAAACAACATGATATTTCATAACTTGCCTCCTAATGAATCAAGCGGACATGCTTGCATGTTCATTTGATTCATAAATTCAAGGTTGAAAGTTTCTTTCAACCTTCATCAGCCTGCCTTTCAAATAATCCCGATACAGCACCGCAGCTTTCTCCTGGACCGTATCACCCTCGATTACAATCCCTTCCCTATCACGGTTAACCGGTTCCAGACATCGCAGTACGGCCCGCTGTTCTATATCACGAAACCTGCTGTTCACTCCCAGTTCCGCCATCGTATAGACATCAATCGGCCGTTTTCCTCTCTGCATCCGGTCTTTCAAGGTTGGCACCCGCAGATATGAGCAGGGCGCATCACCGACCGATAATACAAACGGCACCCTTACTACCTGAGTACAGACACCGCCGTCAACCATATTGGTAATCTTAAGATATTCCTCATCTACCGGTTCAATACCGATCACCTGGGTGATACACGGCCATCCCAGCTGCTCCGCCGCCAGGAGCGGAGTCTTACCATTATCCCCATCTGCGCTCTGGCGTCCCATCATAATTACATTCTGACCGCCGATTCGGCTCACATATTCAGTTATCAGCCCGGCAGTCATCTCCGGCCAAAACTGAAGTTCTTCTTGGCATTCTATCCGAACAGCTTTATCGAATCCCAGGGCATGCAGTGTCTTTAAATAACTCTCACAGCGCTCACCGCCGACCGTCACCGCATCCAGCTGCAATTCTATGCCAAAGCTCTCCGAATTATCGGAAAGCTTCAGCATCATTTCAAGAGCACTCTCGTCAAAGCAGTTCCACATTGTTTTGACATAGCTTACATCGACCCGATTCTTTTCATCTGCGATCCAGTCTTCTTCGGCCAGCAGATCTAAATCGGGTACAATCTTAAAACTCCCAAGGATTTTTATCATTATGCTTAATCGGGATTAAGGTTCCCATATTCATAATATTGTTCGGATCAAATGCCTTTTTTAGGGTTTCAAGCATATAGAAAGATGAGCCGTATTCTTCCCATACATAATGTGCCCGGGCTTTTCCAAGTCCGTGGTGGTGGACGATGGAGCCGCCGTATTTAATGACCTCTTCGCAGATAATGCGGTTAATCTGGTTATGATATTTATTGATCTCCTCTTCCGGAGTGCAGTCAACCACATTATAGTAATATACAAAATACATGTTCGTACCATTAATATAGCTATGTGAGGAATGTCCGCCCATCAGCGTCATATCCGGAACTTCTTCCAGCACCCGCCGGCACGCATTGTCATAAATCTCATAGATACAATCCCAGCATCCGGATACCTCCGTAGTAATGCCGATATTATTAGTCGCCAGAATCTCTTCTTTTTCCTCGGCGATCTCTTCCGGGCCCCAGTTTAACCCGGCAAACCATTTCTCGATAATTTTCGGATCAACAGCGTTTACGCCCTCCAGCTTAGAGATAATGGCTTCAATGCCGTCAGCGGTCGCTTTGGCAATCGCCGCTGGCCCTTCCGCCATAAAGATCAGTACGTTACTGTCCCCTGACCAGTCGAAGTGCAGGCTGGCATCAGCAGCATCGTACAGACGGGCGATAGAAGGCTTATACCCCTCTGCCATAACATCTCTGAGAACATTAAATCCCTTCTTCATATCATCAATGGTATATCCCAGGAACACATTATTCTCCGGCTGATATTTGAACAGCTTAACGGTTACTTCGGTAATAAAGCAGAGCGCCCCTTCATTTCCGGTGATGATATGACGTATATCCGGCCCCGCTGCTCTCCGGGGAACATTTTTGATCCGGCATATTTCGCCGTTAGGGAAGACGGCTTCCAATCCTACTACCATGTCTTCAATGCCGCCGTATAAAGTCGAAAACTGTCCGATACTTCTGGTCGCAACCAGTCCGCCCATCTGCGCCAGCGGTTTGGATTGCGGTGAATGTCCGGTGGTATACCCCTGTTCGCGCAGCATGTCATCCATATCCTGGAGAGGAACGCCGCACTGACAGGTCACCTGCATATTATATTTATCCACTTTCAGGATCTTATTCATACCGGAGCCATCGACAACAATCGAATTTAAAGCAGCTGTTTCCAGGCCTCCCTCGATTGCCGACTGGCCGGTCCGAGGAACGATATTGATTTTGTTTTCATTTGCGAAAACCATGACCTCCCGGACCTCTTCGGTACTGTTTACATAAACGACTGCGGCCGGAATCGGCTGCGTATACACCTCATGGGTCTGTTCAAACTTACGGTAGCGGTCCAGGCTGCTCTCCTTTAATACCTTTTCATCGGTAATCACCCGGTCTGCTCCGAGAAGATTCTCCAAACCCTCTACAATTTGTTCTCTTGATAATGCCATCCTGATTATCTCCTTTCTTTACATCATACAATTAATGTGCTTAAGCCGCGGATGACTCATTCATCTATTATCTCCAGAAAGAATCACGGCTGCGTGATTCTACGCCTGCGGCGCGGAAATAAAAAAAGAGAAAAGCCTCCGCCTATGCGCAGTAATCCTACTGCATATATGCGTTACTTCTCTCTTTCATCTCTGTCGGTAACTGTCTCCACTATAATACGGCTGGCTTCTTTTTGTCAATTGTATAAATTGTACATTATTGCCTTATCTATTTTGGTTCATTTGCCAGATTGACAAATACATTCATCCACTTTATGATGTGTGTAAGTTACTTGCAGAGAGTGAAGAGATGGGTAGCTTCTACATTGGGTAGAAGCTGCCTTTTTTGTTTCACTAAATATGAAACACTGTGCACAGGTGTTTTATCACGGAGCGTTAGACACTCTCTCGCACATGTATCTATAGTTATCTAATTTCAGATGGAGGGAATCATATGAACAGAGCTTTTATTAAAAAGTATGGTACGCTTCTGCTGCTTGCAGCCGGCGCGGGGATCATCTTCCAATTACCATATATCAGAGAAACATTTTATCCGCAGATCCAGAGTGCGATGAACCTCACCAACACACAGATGGGGCTGTTGTCAGCAGGATATGCGACCATGGCAACACTTTCCTATTTTATCGGAGGAATCGTTGCCGATAAGTTTTCGGCCCGCAAACTGCTGACCTTTTCCTTTATCATAACCGGGTTGCTGGGACTTTGGTTCTCGACCTTCCCGAGTTATAATATCGCAAGACTCATCTTTGTATTAATGGGCATTTCCACAATTATTACATATTGGTCCGCTTGTATCAAAGCGACGCGGATGTTGGGAACCTCTGAGGAACAAGGACGCCTCTTCGGCCTCCAGGAAGGCCTGCGCGGTTTCCTTAATGCCGGTTTAGTATTCGGTATGACAGCCGTATATTCACACTTTGCAGCACAAAACGAAATCCTCGGCACATCAGCAGCGATTAAGCTGTGTTCCATCGTCGTAATCATCATCGGTATCCTGAACTTTATATTTATAGAAGATACCAAAAAAGAAGAGAAATCGGAAAGCATTGTAGAAGTAACCAAAGGGATGTTTAAAGCACTTACGATTCCGCGGGTATGGATCCTCGTGGCAATCATCTTCACCGCATACAGCGTGTACGGTCTGATCGGATACGTAAATACTTACGCGGTAAATTATTTCGGCCTCTCTGCAACCATGGGTTCAACCTTTGGTGCAATCCGCTACCTGGTTCAGGGACTCGGCGGCATCATCGGCGGTTTCCTGGCAGACAGATTGAAATCACGGATCAAGGTCATCATCGGAGGCTGTATCCTGCTGGCTCTATCCTTCGGTCTGCTGATCATCCTGCCGGTACAGGCCAGTCTGGTCGGTGCGGTCATGGTTAATTTCATGTTTGGTCTGCTGTTTATCTACGCAGTGCGGAGCCAGTATTTTGCCGTCCATGATGATGCCAGCATCCCGGTATCGATGAGCGGTCGTGTATCCGGTATCGCATCCTGCCTGGGCTATGCGCCTGATCTCTTCATGTACACCCTGGTCGGTTCCTGGATGGATACCTACGGCGCTGAAGGCTTTAAGATGACATGGGCTTATGCAGTAGTGGCGGCGCTGCTCTGCGTAATCTTCTCATTAATCCTGAACCGGATTATCAAAAAAGAAGCAAAACAAAAACAAGTTCAGGAAGCATAATATATATCCCAAAAGGAGTTCCGTAAATTACGGAGCTCCTTTACTGTAGACAAACCATGAAATGCTGACTGTTAATAATGCCGATGAAATGAAAGCTGTAAGAACACTGTACGTTTGCCAAATAAGTATCACTGGCCAATCCAGAGTACCGCATATTATACACAGTGCAATCGCAGCAATCAGCAAAATAACTGTTACGATTATTCTCCTTTTTGTGATTGGATGCCGCACACTCGTTTTCCATCTGCGAAATCCCAAGAGAAAAAACAGAACGGCCAATAGGCATAGAATAATTGTAGCAGACGACAAAACGATGTCCAAAAGCTGTGTACCGCTCATTTCATATGTCTGCGTTAGATTGCCGTCTAATATATCCTTAACTTTTCGTACCAGGCTGGTATTGGTATTTGCGCCGTTGGTCAGCAAGCAGACGGCGGTTCCTTCATTTGTCAGTATGGCTACTTGGGTACTGAAATTAGGATTGCCCCCGGAATGCTCAATAATCGTCTGGCCGGCGTTTACCGACCAGCCCGCCGCATAATACATTTCGCTGACAGCCGGAACCGATCTATCACCCTGATGTGATTTTTCTATAACCGGATGAAATATTTCCGGTATGTCCTGCACACTACCCATCTGTATGCCCATCCAACGCGCCATATCTCTTGTACAAGAAATGATGTAACCTGCGGGTTTATTCCCGGCAAAATCCGGCGCGTCATATGGCGTCGTCATAAAAAAGGAGGACCGGTAGCCCTGTGCCAGCTGTCCGGTGGCCTGCGCGTCTTCTTTATAAACATACGTCTGGTGAAGGCCTAACGGCTGAAATACCTGCTCCTGCATAAAGTCTTCATAGCTTTGGCCAGACACAATCTCAATAACCAAACCCAATACGTCATAATTAACTGTTCCATAATCATACTGCTCACCGGGTGGGAATGCCAATTCCGCATCCACCAGCATTTCCACTGTCTTTTGCAGCAAATCCGGTGTATTACCCTGGGGAATATTTTGCGTATGCCTGATATTTGTCAGGCCGCTGGTATGGTGAAGAAAGCTATTGAGTGTAAGACTTTGCATATCAACAGGTTTTCCTCGATACTTTAACGTAAGCCAAGGTAAATATTTTTCGATCGTGTCAGTCATCGACAGCCGTCCCTGCTCTTCTAATAGCAGAATACCCATACCGGTAAAAGCTTTACTGACCGAGGCCAGCTCATATAGCGTATTCTCACTTGCAGGCATCTTTTTTTCACGGTCTGCATATCCGGAAGAAAAGTAGAACACTTCATCGTCAGCAAGTATTGAAACTGACATTCCCGGCACCCCTGATATACCGCAGGCATCATCCAGCAGCGCTTGTATTGCCGCAGACCGGGCATCTGACAACGCATAACTTTGTGCTGCCGATCCCGAGAATAATATAAGTATCGTTAATACAAAAATAATAGTCTTTTTCATAACTCTCCATTTTCAAAGAAATTAAATTCTGATCGTATTATACCAAAGCAGAGCTTAAAAGTGAAGTACCGCATATTGTTATGGAAAAAAACAGCACGCTTAAATGGCCGCCATAGCTTTTTCCTATATCCAGCGATATATATTTAATATTTCTTTATGACCATGATTTTATGTTAGTATATAACACAATAAACATTATGTGAAAGGAACAAATATCATGAAAACATCGGTCATTGGATATCCCAGAGTCGGAACATTAAGGGAGCTAAAGTTTGCTTCTGAAAAATATTTTAAAAAAGGAATTACTGCCGGCGAACTGCAGTTAATTGCCGGAAAATTGAAACAGACACACTGGGAAGTTCAGCATATGAGCGGGATAGACTTTATCCCCAGCAACGACTTTTCATTTTATGACACGGTACTGGATACCGCCGTTCTTATAAACGCGATTCCAAAGCGTTATCTGAATCTTAAATTACCGGCGCTCGATACATATTTTGCAATGGCCAGAGGCTATCAGGGAACAAATGGTGATGTGAAAGCTCTTGCCATGAAGAAATGGTTTAATACTAATTATCATTACATGGTACCGGAAATTGAAGATGATACGGAAATACAACTGGCCGGCACTAAACCCTTTGACGAATATATAGAGGCGAAGAATCAAGGCATCGTAACAAAACCGGTTTTACTCGGTGCTTTTACTTTTTTGAAACTGGCCCGGTTTACAGGGCAAAAACCTATGGCAGATTTCATCAGCTCCACTATTGCCGCTTACCAAGATATACTTGCCAATTTCCAAAATATCGGTGTGGAATGGCTCCAATTTGATGAACCATATCTTGTACACGATTTGAAAGAGGAAGATATTTCTTTATTCAATCAGCTCTATCGTGAAATTCTCTCCGCAAAAGGAACTGCCAAAGTAATTCTGCAGACCTATTTTGGAGACATTCGAGATTGTTATAATGAAGTCATAAACATGGATTTTGACGGCATCGGAATCGACTTTGCAGAGGGTAAAAGCTCACTTGAATTAGTAAAAAATAATGGATTTTCCCCTGATAAGTATCTGTTTGCAGGGATTGTAAACGGTAAAAATATATGGAAAAATAATTATGCCAAATCATACCAGATTGTTATTGAATTACAGAAACACTGCTGTCATATCGTACTTGGGACATCATGTTCACTTCTGCATGTCCCTTATACTTTAAAAAATGAAACCAGGCTGTCTGATCAGCATAAACAATATTTTTCTTTTGCTGTCGAGAAGCTTACAGAACTCGGCCAATTAAAAGAAATATGTCTGTCTGCGAACAGCCTTGAGAATAAAGACTATCGAAAAAACACCGGTCTCTGGAATGGGAACCGAAACTGCACCAATGCAGCCGTGCAGCAGCGGGTATCCGAAATAACCGCCGGTGACTTTATCCGCCAGCCGAATTTTGCCGTTCGCCAAAATCTTCAGAAAAGGCGTTTTAAGCTCCCGCTTTTTCCCACTACAACCATCGGTTCTTTTCCGCAAACCGCTGATGTCAAAGCTAACCGTACCGCTTTTAGAAGGGGAACAAAAACTTCAGAACAGTATAAATCTTTCATCAGAGAAAAAATCACCGAATGTGTTGCTCTTCAGGAGGAAATCGGACTTGATGTTTTAGTCCATGGTGAATTTGAGCGCAATGACATGGTCGAATATTTTGGCGAGTGCCTCGATGGTTATCTATTTACCGAGAAAGCATGGGTACAGTCATATGGCACACGCTGCGTGAAACCGCCGATTGTCTGGGGTGATATTTCCAGAGAAAAACCGCTGACGGTAGAATGGTCGGTTTATGCCCAGAGCCTTACCTCCAAAGCTATGAAGGGGATGCTCACCGGACCGGTCACAATTTTAAATTGGTCGTTCCCGCGGGAGGACATTACGCTTAAGGAAAGCGCTTATCAAATTGCACTGGCGATTCGTGATGAAGTATTGGACCTTGAGGCTAACGGAATCAAAATTATTCAGGTGGATGAAGCGGCACTCAGAGAAAAGCTTCCGCTGAGAAAATCCGACTGGGATGCCGAATACTTAAGCTGGGCAATCCCTGCATTCCGTCTGGTACACAGCGGTGTTAAACCGGAAACCCAGATGCACACCCATATGTGTTACAGCGAATTCACCGATATCATTACCGCAATTGACGATATGGATGCAGATGTAATCACCTTTGAGGCATCACGTTCAGACCTGCAGATTTTGGATTCCCTGAAAAAGAATCATTTTAAAACAGAGGTCGGACCAGGTGTTTATGATATTCACTCCCCAAGAATACCATCAGTTGAGGAAATGAAATCCGCCCTGCAGGAAATGCTCAGGCGGCTGCCTAAAGAAAACCTTTGGGTAAATCCCGATTGCGGGCTGAAAACAAGGGGCTATGATGAAACAAAACCCAGTTTGGAAAATCTGGTTGAAGCAGCGAGGTGTATAAGAAATGAAATTAACTAATATTCTTGAAAACAAAACAACATTTTCGTATGAGGTCTTTCCGCCGAAGCGAACCAATCCGGTACAGACCATTTACGATACCCTTGAGGAACTCTACCGGCTTAATCCCAACTTCATCAGTGTAACATACGGAGCCGGCGGAGATGGCGGCCGTCATTCTACCGCCGAGATTACATCGGCAATCAAAAAACAGGGAAATATTGAGGGTCTGGCTCACTTATCCTCGGCCGGCATGGCAAAAGCCGATTTACTCCCCCATCTGCAAGATCTAAAACAGAAGGGAATCGAGAACATTCTGGCGCTTCGCGGTGATATTGCGGATGCTTCTTGTCCTGCCGGAGATTTCCGCCATGCCAGTGATATGATTGCCTTCATCAAAGAACATGAGGATTTCAATGTTACCGCCGCCTGCTATCCCGAGGGGCATTTTGAATCTAAATCCCTCGTCGAAGACATTTTTAACTTAAAGAAAAAGGTGGATTGCGGTGCAGACCAGTTAATCACACAGCTTTTCTTCCACAATGATTATTTTTACCGCTTTCGGGAACGCTGCTCTCTCGCCGGAATTCACGTCCCGATTATCGCCGGAATTATGCCGGTTGTTAATAAAAAACAGATCGAACGCATGGTATCACTTTGTCATGTACAACTGCCCGGGAAATTCATAGCCATGATGAACAAATATGAAAACAATCCTGAAGCCATGCGCGATGCCGGAATCGCTTATGCAATCGATCAAATTGTGGATCTGGCTTCCCGCGGTGTCAACGGAATTCATCTCTATACAATGAACAATCCGTACATTGCATCAAAAATACACGATGCGGTCTGTCGGTTGATCGCCGCCTGATGGCAGTTATCAGTATAATCATCTGCTTTTTTCCACATGTCCGGCGATCCAGGCACAAGCCCTAATGTAAAGAGCGGAAACAAATATGATGCTGAGCGACCGAAGCACTCCCGGCGGCTGGGAGATGTAACTGGAAAGATAATACTTTGGGAATACTTCAGCCAATGGGATCAGCCGATAGTTGGCCATGCATATGGCCGTAATAACCGCCTCTACAAATACATACAATAAACTCATCGTAATCGTTAAGGCACGGCTGCGGGTGAGTACGGCAATCAGGCTGAAGACAGCAGGATAGGTCATCAGCAGAACGGTCAGAAGGAGGAGATTTCCCGCCCACGCCAGAGGATGAAAATCCCTGAAGCCGAAGGTATGGCCAAGTCCTATCGTAGTGACCGCCAGATACAGTAAAATGAACATCCCCATGGCTTTGACACTCCGCCACCGCATAATCCGGTATCCCCATTTACCATGGGTATGTACTTGCCATCCGGTAAAAACAGCCGCACAGAAATAGAGATTCTCCGACTCCATGCCCAGCAGGTACAGGGCGTTCACACCGTTATGCAGCATCGGGTAATATACCTGCACCGTTTCCGACCAGCGGTTGGAATCGATCTTACTTGCATATGTGATGATACCGACTACCATCACCGCCGATCCAATCAAAAGAACATACAGAATCAATATATGTTTCCGCCATCTGATTCCCTTCTTTGCGCCTCCGCCCGTCAGCATGCCGTAAGCTACCATTAGTACACCGCAGAGCATTGCCGTTGGTTTTGCATATTCAAAATGGAACTGTTCAAAAAGCAAATCCAGAGCCTGATCTTCAAAAATGATATTCACACCGGTATAGATCAGGTATCCCGCACACAGATAGTTTAATAAAGGGAATTTTTCCATCATCTTGGCAATCACATCACTGAACCAAAGCAATAAAGGCATACACAGGATGAGACCAGAGATAATCAGCGTGTATTCCCGAAGCCCCAGTTCCCGCCCTTCGCCGGTGAAAACACCCAGTATTGCGATTACATTATCGAGACTCATACTTAAATCCGCAGCAATAATAGAAATGACAGCCCCTGAGAGGCTGTTCTTTTTTAATGCGGTTTTTTCCGCCTCCTGCTCTGAATGCTGACCGACCATATGAAATGTGACATATAGCAGCATAACCCCGCCAATGATACGGATATGCAGCCACTCGAGACTGAATAAATAGCCGATCAGGACGATAAATATAAGCTTAAACACCAATGATAAGCCGATTCCCATCCTGCGCGCCGCTGATGCCTGCCGCTCGGGCAGGTTTTGCGTGGCCATTGCGATAACACCCACGTTATCACAAGAAACAGCAAGGTTGATAAGGATAATCTGGAGAAATTCATGCATAAATTTGTATCCGCCAAAAATAGAGTTATCCTATAATTATGCCGGAACCTGTCTGGTTATGAAAAACGACTGTGCTCATTTAAGGTCCAGAATAAAATCCGACGTTTGATAATTTCAAAAAAATGCTTTATGACTACAACCACCGATGCAGTAAACATCAAGCCGCCTATTACCCTGGCATAATCAGAGAAATCTGCATAATATTGAACAAAATAGCCCATTCCGGAATTGGTGGCAAACATCTCTGCGATGACCAGCAGGATAAAGGAAAAGTTAAGCGCCGTCGCTGCACCGGAAAGAATATGCGGGGAAGCTGCCGGCAGGATGACGTAGAACAGCTTTTTTACCCCTTTCAATTCCAATACATCGGCATTATCCAGATATCCCTGCTCAATCAAAACAATCCCGTTTATCGTCCCGGCTAATACAGGCCAGAAACAACCGATAAAAATTACTGCCACCGATGATAAATAGAAAGTCGGTAAAACGGCAATCAAATAAGGCGTCAGCATGGACGGCGGTATCGGTGTCAGAGCAAATATAATCGGCTGGAGGTTCCGATTCAGCACCGGATGAAGTCCAATCAGCACCCCTAAGCCAATACCCCATATTAGGGCTGAAAAATAACCGGGTATCAGCAGCTTCATCGAACTGATAAAAGACTCTCCCAATTTGGGCAGAGAGTCTCTCATTTTAGGTATGATTTTGGAAAAACCGGGGAAGAACATGGAATCCAGCGTGCCCGTGACATCGGTTGCCAGTTCATAAAAAATAAATGCTGCTGCTAATATTAGTATTGTTCCGCCCCGTTTTTTTAAAAATCCTTTTATCATTTTATTTTCCCAGTATGTTGCTGTTGTTTGATTCGTAACGTTCAGCCAGAGTTTTACTGAAATACTCGCTATCCGGATACTCTTCTATCAATTCATCCAGTGCCTGCTTATACAGATCAACGTTGATATGGTCATTTACTTCGATATTACCAGCTTCTACATATTCTAAGTCCTGCAGGGTCTGCCACATCGCCTGGACACCATTACTCTTGGGGTCCAGCCAGAGCTCCTGATTTGTTTCCAGCAGTAAGGTTTTCGCAGATTCCTCATCCAATTCCATATTTTTCGCAAAAATAGTCACTGCATAATCGGGGTCTTCATAAAATACCTCTTCCGCGCGAATCAACGATTTCAGATAACTGACCACCAACTCCGGATTCTCATTGATCCAGGTGGTGCCGGCTACCTGACGGCAGCACACTGCTTCCGGATCAAGATCATTGGTCCAGCACACGATCTGAAGTCCTGATTCTATTGCTCCGAGATAGGTCGAGTTGGTTCCCACACCAACATCTGCCTGACCTGATTTCACCGCAGCCAGAGCTTCGGCTGGTTTCTTGAATTCCATGATATTCACATCTGCTTCTAAATCGTAGCCGCCATCCAGCATCGCTCCGCGCCAGATAATATCCGGGGTATACATTCTTGCAGTAGCTATATTTTTCCCGGTAAAGGAACTCAGATCGGTATATTCAAAGTCTTTGCCGGCATATAGCGGCATTCCTCCCGATACATAACCACCAAAGATGGTAAAATCAGCTCCCTGGGTGATAAAGGTAAGCGGAGCCGCTGTACCAAAATTTACACCTACATCAATCTTCCCGGTCTGCAGGGCATTCAGTGCATCGGTGGAATTATCAAATGGTATCAGCTCGGTTTCGTAGCCTTCTTCTTGGTCAAATCCTTTATCCATTGCAATATATCCGAAGATATTTCCGGTTCCCGGATTGGAACCAACCTTGATGGTCCGTATCTCCTCCGGGTCCGCCCCGGCTTCAGCCTGCGTTTCCTCCGACGCGGTATCGCTCTCCTCTTTCTTACTTCCGCATGCTGCCATTGAAGCTGCCAGACTGAATGCCAGCAATACCGTCACTATTCTTTTCTTCATTTTTCTTCACCCTTTCCTCAATGTCATTATTCAGCACATTCATCAATTCTTTTCTCAGCGCCAGATACTCCGGCTGCCGGAACAATTCGTTTCTGCTCATGCTCTTATCCTTATCGGTGAATTCATAGGAGTATATCACCTTACTGGGTTTTAAGCCCAATACAAATATCTTGGTCGCCAGATACATCGCTTCCTCAACGTCATGAGTAACAAATACGATTGTCTTCCGGTTCTGGCCGACATCGGTCCACATTTCCCGTACCATATTCTGCAGGCGGAAACGGGTCACCGCATCCAATGCACCGAAAGGCTCGTCCATCAAAAGTACCGGCGGATCCAACGCAAAAGAACGACAGATTGCACATCGCTGCCGCATTCCCCCCGACAGCTGATTGGGATATTTATTGTAAGTGGCCTCATTCAACCCCACCTGCTTTAAATAAAATAAGATTTCTTCCTTTAGCTGGGACTTATTCTTCTCCGGAAATTTCTGCTGCAGTGACAGCATGATATTTTTCCCGGTCGTAAGCCAGGGATATAAGCTGTAATCCTGAAATACAACACCACGCTCAAGGCTGGGAGCCTGAATCTCAGCACCGTCTGATTGGATACTACCGCAGCCCGGCCGGCTGAGCCCTGCCAGAAGACGCAGCAATGTACTCTTCCCGCATCCCGATTCACCTAAAATGCAGACAAAATCTCCAGCATCAATATGTAATGATAAATCTTTAATGACCAGCTCTTCATTGTAAGAAAAATGAATATGATTTACTGCAATCTGATTCATAAATTTTTCCTTTTTTCTATAATAATGGATGAATGTACTTGCCGGAATGATTATAACACGGCCCAAAAAACTGTAGTTATCGATAATTAGTATATCATTATCCGAATTTTCTATATAGCAGTGGATGTTTATAGATTGACACCTTTTTCAGCAATCACCTATACTGAATTTATTCATTAAAATCAGCAATTCGCAGGAGGAAATCTATCTTGAAAAAAATACGAATCGGATGCGGCTCCGGCGGATGTGCATACGAACGCATGGAGCCGGCATTAGAATTGGTCATGAAAGGGGACATTGATTATCTTATCTTTGAATGCCTGGCCGAACGTACCATCGCAGATGCGCAGAGAAAAAAGCTGGAAGATCCTTTAAAAGGTTATAACCCGATGCTCCGGGAACGAATGGAAGTATTCCTGCCGCTGATGAAGACCCACAATTTTAAAATTGTGTCCAATATGGGCGGAGCAAATACCTCACAGGCCGTTACGGAAATTGTAGAGATCGCTGAAGCTTTAGGTGTAACCGGTTTGAAAATCGCTGCTGTTCTGGGAGATGATATCACCTCCGCCCTTGATCAATATAAAAGCGTTCCGCTATGGAATCAAACTGCGGCAGCCGGCTCCCTCTCGGATGTCATATCCGCCAATGTATATCTGGGTGCTGATGGGATACTTCAGGCTTTAGATGAAGGCGCAGATATCGTTATTACCGGTCGGGTTGCCGATCCCGCCCTCTTCGTCGGACCGATCCTCCATGAATTTAGGTGGCACGCCGCAGAATATGGGAAAATCGGCCAGGCACTATTAACCGGTCATCTGATGGAATGCTGCGCTCAACTCACCGGTGGATATTATGCCGATCCCGGATACAAAGAGGTTCCTGATCTGCATCGTCTGGGACATCCGATTGCCGAAATCAATGAGGCCGGTGAAGTATTTTTTACAAAAGTAAAGGGAAGCGGCGGCTGTGTTACTATCGATATCTGCAAAGAACAGCTGCTTTATGAAATTGGCGATCCGTCCTTCTATATTACTCCTGATGGAATTGCCGATTTCTCAAAAGTTGTATTCACTGAAACCGAACCTGATGTAATTGCTGCAGTGGGTGCACTTTCACGCGGATTACCTGAAACTTATAAGGTAAACATCGGATATATGAACGGATATATGGGTGTCGGTGAGGTTAGTTTTGGTGGCTCAAATGCTCTGGAACGAGCAGAACTGGCGGCTGATATCATTATTAAGCGCTGGGATATCATCGGCATAAAACAGGTCGAATCGCGCATTGATTATATTGGCTTTAACTCCCTTTATAAAACCGCCATCTCAGAAAAAATATGCACTGGCAACTCTTCCGAGATACGGCTTCGCATTGCTGTGAGAACTATAACAGAAGAAGATGCTCTGCGGCTGATTCGCGAAGTGCAGTGCCTCTATATCAATGGCCCCGCCGGGAGCTCAGGCATCGCTTCAAATGTGGAATCGATCTTATCAATCGAAAATATATCAGTACCAAGAAATGATATTACATTCATTGTTATAGTTCAGGAGGTATAGACTGTGAAACTAAAAGAAGTTGCCCACATTCGCACCGGTGATAAAGGAAACAACTGCAATATCTGTGTTATCCCATATCTGGAAGAGGATTACGATTATATCCGCGACCATTTAACCGCTGAAGAAGTAAAAGATTTCTTTCAGGAGCTTTGTCAGGGAACTGTAACAAGATATGATGTTCCTTCCATTCATGCGTTTAATTTTGTCCTGACTGAGGCACTCGGCGGCGGTGTCACCAGAAGCCTGAGGGTCGACCGGCACGGCAAGTCATTGGGAATGGCGCTGGCAGAACTGGATATCTGATCCTTATCTTTATTTGCCGACCTCGCTCCTGGCGAAGAAAAATGTCCCAATCATCAGGCAAACTATCGTAATTATGGCGATTACGACAAATGATATGAATGGGTTAAAAAGTACCACACTATCATATTCCGCCGTTCCGGCGCAAACGACCGCACGCACCAGGCCGAGGCAGTATGTCATTGGCAGCATCCGGCTGATTTTTGATTTTGCCATAGGTTGCTGTATGACTAATTCATTCATGCTGCAGCACCTCCCGTTTTCATTAAATACTATATATAAGCATCCTCCAGCGAAGGTTCCTGAATCTTCAACACCGACAGCTGAGTATATTTATATCTTTCTGTATTTACAGCATAGCATATCTATATTATATCTGAGTGAAAAAATTGATTTTACAACCGCTTTGCTGTATACTGATAACGCCAGTACCGATAACTTTGTTATCGAAAAATTGTAAATTTATACGAAAGAGGAGATAACCATGTCAGTACCTGATCGCAGTATCGATCCCAAAATATTAAGCAGTGCCAAAGAGGAATTTCTAATGAAAGGTTATACTGATGTTTCTCTGCGTTCGGTCTGCCGGAAGGCTGGAGTCACTACCGGTGCACTCTATAAAAGATTTCCCGGTAAAGAATCTCTGTTTGCTGCAGTTGTCACGCCAACTCTGGAAGCGATGAAAAGCATGACAGAAACGTCCGGGAATCTTGATTACACTCAACTGGAGCAGAATGATATCCAGATCGTCTGGGACCTTTCGGAAGTAAGGCTGAAAGGATTCGTTGAATTTTTCTATATGCACTACGACGGTCTTAAATTACTTTTGTGTTGTTCCGAAGGCTCAGTATATACTAATTTTTTAAATGAATTCGTCGCAGATTACGCCAGACATTCAATGAAATTGATCTCCGCCGCATATAAGAAGGGAATAACCAGCAGACAAATTGATGGAGATGAACTGCATCTGCTGCTCACGGCCTTCTGGACTGCTATGTTTGAAGTGATTATTCACGATTTCCCAAAAACAAAAGCACTGCAGTACTGTGAAATGATAGCAGCGTTTTTCAATTGGAGTGCCGTATTAGGATTTTAACCGAATCAAGAAAGTTATCGGTTTCTCCCTGCGCGGCACGTACGCCAGGCTGCTAAAAGACGATTACAAATCTTTTGGAAGAACATCAGAAAGATGAACCGGCTTCAAAAAATTAAAAAGACGAGGCTGTCGCACTAAATATTAGGGGACAGTCTTAAATTTTCAAAAAAATCAGGCAATGTTTATCATTTTTACAAGAAATTTTAAATCCACATATAAATCATACATTTCTTTTATACACTCGTCTTGTATTGAGAAAAAACCTGGAAAAAGGACGGTTTGCGACATGGTATCAGAGGTAAAAACAAAACGGCTGAAAATCGGCGGGATGACCTGCATAAACTGCCAAAATAACATTGAAAGAAAGCTGCGGAACGCGGCCGGCATAAAAAGCGTTAAGGTAAGTTACAGCGCAGGAACCGCTGATGTATCTTACGACACTGACATTATATCCCTGCGGGATATAACTGCCGCCATTGAAAGACTGGGTTACCAAGTGTTGACGGGCAATGAAAAACCAGAAGCCGATATCAGTCGTGTTATCGGTATTTTAATGATTGTAGTTTCCCTTTATGTACTGTTACAGCAATTCGGCATTTTGAACCTGCTTGTTCCAAGCCAGTTAGCCGACACAAAGATGGGCTATGGCATGCTGTTCGTTATCGGCTTGATCACCTCAATTCATTGCATTGCAATGTGCGGCGGCATTAACCTTTCCCAATGTATTCCTCACGGCCAGTCACCAGCCGGGAAACAAAGCCGCTTTTCCACATTCAGACCCGCTTTCCTATATAATGTGGGTCGTGTAATCTCTTACACGGTGATTGGCGGTATCTTAGGATTTGCAGGTTTGCTGTTTGGCGGCGGTTCGGACGCGGGCTTACCGGTAATGGCACAAGGGATTCTCAAAATCATTGCGGGCGTGTTTATGGTGATTATGGGAATCAATATGCTTGGACTTTTTCCGTGGCTTCGTAAATTGCAACCCCATATGCCAAAGAGATTTGCCCGGAAGGTTGGAGAAGAAAAGGCAAAAAGCAAAAGCCCTCTGATTGTCGGTCTGTTAAACGGCTTAATGCCGTGCGGCCCGCTCCAATCCATGCAGATTGTGGCGTTGGCGTCGGGGAATCCCCTTGCCGGCGCGCTCTCTATGTTCCTGTTTAGTCTGGGAACTGTGCCGCTTATGCTGGGACTTGGCTCTATCGTTTCGGCTTTCGGCAGGAAGTTTGCCCAAAAGGTTATGAGCGTTGGCGCGGTATTGGTTGTTGTGCTTGGCTTGGCAATGCTCTCACAAGGCGGTTCTCTTTCCGGCCTCCTGCTGCCGGATACATTATTTACCGTAATTCTCGGACTTTGCGCGGTTGGCATTATTTCCACTATTCCCTTTAATAAACCGAGCCACAAAACCATTTCCACGGTTGCCGCACTTGGTGCGGCGGTTGTAATGGCTGCCGCCTGGAATACATGGGTAGTCGGCGACGCTTCTTCCGATGACAGCGGCGGTGTTAAGATTGTAGACGGCAAGCAGATTGTCAACAGCACTCTTTCGGCAGGCAGTTTCCCAAATATCACCGTTGAAGCCGGAACTCCTGTTAAATGGACGATTAATGCTCCGGACGGCAGTATCAACGGCTGTAACAATCGGATCAATATCCAGGAATACGGCATTAACAATTATTCGTTCCAACAGGGAGACAACGTGATTGAGTTTACCCCTGACAAAGCAGGGCGGTTTCAATACAGCTGTTGGATGGGTATGATCCACGGCTCTATCACCGTAACGGAAGCGGGAACCGCGCCCACCGGCAGTGCCGGCATTGACGATACCGGCATTGACTACACCGACGACGGGTACACGGATAACAATACGACCTTATCCGCTCCCACTCCGGCAGGCGTAGCCATTCCAACGGATACTGCAGCGGTTGCAAAATTAACCGCAGACGAGGAATACGGCGGCGCTCTTCAAATCGTTGATATTGAATTGACCGATAAAGGCTTTAGCCCCTCTATTGTTGTCGTGCAGGCGGGATTAGATGTGCAGTGGAACATCAGCATCTCAACTTCCGGCGCAGAAAACGGCACATTACTCTTAGTTCCTAACTTTTCCGCGCGGCTTTTGCTTGAGAACGGTGAAAACCCTTTGTTCTTCTTCCCAGACACAGACTTTGAGTTTTCCACCGGTGACAATCAGTTTTACGGTTACGTTAAGGTGGTAGATGATCTGGAAGAAGCGGACATAACGGCTATCAAAGCCGAGGCCGGCCGGTTTGAAACGCTTGTTTACCCGCCTGAAGCATTCCAGGCAGCAAGTGATGGCGCAAGCTGTCATTAAGTAAAGGAGAAAAAATTTATGCGTTATCTAAAAAAATTCCCTACTTTATTAGCGGGGGCGGCAGTACTGTTATCGGCGGTTGTATTGCTTGGCTGCCGCTCGCGGATTTTAAACGCGGAGAGTAGACCGGCCGAACCCGCAGGCCGGCAAAGTGCAAATGCCAATGTGACAAATGTCGTTACAGGGAATACCGCAGAAAAAGCAGACAGGGCAGCACCGACGGCAAATGCAACGGTACAGGACGGTGTTCAGTATGTTACCTCTACCGTGAGTAACGGCTGGTATGAGCCTATCACCGTTCAGCAGGGAATCCCCGTCAAATGGACATTAAACGCGTCGGGCGATTCATTGAACGGCTGCAACAATTCAATCGTCATCCCGGCATACAATCTGCAAATCAAATTGCAAACCGGAGAAAACATAATCGAGTTTACGCCGGACCAATCGGGAACCTTTGCGTTTAGCTGCTGGATGGGTATGGTGCGTTCAAGCATTACGGTCGTCAGTGAGGACGGCACCGTCGCCGACAATCAAGACGACGGTTCAAACAGATTGCCTGCGGGTTGCTGCGGCAGTCAATAGAAAGGGAGGGTGACTTATGAATTTCTTATTAAGCCATTGGCATTGTATATTACCCGTTGCGGGTATTGGAATCGCATTTTTCTTCCTCCGGGAAAAACCCAAAGAGAAGAAAAAAGACGAGCAGGACAATACATCGGTCATGCCGCAGCAAAATAACGGGGATTGACAAATTCCCAGCGATTTAGGAGGAAAATTTATCATGCAGATAGAAACAACGGCTTCTAACAAAGCCATGAAAAAGAAAGGCATAATCCTATTCCTTATTCTCTCCCTTGTTTTGTTGTTTGTATTCACGGCTTGCTCCGCGAACAACGATACCGGAAGTACAAACGGCGCAGAAGATAACAACAGCAGCACAAAAAGCAAGGCAGATAAGGACGACGAACAGACCATCAAAGAAGGCGAAAGCCTTGTGATACCCACAAATGAGATTTCCGAAACCGCCAAATTCTACTTCGTCACGGTGGATGGCACAAAAATGGGTGTAGTTGCGGTCAAAACCTCAGACGGCATCATCCGCACGGCATTCGATACCTGTCAAGTGTGCAACGGTTCGCCCAAAGCATATTTCGAACAAGACGGTGATACATTACAATGCCAAAACTGCGGAAACAAATTCCCCATGAGCAGCGTGGAGGTTGAAGCAGGAGGCTGTAATCCCGTTCCGATTTTTGCAGAAGATAAAACCGTGTCAGAGCAATCCATTACGATTTCATACGACACATTAAAAGCAAATACAAACCGATTCCCCTCAAATTGGAGAAAATAGAGTTCATAGTCATAATAACAGCATGTGGTCGCGGGAAAGTCAAATCCCTGTTGGCCGGAAAGGATTTTTTTATGGATAGTCAGGTACTTAGTATCCGAGGAATGACCTGTGCCGCCTGCGCACAGCGAATTGAAAAAACGGTGCGGAAACTCTCCGGCACCCAGCAGGCAACGGTAAACCTGGCAAGCGAAAAGCTATTCGTGGTATACGATGAAAACAGTTTGCCGCTCACTGCCATTAAGGAAGCGGTGGCAAAAATCGGTTATGAGGTGGTTGAGAAAACGGCCAACAGCAATGTCACCATTCCCATCGGCGGGATGACCTGCGCGGCCTGCGCTCAGCGGGTGGAAAAAGCCATCGGAAAATTAGAGGGGGTGGCCGGCGTTTCCGTCAATTTTGCCACTGAAAAGGCCACCGTTGCCTACGCTCCCCAGCAAGTACGGTTATCCGCTATCAAAGAAACCATAGAGAAAGCCGGATATAAAGCGTTGGAGATCAACACGACCGATGCCGCAGACGAGGACCGAGTGCGGAAGCAGAAAACAATCAAAGTACTCTGGACGAAATTCATCGTTTCGGCGGTGTTTTCTCTCCCGCTCCTTTACATCGCAATGGTTCCCATGTTGATAATGTACGGGATTACACTGCCCTATCCAAAAGGGCTTGATCCTATGAACTACCCTTTGATTTACGCCCTCCTGGAAATTGTTTTAGTGCTTCCCGTCATCGGCGTAGGCTACAAATTCTACACGGTAGGATACAAAGCTCTGTGGAATCGCAGCCCTAATATGGATTCGCTGATTGCCGTGGGCACAACCGCTGCCGTTCTGTACAGTTTCTATAACACATGGCAGATTGCCGCCGGACATTTCAAGGCGGTGGAAAGCCTTTATTTTGAAACGGCAGGTGTAATTATCACTCTTATCCTGCTGGGCAAATCGCTCGAAGCCGTTTCCAAAGGGCGAACGAGTGAAGCAATTAAAAAACTCATGGGTCTTGCGCCGAAAACCGCCCTCATCATACAGGATGGTGTGGAAAAAGAAATCCCCATCGAGGAAGTCGAGTTTGGTGACATCATCATCGTCAAACCGGGGGCGAAAATTCCCGTAGACGGTACCGTCATCGAAGGCCATACCGCTATGGACGAATCGATGCTCACAGGTGAAAGTATGCCCGTGGATAAGAAGACCGGCGACGCGGTATATGCCGCTTCCCTTAACACTACGGGCACAGTCCGGTTCAAAGCCGAGAAAATCGGGAGCGATACGGCTTTGGCACAGATTATCAAGCTCGTTGAGGATGCGCAGGGCAGCAAGGCCCCCATTGCAGCAATGGCTGACAAGGTTTCCGGCGTGTTTGTTCCCGTCGTATGCGCTATTGCGTTACTGGCCGGGATCGCGTGGCTGATTGGCACAGGCGGTGATTTCAAATTTGCTTTAACAATCTTTATTTCCGTACTTGTTATCGCCTGCCCCTGCGCTTTGGGCCTGGCAACACCTACAGCGATTATGGTGGGCACGGGTAAAGGAGCGGAAAACGGAATCCTGATAAAAGGCGGCGAAGCCTTAGAAACCGCCCACAAGATCAACACGATCGTTTTTGACAAGACCGGAACGATTACCGAGGGCAAGCCGACAGTTACAGACGTACTCACCGCCGAGGGTGTGCAGGCCGATAATCTTTTGCAGATCACCGCTTCCGCCGAGAAAGTTTCTGAACACCCGTTAGGGCAGGCCATTGTCGCCGGAGCACAGGAAAAAGGCCTGGCGTTACACAAGGTGGATAACTTCAATTCTATTACCGGGCGCGGCATTGACGCCCAAATCAACGGTCAGACCGTTTTGGCGGGTAACCGTAAGCTGATGGACGAGAGAAACATTTCTCTCACCGCGTTGGAAGCGGATTCCGACAAATTAGCTGGCGAGGGTAAAACACCGATGTACGTTGCTATTGACGGACGGCTTGCGGGTATCGTGGCTGTCGCTGACGTGGTCAAGATCTCGAGTAAATCTGCCATTG
>Ga0153996_1000320_pt1 | contig 22123 bp, 18 predicted proteins | sample TSNC080MetaG_FD_104728 | JGI IMG/M metagenome (GOLD analysis project Ga0153996, IMG submission 104728) | Attine ant fungus gardens microbial communities from North Carolina, USA - TSNC080 MetaG | ecosystem: Host-associated > Fungi > Mycelium > Unclassified | place: USA: North Carolina, Lumber...
ATACATTGAAAAATGCATTAGATTTTGCGAAATTTTTAAGGGCAAACGAAATGATTTATGATGGAAAATATGAAATACACTACAAGGACAAGCTTGTGTGTTACATAGATACGCCAAACGAACTGCATAGGTGGTGGAGGGTTTGGACTGTGGGCGACTATAGTAACGAATATGAGGGGTTTTTGATAGATGAGCACACGAAAGAAATTGCTTGGTCAAATGTCGTGAAATGTGGAAACTGCGATGATGTCAATTGCGACCCGGGAAAAACGGAAGTGATATTTGGGAAAGAATTTACTAATGTTTGTAATGGTGTTGACAACCTCGCTATGCGATTTACAAATCCTGATACTGAGGTATTGGAGTGTGCGAAAAAAATGGTTGATATGAGAAAGTATGCTGTTGTTAATAAAGCAGTATAAGCATTAGTAGAAGACACCTAAATGGGTGTTTTTTTAAATTATTAAAGGAATCATGAAGAACTAGCAATTAAACTAGCTGAGCCAACAAGAGAAGGCTATATATTTGGAGGTTGGTATATCGATAGTTTTATTTGACTTAAGAACTGCTTTAGGGTATACAAAAAAAACGATGGTTTCTCATCTAATGGTTCAAAGAACCTATTCAGAATCATCGCTTTTATGTTTTTTAGACATCATCTCTATAGTATAAAAATGCTCTAATAGAATTGTAATTAGGATGTTTTGAGGAAATATAGGTAAGTAAGCTAGCCATATTTTTGTTTTACTTTATGTATTTGTTACGAATATAGTCCTGATTGAATTCTGTTGATAGTATATCCATTGCAATGATATCATGATATCTTCCATTTAAAAATTTTGCCTCTCTACGTCTACCAATTTCTTTAAAACCAACGTTTTTATAGCAATTAATGCCTTGTTCATTATAAGCAAATACATTCAACATAATATTATGTAAATTCATATAGTTAAATCCATAATCTAATAACAATCGTAAAGCTTCGCTTCCATATCCTTTACCACGATGTTTTTCTTCACCTATGAAAATTCCAATTTCTCCATTACGATCTAATTGATTAACCGCATTAAATGTACAATTTCCAATAATTTCATCGCTCTTTAAAAGCACAATAGAAAATTGATGTTTTCCTGTTTTTAATGCATCTTGCACCCATTCATTTTCGTTTGTATAGTTATATATTTTTGCTGTATTGCCTAAATTATCACTAATCTTTAAGTCACTCATCCATTTAGCAAAATGCTGGCCATCATCTTTGCCAAATGGAGACAAATAAATTCTATCACCCATTAGTTTTTTTAAATATTCCATACATCGCACCTCCTTTAACTATAACTATATTTTATATGCAGGGTAAAGAAAAAGCAAATCAAAAACGTATTTAAAGCAAGATCAGAACATAAGTGCTACCATCGTAAGCCAAAGGAAAATAGAGGTATAAGCAACAACAGTGAAAACGTAGTAACTTCTTTGTTGGAAAACAAAAAAAGAGCGAAAATCATAAATAATTCACTCTTTACGTTGGACCTAAGGAATACTATCTTTGTTATTAAATATTAGCTATCTTAAATATATTTAAATTGCTAGATCCCCATGTCGAATTAATATTAATCGGTTTATTGCTTGTATTTATTATGGTTACTAATGCATTATTATTTGCAATTTGAATGATTCCTCCACCTGAGACAACACTTGTATAACTATTAGTAGAAAAATGAGTATGGTATTCTGCAGCCGTAATTCCACCAAATAATATATTAAATGAACCATTTTGATTGGGACCGACATTCACTTGGTAACTCAAATAGTACAATCCTGTTGTATGAAGCATTATACCATTATCTTGAGCAGTTGCATTCATTATTCTCCCATAAACCCCATTGTTTAGTACTGGTTCTGCATTTTGTATAGTATAGTTGCCTCGACTGTATACAATACCATATGCAGGAGTGATAGACGGTCCTGTTGGTCCTGTTGGTCCTGTTGATCCTCTTGGACCAGTTGGACCGATAGGACCAGTTACTCCTTGAGGTCCATCAGCTCCGGTGGCACCAGTAGCCCCAACTAGACTAGATAACCATTCTTCAAGTGTTCCAGTATAACCAGCTTCAACAGCAACTTGGTATGCTGTAAGTCCATTTGCCCCTATTGGTCCAGTAGCCCCAACTAGACTAGATAACCATTCTTCAAGTGTTCCAGTATAACCAACTTCAACAGCAACTTGGTATGCTGAAAGTCCATTTGCCCCTGTTGGTCCAGTAGCCCCAATTAGACTAGATAACCATTCTTCAAGTGTTCCAGTATAACCAGCTTCAACAGCAACAAGATATGCTGAAAGTCCATCAGTTCCATCTGCCCCAGTAGCCCCAGTAACCCCAACTAAACCAGATAACCATTCTTCAAGTGTTCCAGTATATCCTGCTTCGACAGCAACAAGGTATGCTGAAAGTCCATCCGCACCTGTTGGTCCTGTTGGGCCTGGTCTTCCACAAGGACATGGTCTTTTACATGGACATGGGCAAGGACGTCCAAAGGAACTAGGTATTCTAAATGAAGGAATGCTAAAAGAACATGGTCTTCCACATCTTCTACAGAGATATGCTTGTTGTCGTTTTTGGTTTGGTTTTTCATTTATTCCTTGTAAATCAATATTATTTTGATTTCTTGATTCTCTTAGACAATCATTACTTTTTGATTCATCTTGTTGCCATAAGAATCTTTCTTTGTTGCTTTGATTATTGAACAAACTCATTTTCTACTTTCTCCTCCTCTCACATAGTTCTACATACTTTATTTTATTTAGTCAATCTAAAAACGAACAATTTAAACACCTATTTTCAGAAGCATTTTTTGTAATTTTTATACTGATATCGTCTATCTATCTTTTTTTAAGGCTATTTTATGAATTTAAGTAAGGATTATTGGTGATAGAAAAAAGCTTTCCAGTACAATGATAGTAATTCATAGGAACTCAAAAGAAGAATAGTGACTATCGTAGTAGATAGACACTACAAACCATAAGAGCATAGTGTAGTAAATTACTAATTTGAAACCTAATTCCAAAAAATCAACATACCAATTGGATTGCAAAGCATGGATAACACTAGTGCAGACGTAAATTTATTTTACTATCTTTATTCTTTTGCCATTATTCAGATTAAAACGTAGATAAAAATAGTATAAGAATATTTCAAAAATAAAAAAGTTCATCTGAAAGCGGTTGTAATCATTTTATGTTATTGATGATTTCCTTGAATTATGTTATAAATTAGTTGTAAGCATCATTTTCGTATATATTTGGAATTATAGGCCAAACGTTTCTACCACTAACCCTAAGTTAGTGACTACGCAAATGAAAACACTCCATTGTTTTCATTGCACCTATAATACAAGATAATACTACGAAATAGATAGAAAGAGGGGCTGAAGTTGTGAAAACAGATGTACAAATTGCTCAAGAAGCGAATATGTTACCCATTAAAGAAGTTGCTAGAACGATAGGTTTACTAGAAGATGATTTAGAATTCTATGGCAAATACAAAGCTAAAATCTCCATGGATGTTATCAACAGAACAAAACATAAACCAGATGGAAAATTAGTTTTAGTAACCGCAATTAATCCAACACCTGCAGGTGAAGGTAAGACAACAACAATGATTGGATTAGCACAAGCGATGAATGCTATTGGTAAGAATACAATTGTAGCAATGCGTGAGCCATCATTAGGTCCATGCTTTGGAGTAAAGGGTGGTGCCGCTGGTGGTGGATATGCTCAAGTGGTTCCTATGGAAGACATTAATTTACATTTTACTGGTGATATTCATGCAATTACAGCTGCTCATAATTTAATTAGTGCATTGATGGATAATTCTATATTTCAAGGGAATCCTTTAGATATAGATGTAAGAAGAATTGTTTGGAAACGAGTGATTGATTTAAATGATCGTTCATTACGTCATATTAATGTTGGTTTAGGTGGACTAACCAATGGTATACCTAGAGAAGATGGTTTTGATATTACAGTAGCTAGTGAACTTATGGCAATTTTATGTCTTGCGAATGATTTAACTGATTTAAAAGTAAGAGTTTCTAAGATTATTGTTGCATATAATACAAAACGAGAAGCAATTACAGTTGCTGATTTAAAAGCGACTGGAGCTGTTACTATATTATTAAAAGATGCGATCAAACCAAATATTGTACAGACACTAGATCATACACCAGTTTTTGTACATGGTGGTCCTTTTGCCAATATCGCTCATGGTTGTAACTCTGTAATGGCTACAAAATTAGCTTTAAAATTAAGTGAGTATACATTAACAGAAGCTGGTTTTGGTGCCGATTTAGGAGCTGAAAAATTTTTCGATATTAAATGTCGTCAAGCTGGATTACAACCAAATGCTGTCGTTATTGTTGCTACGATTCGTGCTTTAAAAATGCATGGTGGTGTAGATAAAAAAGAATTGCCTATTGAAAATTTAGAAGCTTTAGCAAAAGGAATAACGAACTTAGAGAAACATATTGAAAATATTAAAAAATATCAATTACCATTAATAGTAGCTATTAATGCTTTCCCAACAGATACAGAAGCAGAGCTAGAACTACTACATAACATCTGTGAAGAACATGGAGTTCATGTAGCTATCTCAAAAGTATGGGAACAAGGGGCTGATGGGGGCAAAGATTTAGCAAACAAATTAGTAGAATTACTAGAAAAAGAAGAAAGTAGTTTTACTCCTATTTATGATGTAACAAGACCAATTAAAGATAAAATAACAACCATTGTAAAGGAAATATATGGTGGAAATCATGTCACATTTGATCGAAAAGCAATCAATGCCATTCGTCAAATTGAAAGATTAGGATTGTCTAATTTACCAATTTGTATGGCAAAGACACAATACTCCTTATCTGATAATCCAAAATTACTAGGAAGACCGCTGGATTTTACTGTTCATATTTCTGATATTATTCCAAATGTTGGTGCTGGCTTTATTGTAGCATTAGCTGGAGATATTATGAGAATGCCTGGATTGCCAAAAGAACCAGCTGCTAACAATATGGACATTTTAGAAGATGGGACAATTGTTGGTTTATTCTAATAAGAAAATAAGTGGCATTTAACGATGTCACTTTTCGATTTTGAAATATAATGAAATGAAAGGAAAACAAAAGATGAAAAAAGTAGCATTTATAATGGGTGCAGCTGTGGATTTAAAATTTTTGAAGGATGGTATAGAATTTCTAAAAGAAAGAGGTATTGAAGTTAGTGTCAATGCTTTATCCGCACATAGAACACATGCAGCGGTTAATCAATGGATCAAAGAAATAGAAGAAGATGGGACAGAAGTGATTATTGCAGCCGCTGGAAAAGCAGCACATTTACCAGGCGTAATCGCTGCTATGACCATAAAACCAGTCATTGGAGTACCAATTAAAGGAAGTGCATTAGATGGAATGGATGCTTTATTATCAATTGTTCAAATGCCAAAAGGAATACCAGTTGCGACAGTAGCTATTGATGGTGGATTGAATGCTGCTGTCTTAGCAATGCAATTATTAGCCTTGAAACATGATGATGTAAAGCAAATCTGTATTAATTATCGTAAAGAATTAGAAAATGAAGTACTAGAAGCAAATAAAGCAATTGTTGCTGAATACAACAAATAAACGAATGGAGGAATACTACGTAATGAGTCAGAACGAGAAAATAAGCTACCAAAAAGCTGGAGTAGATATTGATGAAGGTAATTTAGCTGTTAAATTAATGAAGAAACATGTACATGCTACATTTGATGATAATGTAGTAGGAGAAATTGGTTTATTTTCAGGAGCATATTCTTTAAAAGATTTCTTGCAAATGGAAGAGCCAACTCTGCTAAGTGCTACGGATGGAGTTGGAACAAAAGTGCTGATTGCTCAAGAATTAGGAATTGATGATACTGTTGGTATCGATTTAGTTGCTATGAGTGTCAACGATTTAATTTGTCAAGGTGCAAAGCCATTGTTTTTCCTTGATTATATAGCGACAGGAAAGGTCAAAGCAGAGCAAATTGCTACGATTGTTAAAGGTATTGCGGAAGGTTGTAAGCAATCTCATTGTGCATTAATTGGTGGAGAAACCGCTGAAATGGCTGGATTATATAATGAAGGTGAATATGATTTAGCTGGATTTGCCGTTGGAATTTGTGATCGTTCTAAAATTATTACTGGAAAGGATGTTCAAGTTGGCGATGTGGTTATTGGTATTTCTAGTAGTGGATTACATAGCAATGGCTATTCTTTAGCTAGACGATTATTTTTTGATGAATTAGGGTATTCAATGAATCATATCAATGACAATGGTAAAACTATTGGTGAACTATTATTAGAGCCAACTAGAATTTATGTAGAAGTGATAGAAGCATTATTAAAAGATTGCACGTTAAAATCGATAGCTCATATTACTGGTGGGGGACTATTAGAAAATGTTCCAAGAGTCATTCCAGAAGGTTTAGGGGTTAAGATTGATGTTGACAGTTTTGAAAAACCAGATATTTTCAAATATATAATAGCATCTGATAAAGTAGAAACAAATGAATTATATCGTACATTTAATATGGGAATTGGAATGGTGGTTGTTGTTAAGAAAGAAGACGTAAGCAAAGTATTAGAAATTGCAAATCAATACTTTAAAACGTATCAAATAGGAGAAGTTGTAACTGAGGTTGGTGTAAATTTATGCAACGTATAGCGGTTTTTATTTCAGGATCTGGTAGTAATTTACAAGCATTAATTAATGATTGTCGTGAAGGGCATATTAATGGCGATATTGTGTTAGTTATTTCTAATAAAAAGAATGCCTTTGGATTACAAAGAGCAAAAGATGCAAAGATTAAAGCTATTTATGAAAAAGATGAAGCAAAGATAATTGAATTATTACAACAACTTCAAGTTGATGTTATTGTATTAGCTGGTTATTTAGCAATTTTAAGTCAAGATTTCACGACGAAATATGCGAATAAAATAATCAATATCCATCCATCCTTAATCCCAAGTTTTTGTGGAAAAGGATATTATGGTAAACATGTTCATCAAGCAGTCCTTGATAGAGGTGTTAAAATTAGTGGAGCTACTGTACACTTTGTCAACGAAGTAACGGATGGTGGTCCAATCATTATGCAAGAAACAGTACCAGTATTTGTTGATGATGATGTCGAAGATTTACAAAAACGAGTCTTAGAAGTAGAACATAAATTATTAGCATTAGCACTATCTTTATATTGTGATGGAAAGATAGAAATCGAAAATGGAAAGGTGCGTATTAAATAATGAAAAGAGCGTTAATTAGTGTCACGAATAAAGCTGGTATTATTGATTTTGCAAGGGAATTAGTTGAATTAGGTTTTGAAATTGTTTCTACAGGTGGAACAATGCAACAACTAATTGATCAAGATATCCCATGCAAATCGATAGAAGATCTGACTGGGTTTCCTGAAATGTTGGATGGAAGAGTAAAAACATTGCATCCAAATGTTCATGCTGGATTGTTGTTTCGTAGAGATGTTGAAGCACATCTAAAAACAGTAGAAGAACATGGAATTGCTCCCATCGATTTAGTATGTGTTAATTTATATGAATTTGAAAAAGCATTGCAAGAAGGAAAACCATTAGAAGAAATGGTTGAAAAAATTGATATTGGTGGACCTAGTATGATTCGTTCTGCTGCTAAAAACTTTAAAGATGTTTTAATTGTCACTGATCCAAGTGATTATGAAATAGTAATTACAGCATTAAAAGAAGATACTGTTGATTTTGATTTTCGTTTACAATTAGCCTATAAAGCATTTTGTGTGACAGGAAGTTATGATTCTATGATATCTAGATATTTTGCTGGTGTAGTAAACGATGATTATCCAGATACTTTAAATATTTCATTAAAGAAAGTAGAACATTTGCGTTATGGAGAAAACTCTCATCAAAGAGCCAATAAATATGAAGATCGATTTGTCAAGAAATCATTATTGGACTATCAACAACTACATGGAAAAGAAATTTCCTTTAATAATGTTAATGATTTATATGGTGCAATTGCCGTTGTTAGAGAATTTAACAATCAGATTGTAACTGCAGCAATTAAGCATTCGACTCCTTGTGGAGTAGCGATTGGCGAAACTGGTTATGATTCGTATATCAAAGCCTATCAAGCAGATCCTCAATCGATCTTTGGTGGGATTGTTGCTGTTAACTACAAAATTGATAAAGCAACTGCTCTTGAAATGAATAAAATTTTCTTAGAAATTGTAGCAGCTCCTGATTTTGATGAGGATGCTTTGGAAGTGTTAAAGAAAAAGAAGAATTTGAGGATTTTGAAATTAACTAATTTATCGGTTTATGAAGCGAACTATGATATTAAGTACCTAGAAGGAAGAGTATTAATCCAAGATGTTAATCAACAACTGTTTAGTGAAAGCAAAGTAGTCACAAAAGTAAAACCGACAAAAGAACAATTATCCGATATGGAATTTGGAATGAGAGTTGTTAAATTTGTCAAATCAAATGCGATTTGCATTGTCAAAAATGGTGTAACACTTGCTATTGGTGGTGGACAAACTTCAAGAGTTTGGGCATTGGAAAATGCAATACATAATAATCCAGATAAAGATTTTAGTGGAGCTACTCTTGCAAGTGATGCCTATTTCCCATTCAATGATTGCGTTGAGGTTGCCCATAAGGCTGGAATTACTTCAATAATTCAACCAGGTGGATCTATTAGAGATCAAGAATCAATTGATGTATGCGATCAATTAGGAATGACAATGCTATTTTGTGGATTACGCCACTTTAGACATTAAGATAAGGAGAGATATCATGAATGTTTTAATCGTTGGTGGTGGTGGTAGAGAACATGCTATTGCCTATGGGTTAGATAAAAGTAAAAAAGTCAATCAGATTTACGCAATGCCAGGAAATCCTGGTATTGCTACCTTAGCAACTTGTTTAGAGGGAAGTGTTGTTGATTTTGATAGAATAGAAAAAATTATTAAGGAATATTGCATTGATTTTACAGTAATTGGTCCAGAGGATCCATTATGTTTAGGATTGGCTAGTTATTTAGAAGATAAAGGACATAAAGTGTTTGGACCAAGAAAAGAAGCGGCTAGGTTAGAGGGTAGTAAATCTTTCTCAAAAGATTTTATGCTTCGCCATCATATCCCAACTGCTAACTATCAAAAGGCAACTAGTTATCAAGAAGCTATCTCAAAATTAGAAAGTTTTAATTACCCTGTGGTCATAAAAGCCGATGGATTAGCGGCTGGAAAAGGTGTTGTGATTGTGGATAATGAAATGGATGCAAAAACAACACTAAAACAAATAATGGAAGATAAAGCATTTGGAGCTGCAGGAAATACGGTTGTTCTAGAAGAATTTTTAAATGGATTTGAATGTTCACTATTATGTTTTGTTGATCAAAATAGTTATCAAAAAATGGTAAGTGTTAAGGATCACAAACAAATTTTTGATGGTAATATTGGACCAAATACTGGAGGAATGGGTAGTGTTTCACCAAATCCTTTTTTACCAAAAGAATTAGAAGAGCGTTTTGATGAAATCGTACTGAAACCATTTATGGAAGGCTTAAAAAAAGATCAAATCGATTTTAGAGGGGTTATATTTATTGGATTAATGATTGATAAAGAGGATATTCGAGTTTTAGAATTTAACACCCGGTTTGGTGATCCTGAAGTGCAATCAATTATGTTACGATTGGATAGTGATTTATTTGAGATTTTATATGCTTGTTCCTCAAATTCATTACAAGATATTCAAATACACTGGAATGATCAAGTGGCAGTGACATTAGTACTAGCAAGTGCTGGTTATCCTAATAATTATCCAAAGGGATTTGTGATTACAGGATTCGATGATGTTGATGATGATATTGTTGTCTATCATGCTGGAACGAGTGTTAATGGTCATCATCAAGTAGTAACAAGTGGTGGAAGAGTACTTGGAATTAGTGCAGTTGCTTCTTCGTTAGAAGAAGCTAGAAACAAAGTTTATAAAGCTGCAGAAGTGATTGATTTCGAAGGTAAATACTATAGAAAGGACATTGGACTTATTTAATATGAGTGAAATTATGATTAAGAAAAAAGAAGATGGTAGGATATCTCATAAAAAAGAACATAAAGATTTTGAATATACACGATTTGAAATTACGCCAAGACATAAAGAGAATGATGTTTATGTCGCTATTTATGAAATACCACCATTAAAGAAAGCGTATCCTTACCATTACCATTTAAATAGTTGTGAGGTTTTCTATATAATTAGTGGAGAAGGTATAGTAAGAACAAGTCTTAAAGATAAAAGAATTTGTAAAGGTGATGTGATTGTTTGTCCAAAAGATGAAGCAGGAGCACATCAAATTATCAATACTTCAACAAATGAAACTTTAGTTTATTTAGATATGGATACAGTACCTACAACTGATGTAGTTATCTATCCTGATTCTAAAAAAATCGGAGTGATACAAACTGCTAAAAGCAGTACTTTCTTTAAGGAAAGAGATCAAGTTGAGTATTATCAAGATGAATAATAACAATATAGGGGAGAAACTATGGGTAACGTATTTCGAGTTTATGTAGAGAAAAGAAATGAGAATGCTGTTGAAGCAAGAAGCATGAAAGATGATTTACAAAGTCAATTAGGATTGCAACAAATCACAAATGTCTCAGTCATCAATCGTTATGATGTACAAGGCATTAATCAAGATATTTTAAATAAAGCATTGCCTACTATTTTTTCAGAACCTATGGTTGATGATGTCTATCTAGAAGAATATCCGAAAAAGAATGATTATACACTAGCGATTGAGTTTCTACCTGGACAATATGATCAAAGAGCAGATTCTTGTGAACAATGTATTCAGATTTTAACAGGGAATAATGCTGAAGTCAAAGTAAGGTGTGCAAGATTAATTACGATTGATGGTGAATTATCATTAGAGGATAGAGCTAAAATCGCTGCACATCTAATTAATCCTGTTGATAGTAGGGAAGCATTATTAAGTAAACCAATACATTTAAATGAACAAAAAATCCAAGTAGAAGCTGTTCCAATCGTAGAAGGATTTACGAATTATGCTACGATAAAGCTAGAAGAATTTTTAGATATTCATGGATTAGCAATGAATTTAGATGATTTAGTTGTCACACAAGAATATTTTAAATCCTTACATAGAGATCCAACAATGACAGAAATTAAAGTGCTAGATACCTATTGGTCAGATCATTGTCGTCATACCACTTTTTCTACGATTTTAACAGATATTAATATTGAAGAAGGTGCATTTGCAACAATTCTAAAACAAGATCTAGATAGTTATAAAGCAAGTCGTCATATCGTGTATGGTATAGAAGCGAATCGACCAATGACCTTAATGGATTTAGCGACAATTGCTGCTAAAGAATTAAGAAAAAAAGGCTACTTAGATGATGAAGAAATATCAGAAGAAATTAACGCCTGTTCCATTGAAGTAACAATTAAAACCAAAAAAGGTGATGAGCAGTGGTTACTAATGTTTAAAAATGAAACACACAATCATCCAACGGAAATCGAACCATATGGTGGTGCAGCTACTTGTCTAGGAGGAGCCATCAGAGATCCTTTATCAGGTAGAGCGTATGTCTATCAATCGATGCGAATAACTGGTTCAGGAGATCCTAGAAGACCGATTGAAAATACAATAGAAGGAAAGCTTCCACAAAGAAAAATTACCACGGAAGCTGCTCATGGTTTTTCTGCATATGGTAATCAAATTGGTTTATCAACTGGTTATGTCCATGAAATTTACGATGAAGGCTATGTTGCAAAACGAATGGAAGTTGGTGCAGTTATAGCTGCTGCTAAAAAAGAGCAAGTAAAACGATTAACTCCAAAAGAGGGCGATATTGTATTATTAATTGGTGGAAGAACAGGAAGAGATGGAATTGGTGGAGCAACTGGTTCTAGCAAATCTCATGATGTGACTTCAACAACGACAGCAGGAGCTGAAGTTCAAAAAGGTAATCCAATCGAAGAAAGAAAAATTCAACGTTTATTTAGAAATAAAGAGGTTGCTAGTAGAATTATTCGTTGTAATGACTTTGGTGCTGGAGGTGTTTGCGTAGCTGTTGGTGAATTAGCACCAGGATTAGATATTAATTTGGATGCAATATTAAAGAAGTATGAAGGTTTATCAGGAACAGAATTAGCCATTTCTGAATCCCAAGAAAGAATGGCAATCGTTGTTGAAAAAGAGGATTATGATTTTTTTGTGAATGCTTGCCATGCAGAAAACTTAGAAGTAGTACAAGTAGCTGTAATTACGAAAAACCCAGTTTTATCAATGAAACAAAAAGGAGTAACGATTGTTGAATTGGATCGCGAATTTTTGGATGCTGCTGGTGCAAAACGTTATCAAGAAGTAGAAATTAGTTTACCTAATTTTGAAGAATCTCCTTTACAAGAAGAACAATGGGATGACTTTACTTCAATGACTTCTTCTGTACTATCAAGATTATCTGTTGGATCACAAAAAGGATTAGTAGAACGTTTTGATTCCTCTATAGGAAATAATACGATTCTATTTCCATATGGTGGAAAAAGATACCGCACAGAAACAGAAGGAATGGCGGCTTTACTACCAGTCATAGATAATGAAACAACGACAGCTTCATTAATGACATATGGTTACCATCCTGGAATTTCTAAATGGTCTCCTTATCATGGAGCTATCTATGCTGTTGTTGAATCGATTGCTAAGATTGTAGCAATGGGTGGAGATTATAGAAAAATTCGTTCTAGCTATCAAGAATATTTTGAGAAATTATTACAAAATCCAAAAAAATGGGGGAAACCATTTAGTGCTTTATTAGGTGCTTTTCGAGTGCAAAAAGAATTGAATATTCCTTCTATTGGTGGAAAAGATAGTATGTCTGGGACATTTGAAGATTTAGATGTTCCACCAACATTGATTTCTTTCTCAATTACAACAAGTGAAGTAGAGGATATTATCACACCAGAATTTAAAAAAGCAAATAGTAAAGTAGTAGAATTCATGATAGCGAAAGATGAATATCAAATCTATAATTTTGAACATTTACAAAAGCAATATAGTATCATTCATAACTGGATGAAACAAGGTAAAATTCTATCTGCTTATACGATTAAAGATGGTGGAATTATTGAAGCAGTTAGTAAAATGTGTTTTGGAAATGATATTGGCTTTGACTTTGATGCAAACTTAACATTAAGTCAATTAACTGCTAAGAATTATGGAAATATTATAGTAGAACTAGATGAAAATGAAGATGTTGTCTTAGTTGGCGATGTACGTTTTATTGGATATACATCAAATCAAAAAGCATTAACTTATAAAGAAGAAAGCATTGATTTAGAAAGTGCCTATCTTTGGTATAGTCAAGTATTAACTTCTGTATTCCCAACAAAGAAAGAAGCAACAACATCATTATTGATTCAAAAAGATGAAGTAACAAGAAGTTCATTAAAAGTGAAAGAACATATAGCAATACCTCATGTAGTGATACCAGTATTTCCAGGAACCAACTGTGAATACGATTCAAAACGTGCCTTTGAAAAAGCTGGGGCTAGTGTTGAATTAGTGATCATTAAAAATAAACAAGCTGGTGATATTGAACGTTCTATTAATGCATTAGAAGCAGCTATCTATCGTTCTAATATTGTAATGTTACCAGGTGGATTTAGTGCAGGAGATGAACCAGAAGGTTCTGGTAAATTCATCGCCACTGTATTGCGAAGTCCAAAATTAAAAGTTGCAATTGAAGATTTATTAGAAAATCGTGATGGATTAATGATTGGTATTTGTAATGGATTCCAAGCATTAGTAAAACTTGGATTATTACCTTATGGAAAAATTATGGATATGAAAAAAGACGATCCAACACTAACATTTAATACGATTGGACGTCATGTATCGCAAATGGTAACAACAAGAATTTCTTCAGTCAAATCTCCTTGGCTAGCAAATGTTACTGTAGGAGTTTTACATGTCGTTCCTGTTTCTCATGGAGAAGGTCGTTTTATCGCACCAGATAATGTAATTAAAGAGTTATTTGAAAACGGACAAGTCTTTGCTCAATATGTTGGTGCATCTGGGATTCCTACTATGGAATCACCATCTAATCCAAATGGGTCTATGTCTGCTATTGAAGGAATTATTTCAAAAGATGGTAGAGTCCTAGGAAAAATGGCTCATAGTGAACGGCAAGGAGAGCATCGTTATAAGAATATCTATGGTGACATGGATCAGTTATTATTTGAAGCAGGAGTGAATTATTTTAAAACAAAATAGGGGGTAGGTAAAAGAATGATAGAACGATATGCAAGAAAAGAAATGTACAATATATGGAGTGAAGAAAACAAATATCAATCATGGCTAGAAGTAGAGATATTAGCATGTGTTGCTTGGAGTAAATTAGGACATATTCCTAGTAGTGATGTGATAAAGATTAGAGAAAATGCGAAATTTGATGTTGAGAGAATCTTGGAAATTGAAGAGGAAACAAGACATGATGTTGTTGCATTTACAAGAGCTGTTTCTGAATCTTTGGGGGAAGAAAAGAAATGGATACATTATGGATTAACTTCAACAGATGTTTGTGACACTGCGTTAACCTATCGAATCAAACAAGCAAACAAGATAATTAAAGAAGATATTTATAGTTTTATTGAAGTCTTAAAAATTAAGGCGAAAGAACATAAACATACGGTTATGATGGGAAGAACGCATGGAGTACATGCAGAACCAACAACCTTTGGATTAACATTAGCCTTATGGTACGAAGAGATGAAACGTAATTTAGAACGTTTTGAAGCAGCTTGTAGAGATATTGAAGTTGGTAAATTATCAGGTGCAGTAGGTACTCATGCAAATATTCCTATATTTGTGGAAGATTATGTTTGTGAGCATTTAGGTTTGCAAGCAGCACCTATTTCAACGCAAACTTTACAACGCGATCGTTTTGCTTATTATCTGTCGACATTAGCATTGATTGGTTCTTCATTAGAAAAAATGGCTGTACAAGTACGCCATATGCAAAGAACAGAGGTAAGAGAAGTGGAAGAGTTCTTTAGAAAAGGACAAAAGGGTTCTTCAGCAATGCCACATAAACGTAATCCAATTGGTTCTGAAAATATCAGTGGTTTATCTAGAGTATTACGTGGCAATATGCTTGCTGCTTTTGAAGATATGGCATTATGGCATGAAAGAGATATTTCTCATTCATCGGTAGAAAGGATTATTATTCCAGATTCTACGATATTATTAGATTATATGTTAGCTAGATTCTCTACCATTATTGAAAACTTAACGGTATTTGAAGATACTATGCGTGAAAATATTGATAAAACATATGGTGTTATTTTCTCACAACGTGTATTGTTAGCATTGATTGATAAAGGATTATCAAGAGAGAAAGCTTATGATACAGTTCAACCAAAAGCGATGTATGCCTGGGAAAATAAAGAGTCATTTAAAGCAATTGTAGAGATGGATGATGTGATTCATCAATATTTAAGTAAAGAAGAAATAAATGATTGTTTTGATTATACCTATCATTTAAAAGCAGTTGATGAACTATTTAAGAGGGTTGGATTAGAATAGAATCATGCTGTATAGAGATAAAGATGTTTGCTTTGTCTCTTTTTTTATGTAATAAATGAATCATCTTATTTAAACAATAAATAGAACAACACAAGCATAGACAATCAAAGTAATAATCATATTTAGTGAAATAAATGCAGATGTATAACTAGCGTCTTGCTCGCTTTTATATAACGGTGATATTTGCATAGGTAAGGCAAATCCTGTAGGACACATAAAGTAAATAATAACGGCTAGGGCATATGTTTTTTCAGTCATTAAATGAGGGAATAAGATAAAAAATCCAATAATAACAGCGATATAGAAAGCAACTCTTACAACTAACAATTTTAACAATGACCCAATAGTATCTAAATTAACTTTTAGATTGTAACCAATGATAAATAAAATCATTCCCATAATAGGTGTAGTTGCTGTAGAAATTGTATTTGTATATACATCAATAAAGTCACTCTTAGAAATCATATCATAAACTCCTAAGAAATTGAGAACTAAACCTAACATAACAGCAATCACAAATGAATTAGAAAAAATCTTTTTAACTAATTCTTTAGCTGTTGTGTTCTCTGCACAATTTTTAGCAACGATAATCGGAATAACAACAAAAGCAATCAATGTCCCTGCCAAGTCAAACATGACAGTATTACTTGCATACGCTACTCCTACAATCGAAGTGTAAAGCGGTAAAGCTACATTTCCACCCTCACAAGTTGTTAACATAAAGTGTGAGATGTGCGAAAAATTCTTACCCGTAAATTTTGCTGTTAGTCTACCGATCACCATTGCTAAGCAAAATGCGATAAATACGTAGACAATGATGAAAATAGCAGATGATTCAATTTTTGAAATAAATAAAATATTAAATATTAATATTGGAAATAAAACATTAAATACAATATTGTTTGCTCCATCTTTTTGTTCTGGAGTAATGAATCCTTTTATTCTTGAAATAAGACCCAATAAAACCATAAACAAAACTGGAAACAAAGTTGATAAAGCAGTCATAAGTCCCTCCCTTTTCTCTTTCACAAAATATAGCATAGTTGATTCCTCTACAACATAGCATAGCTACAATAAGTGCTATGTCATTATCAACCATAAGAAAACCAGTGTAATCTGTAATTGCCCCCCTTATTTTTATACTAATTGATATATTAACACCTAAACCTAACTTTAAGTCAATGCTTTTTTAAAATTAATTTTGTGAATAGGAATACATTAGCCGACTATAAATAAGATTGCTAGTTTAAAGGGTAGAATTTATGGAATTACACGATATTATGACCATTATGTTTTATTTATAAATAAACAGAGGTTTTTATGCAATAAATTTATTAAGATAATTAGTGCAGATAATTGCTATACTATCTTAGCTGTTACTGGTGAATTTTTGCTTTAAATATAGAAAGTTTAATATTAACTAAAAGGGGAGATACTTAAATGAAAAATATAGATAAAATTAGTAATTTTATCATATTGTTACTTCAACTAACTGCTTTGCCAATTTTATTAATTATAGTAGGAGTAATAATAGTTATATCTGGTATTCTAGATTATATAAATTTATAAATCTACTAAAAATATGTTTTAGGGTACTACTACTACTACTAATCCACAAGAATCTATTATGCTAAACTACAATAATAGATTAGAAAATCAAAAAACAAAAAAAGGGAGTAACCCCAATAGAACTGAGTTCTATTTCGTTACTTCCTTTTTTATGTTGTTAAGTTTAAATTTGCGTGGTTGATAAAATCCACCAGGAGAACAGTTATCATAGTTCTTTATTGCAAATTTTTTAACAGCTAATAGTACTTGTTTTCTTTTCTTCATTTCTCATTACCTCCACTATCATAAAGAAAAATATCATTAAAACATTAAATAAAATAATGTTAGCAAATATATTATTAACAGGTATCATCACAACATATAGGACAATGATTAAGATGAAGGCTACTGCTATACTTATTTTCCTTTTTTTCTTTAAGGAATTATTATCCTTTTTATATTGTGGTGTAATATGGTAACTAATAATACCCATAATTAATAGTAAATTAGTACCTATTAGAGAAGAAATTAATATATTCATTGCAAGTATCATGACTAATATGTAATTAAAAATAGTTAGTATAAAACATTTATAATACCTTTTAGCATGATAACCACCAATTATTTGTCGTAAAGAGATAAAGATAATGAGGAAACTGAATGTTTCCAATGGTAGATGCATTAGACATCCAGTTAGGGTAATTATTAGGAATGGAAAAAGCTGGGTTAGGAATAACTCTAGTCCATATCTTATAATATCAATATCATCTTTTTCAATTAGTTGTTTTTTATAGCAGTGATAACTAATTGTATAACAAATAGATTCTAACATTATTTTATGCCTCCATGTATTAATAATAACACTAAATATCGATAAATTGGACATTTTGCATTTAACGGTAGAAAAAGTGAAACTAACGGTCGTTTGTTGAAGGTAATTCTATATTAATATAGGCATTCATATGGTCTTCATTATTTATATAATTGATAGAACCGTTGTATTTATTGATGATACCTTTAATAATTTTCATTCCCAGTCCATGATTTTTTCCTTTTGAAGTAATAAAATTAGACGAATGAAGTTGTGGATTTCTCATATTAATAATTAGATTCTCTTCTTTTTTTAGAATTTTAATCACAATTGTTCTTTCATTTGTCTTCATTGTTGATTCAATCGCATTATCTAGTAAATTAAAGAATAAAGTACAAAAATCATCATTATCGATTCCGATATTTTCATTTAAGACAGTTGTAATGTCAAAAATGATTTCAGGATAATCAATCTTTTTCATGTTTAAGCAAGCATTGACATATAGATTGTTTGAATCAATATCTTTTCCGCAATAACTATTTAATTTATCAGAAACATTGATCAAGTATTCGTTTTGAATATTCGCATTATTTTTACTAAGTTCATTTAATATATCAATATGATTTCTAAAATCATGTCTTAATTTACGCATTTCTTGGAATTGAGCATTAAAAGCATCAACATATTGTGCAGTAATTCTATTTGATAAATCTATAATTTTTAGTAGTTGATTTTGGTTGTACAACTCAATTGAATAAACGATCAAGATATTCATTATAAAAAATAGGATAATAATTAATAAACAAATAATAAAGAAAATATTGTTATAGTCACTTTTCGATAATTCTTCAAGTAACATCAATACAAGGTAGGTAAAAATAGCATACACAATAACTATTAAAACATAGTAGTAGTTAGGCATGATATCATTTTGCTTTATTCTAACAAGTTTAATGATTTGATGAATGATAGCCATATTAAAGAAATTAATTAATAGGATAATGATAAATCGTAATTGAATATCACTATAAAGGTGTATGTGCTGTAAATTAAAGGAAAGAACAACTAAATTACTTATAATAATTGATGAAACGATAAATGTACAAAAATATGTAAAAGAGATGGTAATCCAAGTAATTTTTCCTTTTTTAAGCAAACATAAAATAAATAGGAAATCAGCCATCGCTGAAATAATATTCCTAATAATGAAATCATCATTATGAATCGCATTTACATTTGTAATGTAATAGCTAATAACGCCATAGAGTAGGATGATAAGGATTTTATAGGAAATGTTCTCTTTAAAGTCTATGTTAAGTACCTTATGAGCAAAATATGTTAAACCTAAAATATAGAGTAAACAATAAAAATACTCAAGCATTAAAATCATAACTTATTTACCTGTCTATTAAATGTATCAACAATTTGCTTTTTACTCCTTCGACTATAAGGTAACTCAATATCATAATACTCTAATATAACTATATCATTTTTAATACTTTTGATATAATTAGAATTTATAATAATATCTTTATTAATTTTTAAATAACTTGAGGGTAACTTTTCAAATACATTCTTAAATGTGCGATCTTTTACAATAAATATTTTATATTTTGCATATAATGTAATCTTTTTATTTTCTAATTTAATATACACGATTTCACTCCGATGAAAATTTACTATCCCATCTTCTGTATTAAGTTGAATTAATTTGCGATTTTCTAATTTATCTGTGATTTCCTTAAGAGTTTTTGGGAATAACTCTTCTAATTTACTTTTTAAAATATATTTATAAACATTAATTCCATAAGCATTCTCAGAAAAATGTTTATGATGGGTAATATATATAATGACAACATTTTCATCTTCTAATCTTTTTGCTACTTCAATACCATTCATGTCTGGTAAATCTATATCTAATAAAATAAGATCAAAATCTTTTTTGGAATTTAAGAATTCAGTAGCATTATGAAAACAGGTTGTTTTTGATTCAACATCAAGTACTATTTTCTCTATCATTGTTGTAATTTTAGTTCGATAAAGATGGTCATCTTCCACTATAGCAATTCTAATCATTAGTAATTCCTCCAAACATTAATATATATTATTATAGCAGTTTTAAATTTCACAATAAAGTTTTAATAAGGAAAAAAATGTAAAAAATTTGGTTTTATGACCGTTAGATGCAAATTTTTGACCGTTGCTGTCGTTTTTTGTAATATGAAGTATTTATATGATATAATTATAGTAAAATTTATGTAGTAAATAGTAAATATTGCCATTACGCTATTTGGGTAGCGGTGTATTTAGCTTGTTAGCAGCTATATTTGATGTAATTGGTAATCTTGGAAAAGAAATTAGGGAATAAGTATATAAGGGGAATACTAATGATAAAAAAGAAAATATTGATTTTTTTAGACTTTTTAATTATTGGATTATTGATAACATGTCAAATTTTAAGTTTAAATGGGTATTTGAAATCTAACCTATATATATTGTTGTATATACCTTTTTTAGGATTTAGATTTTACAATTTGTTTCAATATAACAAAGAAAAGAAAAAAAGGTAAAATAATGCTATTTTGATAATTTAGAGTCTTGAAAATAAATCTAAATAGAGTCTAAAGTGTAAAATCAAATACTGTATAGACGAGGAAATTAGTATATTGTTGCTTTTTGCTATACAACAGGAATCCACATCTTGGACAATCAAAATAAAAACAAAGGAGTACACAATATGAGACTTATTACCGATATAACAAACTATATTTTTATTGAGGATGTGCCTGAAAAAGCGGACATCATTTTTATCCCCGGCGGCTCTAATCCAGAAATCGCTGAGAGAGCGGCTGAAATATGGAAACAAGGATTTGCCTCTTATATTATTCCATCTGGTAAGTATAACGTGAATCGAGGTTCATTCCCTGGTACAAAAACAAAAAAGGAACTGTACTTCGGCAACTTTGAAACTGAGTGGGATTTTTTAAAGTATGTACTGATAAAAAATGGTGTCGATGAAGCCGTTATACTTAAAGAAAATGAAAGTTGCGAGGGTGGAACATACGGCAATGCCTTTAACTCCCGAAAGGTAACCGACTCTGCGGGGCTTAAAATTAAAAAAGGTATTATCTGCTGTAAGTCATTTCATTCAAGACGGTATTTGATGACTTATCAATTGGCTTATCCCGAAGCTGAATTATTGGTTTGCCCTGCTGATGTAGAGGACAGAGGGAGAGCAGATTGGCATACCAACGAATATGGCAAAGACGCCGTAATGTCTGAATTGAAAAAATGTGGAGAGTATTTCAGACAAGCGATTGATGTCTATATAAACAAGGAGTGAAATTTTTGTGAAAACAATCGTATTTGATATGTACGGAGTGATTATCTAAGAGAGCAAAGGAAACTTTATTTCGTATACATATAATCATTTCCCACAAACGGAGCATGAGTGGATTACAAAAGCATTTAGGGTAGAAAAATTCTTTACAAAAGCCTGAAACGGTGAAATCACATCAGCCGAATTTTTATCAGCACTCGGATATGATGATACCCAGTTTCATATGCACGACTACATTGAAAATCATTTAACTATGGACGTTATTTTCCTTTGCGGAGAGAATAAATGATGAATATGATTATGCTCTGCTCTCAAACGATGTATCAGAGTGGAGCAAATACATCACAGAATTTTACAAACTATAATTTTTTAAAAACGAAATAACGAAAAGCAATAATGACCACGAAATGGCTATATAATTTCTTGAATTCGCCGCAAATGACATAATCACCCGTCTTTCATGTAAAGATGGTATAGATTGACATATAAAGATATTTTTTTAGAGATGTTATTGAACGGCAAACTATATGATTAGAATACTACAGTATATAATCAAATTAAATAAGGAACCAACCTCAACTAGATGACTAAAAGATAGTCATATTGATTGAGGAGGTTCCTTTTTATGTGGTATTTTAATAAAAATATAAATAGTATAAATGTCAATATAAATATGTACAAAATTGATGAATTAAGAATGTACAATTTGCTCCTCCTCTTGATAATAATTCTTTAGTCTATAGGATTTACCTATAAT
>Ga0153996_1000321_pt1 | contig 22119 bp, 16 predicted proteins | sample TSNC080MetaG_FD_104728 | JGI IMG/M metagenome (GOLD analysis project Ga0153996, IMG submission 104728) | Attine ant fungus gardens microbial communities from North Carolina, USA - TSNC080 MetaG | ecosystem: Host-associated > Fungi > Mycelium > Unclassified | place: USA: North Carolina, Lumber...
AGTCTGAGGATTAGACCTCAGACTTAACAACATCTTTTGTCACTTGTCTAACTTTGCATTTTTGAACTCTTTAAAGTATCAAAGCACCCATCACAAATAGTAAGTGACCATTTGTGATACATAAGTGCTCAGTAATTTTACCAGAAAATCAATACTTACTAAAATATCATCAAGAACATCCACATTTTGAGACAGATAAATTTGATGGCACAAACTGGTCATCTTGGCAAAGACTCATTCACACAGCAGCTGTGTCAAAAGAAGCCTTTGGTTACTTAAATGGTTCTATTAAATGACCCTCCACTCTGCTAGCCACAGAAAACCCCACACTGAAATGCCTTGGGACTCTAATACTCCATCTCCCAAAGAATGGAGAACACATGATGCCTGGACATTGGGTCTACTTATGTTCAACACAAAGAATCCAGCTGGATTAGGAAAACATTGATGGCATAGCTGCTGAGGCCTAGACCTCATATATTAATACCTACTAACATAGTACAGTTAAATGCAAAACAGACTCTGCAAACCATGACTTACTCAGAATGCACTGACTTCACTAACTTTATTATCAACATGCATAAATAGTCAAATGCTAGAGCTCTAGGGTCAAAGATCACTGATAAGGACTTTAAAGACATTATATCACAAATGGTCACTTACTAATTTGTGATCTGATAATTTGATAATCAAAAGGGCTTAAAAGGCAAAGTTTAGATAGTAACAAAAGATGTTGTTAAGTCTGAGGTCTAATCCTTAGACTATGAGTTCTTATATACATAATTATAATAGTCTATGTACTAGGACAGATCATCATATGCTACTACCTATTGTTCTACATATAGTAGTACCTTTGTATTGGAAATAGTGATAACTTAACCTTATGGAGACTGTCCTTTGTTCTAAGAAAAGGACAGATAACTATCTATGGATAATCAATTAAGTCTATGTATAAACATTAAGGACTTCATATCTCCATGAACATTAATTGCCCTAGTATTGTTTTAGGCTTATATTGAGCAGTATGCAGAGGGCTTCTTTGATGCCTAAAAGCAAAGTATTGATCATAGTAGTTTTTGAGATATAGGCAATTTAATAAACAGTATCATAGTAGTTATCTATTGATCTACCTGATATCTGTTATGAGAGCCCCAAAAAGGAAATAGTTTCCTGCATATTTGAACACTTAATCCAAAACCTCAAGTCATACAATGGGGTCAAGATATAAATAGCATGGGAACTTAGGTAATCAGATCATATAACAAGGTCAGGTGATCATAGAACATTCTAGAAGGACATGTGATTGTGAACTAGTAGTAATATAGTCACTGTAAAATAGTATAAGTAGTAGTTTAATCTAATAAAGAACTTCATTGAGTTCTTCTTGAACATCTACCTATGTTATCGCTAAGTCTTGACGACTCAAGGATCACTCAAGGTGAGTGTTTAGGAAGAACTCGATAGAGTTCTCCGTTGGATTGGACTACCTACTTATACTACTTTTACAAGTGGCTGTACACTACTAGTCCACGATCACATGTCCTTCTAGAATGTTCTACAATCACATGACCTTGTCACGTGATAACTTAAGTTTCCATGCTATTTATATCTTGTCTTCATTGTATGACTTGATATTTGCGATCAAGTATTTGAACACGTGGGAAACTTTTTCCTTCTTAAGGCTCTCATAACAACCTAGGATGATCACTAAGAACTATCACAGTCCTTCGATAAGAACTTGATACCCAATGGTGATCTTGTACCTCATAGTCTCACTACTCACTTACTCTTTATTGTTCTTGTTACTAAGCACAGTACTCATAAGCATTTTAGAAAGCAGGCCCTAGCTATAAAGGGAACTTCTCAATCAGTTAGGGACTGAGGAAAGAGACTAAATACTAAGTTCAGGTATCTTGTTCAAGTCCTGACCTTACAACTAGACGTTATTCTTTACTCTTTTCTCTGTATAAACTCTGTGCTGTGCTCTATTGTGAGTAGTACATGCAGGAGATTGGCAGTTATTCTTTAGAAAGCCACTTAGCTTAGAGGTCCTCTTCTGAGAGGCAATCACATACTATATTATTAGGACAGTAGTCAGTAAGGTAATAGGACTCCAAACAGGTAAAGATTTTGTGCCCTGTTAGACATAGCCTTGGAATAGTAGCCCTAAAAAAAGAAGAAATATCCAAATACAAATCATTATCCCCCTCACTGTTACTACCACCATCCAATATGTCTCACTAACAACAACAACAACAGGGGAAATCCATTGCAGTGCCTACTCCCACCAACCATTACTACCTACCAGAGAGAAACAGCTCCTCTCCATGATTGCTGTCCTGCAGCAGCAGGTATCCACCATGCTCTAGCAACAACAAGGGAGCCGAGTTGGGATTGCCAGGCCATCTATATTTAGTGGAAAGATGGAGAAAGTAAGTTTATTTATCAATATGGCCCATTTATACTTGAGAATAAAGATGAATGAGGAGGCAGTAATTACCCAGATCACCTGGGTATTATCATATATATAGGAAGGAGTGGCAGAAACATGAAAGGATAACTTGTTGAATAAACTGGCCAAGGAAGAGTCAGAGATAGAAACAGTAGAGGCATTATTCAAAAAAATAAGAAATGAGTTTGGAGAAATATTAGAGGAAGAGAAAAAAATCGAGCAGTTGAGAATGATAGAGTAAGAGGGAAGAACATACAATGAATATGTACAGAAGTTCAAAAAAGTTACCAGGGGAAGCAGCTATGAGAGAAAACCCCTCATTGAAGAATTCAAGAGGGGGTTAAATGGAGTAATAAGGAGGAAGCTAGCTGAAGCAGAGGAACTGCCGACCACTATTAGAAAGTGGCAAGAGAGAGCAGTAAGATTAGACAGGAACCAGAGGCAAAGTAGGGCTGAGGAAAGGATGTTGGGGAGAAATGTAGTATGCCCAGGGGGAAATACACAGCCTAGGGGTAGAGGTTATGGGAAAGGATCATATAGAGAAAAAGAGGAGCAGATTATGTAGAGGGCAAGAAACAATAGTAGAGGATATCAAGGGCCAAGTATGGCCAATCAAGTAGGTCCAAGGAGAGACCCAAATGCAATAAATATAAATAAAGGCAGGGAAGGGAATAGGACCTGCTATGTATGTGAGAAGTAGGACCACATGGCCAAAAACTGTTAGGAAAGATAGAAGTAAAAACACTGCAGGAGTCAGCAAAAGAAAATAGAGGACAGTAAGCTCTCGACTGGTCTCTAACAACTTGTACAGTGTATTGTACCTAGAAAAACTGGGCAATAAAATAAATTTCAACAATACAACTGAGAGAGTAAGAGATGTGTAGCGCATACTATGGCTACTAAGATGGAGAAATTAGAAAATCATAAAGGAATAGCAGTCAAAGCATTGTTAGACAGTGGGGCAACAGGCCTATTCATGAATAGAACCTTTGCAAGAGAAAAGGGATTTAAATTGGAGAAGTTAAAAAAACCCCTCTTAGTCAGGAACATGGACAGAACAATAAATGTGGGAGGAGCCATAATACACCAGGTCGAGTGTAATATGTTCTTTAAAGAACATGTGAAAAGAGCGAGGATGGATGTATGTAACCTAGGAAAAACAAAGGTAATACTAGGAATGCCATGGCTAGCAGTCTATAACCCAGAGATAGATTGGGAGAAAGGAAAAGTAAAAATGGCTTGTTGTTCACCTATATGTGAAAAAAGAAAAAAAGAAGTAAAGGAAAAGAAAGTAGAGAAAGTAGAGAAAGACAAGGATGAAAAGACATTACGAAGCTTGATATCCAAATAGTTTTGGAAGTGAAAAAAGGTATTTGGGAAAAAGAAGTTGGAAATAATGCCAGTACAAAAGGCCTAGGACCATGCAATAGAGTTAAAAGAGGGGTTTACGCCAAAGAAAGAAAAGGTATATTTACTGTCAAGAGAAGAGAGAGAGGAAGTACAAGTGTTTGTGGAGAATCAGCTAAGAAAAGGGTATATCTGACCTTCCAAGTCACCCCAAACTTCACCAGTACATTTTGTGGCAAAAAAGGATGGAAAATGAAAGATAGTATAGGATTATCGACACATAAACCAGTGGACAATAAAAAACAGGTATTTCTTCTCTTTCATAGCAAATATATTGGATAGGATAGGAAAAAGAAAAGTATTTACAAAGCTAGACCTAAGATGGGGATACAATAATATCAGGATCAAAGAAGGGGATGAATAAAAGGCAGCATTCATAATGTACATTGGAGCCTATAAACCCACAGTTATGTACTTTGGGTTGACTAACTTTCCCAATACTTTCCAAACAATGATGAATGACTTATTCTGGGATCTCATAAATCAAGAGAATACTGCAACCTTCATAGATGACATCTTGATAGCTACAGATACAGAAAAAGGGTATGATGAGTTGGTAGAGGAGGTATTAAGGAGGTTGGAAGAAAATGATTTATTTGTGAAACCAGAAAAGTATAGATAGAAAGTAAGAGAGATAGAATTTTTGGAAGTAGCAATTGGTCCAAAAGGGGTAGAAATGCAGAAGTAAAAGGTGGAAGAAGTGTTAAACTAGCTAGTACCCAGAAATGTCAAAGAGGTGCAAAAGTTCTTAGGCCTAGTTAACTATTACAGAAGGTTTATAAAGGACTTTGCCAAAATAGCTGTACTACTACACATGCTGGTCAGAAAGGAACAGAAATAGAAGTGGGAGAAAGAGTAGGAGGAAGCATTTGGAAAACTCAAAGCAGTGTTCACTACTGAACCAGTCTTAGCTATTCTGGACATAGATAAGGAGATGAGAGTAGAAGCAAATGCCTTAGATTATGCAACTAGGGGAGTGTTGTTGACAAAGTATAAGAATGGAAAATAGAGGCTAGTGGAGCAAAAACGTTAGTAGAAGAAGGAAGTCTAAAAGAAAAAATTAAAAAGGCACAAGAAGAGGACAAAAAGGTAATGAAAGCAGTAGAAGAATTGAAAAAGACAGGAATAAAAACGTTAAGAGATGAAGAATGGGAAATAGAGAATAAAATGGTAATGAAGGTATCACAAAAGGTCACTTACTAATTTGTGATGGGTGATTTGATACTTGAATAGTTCAAAAAAGCGAAGTTTAGATAATGACAAAAGATATTGTTAAGTCTAAGGTCTAATCCTCAGACTATAAGTCCTTATATACATAATTGTGATGGTCTATATACTAGGACAGATCATCATATGCTACTACCTATTGTTCTATATATGGTAGTGCCTTTGTGCTTAATATAGTGATAACTTAACCTTATGCAGGTTGTTCTTTGTTCTAAGAAAAGGACAGATGACTATCTATGGGTAATTAATAAAGTCTATATACAAATATTGAGGCCTTCATATCTCCACTAATATTAATTGCCTTGAGGTTGTTCTAGGCTCATTCTGAGCATTATAAAGAAGGCTTCTGCTGAGCCCAGAACCGAAGCATCAATCATGACGGTTTCCAAGATATTAGTGATTTAATAAATGGTAACATAATAGTTACTAGTTGATCTGCTTAATATCTTGGCCATTATTGATCACCTTGAGACGTGACTGGCATTGATTGAAAGGTCTTTTTGAGAACTTTCTGTAGCCTTTAAGACCATGAGAATCATTGAAGAATTGATGGAGATATGGCCAAATGAAGTTTGTGACAAAAGGAAAGAAGAATATATGTACCAGAGGGAGAACTCAGAGGGAAGGTAATACAATTACATCACAATACCCTGGTAGAAGGACATGGGGGAAGATGAAAGATGACAGAGTTGGTTACTAGGAATTACTAGTGGCCAGGAGTAACGAGAGAAGTGGAAAGATATGTAAATAGATGTGATACTTGTCAAAGATACAAAAATTGAAGCGAAGTACTAGTGGGAAAACTGATGCCTAATGCAATTACCAAAAAACCATGAAGCTACATCTCAGCAGACTTTATCACCAAACTACCATTAGCCTAGGAATACAATACTATCTTAGTAGTATGCAACCACTTTAGTAAAATAGCATATTTTATAGCAACAACTGAGAAAACATCAGTGAAGGGACTTGTAAAGCTATTTTGAAACCATGTATGGAAGTTGCACAGACTTTTAGAAAGCATTATATCAAATAAGGGAGTACAGTTCGTGGTAGAAATGATGAGGGAGTTAAATAACTCATTAGAAATCCAGACAAAACTCTTAACAGTCTATTACCCTCAAATAGATGGGCAAACAGAAAGGATCAACCAGGAGTTAGAGCAATACCTAAGGGTCTTTATCGACCATAAACAAGAATAATGGCTAGATTGGTTAGGAACTGCAGAATTTGTGTATAATAACAAAATTTACATAGTAACAAAAATGTCACTATTCAAAGCAAACTATGGTCAAAATCCAAGAATGGGATTTGAGGGAAAAAGAAAGAGGAAGTACAAAGCAACAGGGAAATTTGTAAAAAGGATAAGGAAAATCTAGAAGGAAGTAAAAGTAGCACTAGAAAAAGCACAAGAGGAAATAAAGAAGTTTGCAAATAGAAAGTAAGAAGAAGAAGAGGAATACAAAATAGGGGACTTAGTACTGCTAAGTAAGAAGAACTTAAAATAGCAAATGAAAGGGAGGAGATCAAAAAAGTTGACAGAGCATTTTGTGGACCCCTATAAAGTCAAGGGAATTGTTTTTAGTAATGCAATAGAGTTAGAACTACCCAAGTCTATTAAAATACACCCTGTAGTCAACATAAGTAGAGTACAACTCTATAAACCACAGATAGAGGGGCAGAAGAAGACATTGCCAAAACTGGTCATCATTGAAGGAGAAGAGGAATTCGAGGTAGAGAAAATCCTAAACAAAAGGATAGTTAGGAAAAAAAAGAAATTTTTAGTAAGATAAAAGGGATATACTGTAAGACTCTAGCCATGATGACTTAAGTCCACTTTAAGTCAGAGTTGACAAGGAGAACTTAATAGAGTTCCCATTTGATTTTGTATACTACTTAAACATTTTACTATAATAGCTGTATAACATCCTTCCATGGTTCTTATATTATTCCTGTCATATGTTTATCTCATCACATGTTGTGACTATAACATGTGATCTTGTGTGACATGACCAAATGTGTGACTGATATGTGACCTATGTCATGCTTTGTGACTATGTGACTGTCATGTGATACTTTCCCATGCTCTACCTTAGTAATAATCTAACTAAATAAAACAAAACAAAACAAAAAGAAAAATAGAAAATAACTTAGTCATTTTGCCAAGTCATGACACTATCCCCCTCTTAAGTTTCCTTGTCCTAAGGATTTTCTTTACAATTTATAGTATGGGTCAACCATGTTATCCATTTTATCATCTTTATTTGTTCATTCTTTTATTCCCAAATTTCCTTGTTTGATTTCTTTTTCTTCCTTAATTGTTTCCAGTGTAGTTCTTCTTTTACCTAGTTAGTTCTTCTTCTATTGACTTTCTTTTCATCTATTCTAATTTCTCTCTAACCTTTCCCAATATTCCTGGTTGTATCTCTTATCTATCTATCCAAATAATTTCTTTGCTATAAATCTTCCTGGCAATTCTTCTCTTCTGAATGTTCCTTTTTTTCTTTTCTGTTTCCTTATATTCTCCATATCTTGTCTGTATTCTTTCTCAAATTCCTCAATTGCCTCCTTGGCATTTCCTAAATTTTCTCTCCCTTTCTAAGTATCTGATTCCACTGTAAATCCTTTCTACTATACTAAGTATTTATCCTTCCCCCTGACCTTTTGCTTATTCAATATTCTTTCTATTTCCTACTTTTCTTCTCCTTCAATTATTACTGGAGCTAGTTGCTCCTTTCTCTGCCCTTCTACTTGCCCTACATAACGTTGTATTCTACTAACATTTACTACCAGATAAATTTTTACTGTACTAGGTAGTTCTAATTTTACTGCATTTGATGACACTATTTTTTGTACTTTGTAAGAGCCTACAAATCTCTTTATCAACTTCTCTGTCCTTTTTCCAACTATTTGATATTTCAGATCCTTAGTGCTGAGCATTACCAAGTCCCCTACTTTATATTTATCAACTTCTGATCTCCTTCTATTAGCATATTTCTTCATGTCTTCTTATACCTTTTCCAGTGCTGCTTTTGCCTCCTCTTGTATTTCTTTCATTTTTTTTACAAACTTTTCTGCTCTCTCATATTTCCTCTTCTTTCTTCTCTCAAATCCCATTCTTGGGTCCTGCCTGTAATTTGCCTTGAAAGGCAACATCTAAGTACTTGAGTACACTTTATTGTTGTATGCAAACTCTGCTGTTCCCAAATATTCTGGCCATTGTTTTTGCCTATGATTGATAAACATCCTCAAGTATTGTTCTAACTCCTGATTCATCCTTTCCATTTGTCCATCTGTTTGGGAGTAGAATGTTGTCAATAATTTACTTTCAATCCCTAACATCTTGTTTAACTTCTGTATAATTCCTGCCACAAACTGAGGTCCCCAATCTGAAATGATACTTTCAGGTAATTCATGTAGTTTCTATACATTATCTCTAAACAATCGTGCTAACCCCTCTGCTGAAGTCTTTTCCATAGTAGGAATAAAATATACTATCTTTGTTAACCTGTTGACTACTACTAAAATTGAGTTGTACCCCTGAGCCAAAGACAACTTGATGATAAAGTCTGCCAAAATATGCATCCAAGGTTTCTCCAGTATTGAATTGGGCATTAACTTTTCTACCAGTTGCTCTGTGCAATTTTTATTTCATTGGCAGGCATTACATTCTTCTACATATCACTTTATCTCTTTTGTTATTTCTGGCTACCAAAAGTTACAAATGACTAACTCCACTGTTTTTTACTGCCCTCTATAGCCTCCTACTGGTGTATCATGATATAGCCTAATAATTTCCATTCTAAGCTTATTATCCTTAGGTACATAAACCTTCCCTTTCTTGTATATTACACTATCAACTTCTCTCTACTCTTTATCTCTTAACATCTTGACTCCAGCTTGTTTCATCTCTTCTACCACTTTGACGACTTTGTTATCTCTTACTTTTGACTGTTTCACTTGCTCCAATAAGTCTACTCCTTCAACTATAATCTTTACTGTTTCTGTCCTTTTTATTTCTAGCTATTCTAGCTTTACCAACGTCTCATTTTTATTGTCTTTTTCTACTCCTATTTTCCAATCTAGCCTCCTACTTAAACTGTCTGTCTTTCCTATTTTACTCCCCAGAATGTGCTTTAATGTAAAATCAAATCTAGATAGGTATAATGCCTATCTTGCTTGTCTTCAATTCAATTTTTGCATCTTCATAAAATACTCGAGATTTTTATGATCTGTCCAGATCTTGAATTTTACTACTATTCCTTCTAGAAAGTGCCTCCACGCTTCCAAGCATCTAACTACTGCTAATATTTCTTTATCATATATTTCATAATTTTTTTTGATGTTGCTTAATGATTTCAAAATGAAAGCTATTGGTCTCTACAACTCATCAGAGCACTTCATTGATAGTACTTCTCCTGTAGCATAATTTGAGACATTTGCCTTTACCCTAAACTCTTTGTCTAAGTCTAGGGATACTAACACTGGTCTCATCATAAAAATTCCTTTGAGCTTATTAAATGCTTATTGCTGCTCCTGCCCCTATTGCTACTTTATGTCTTTTCTTGTTAACATATTCATTAGCCTAGCTACTCGAGTGAAGTCTTTAATAAACCTTCTATAATAGTTTACAAGGCCCAAAAACTTCCTGATGTCTTTTATATTCTTTGGTTCTAGCCAACTCAGTACTCCATCCACTTTCTCTTTCTTTATCTCTATTCCATTTGGTCCTATAACAACACCTAGGAACCCTATCTTTCTTACTTTCTACATGTATTTCTCTGGCTTGACATATAAGTCATTCTTCTTTAATCTCTTTAATATTTCTTCTACTATTTTATTATGTTCTTCTTCTGTCTTTGTCTCTACTAATATGTCATCTACAAATGCTGTGACTTTTCCTTCATTAATTAAGTCTCTCAGGATTTTATTCATCATTGCCTAGAACATGGCTGGCAAGTTTATTATTCCAAAGAACATAATTGTTGGCTTAAAGGAGCTCATATGTGTAGTAAATGCTCTCTTCTACTCATCTCCTTTCTTAATCCTCATATTATTGAATTCCTATCTGAGATCTATTTTAGTAAATACTTTCTTGCCCCCCATATTGTCGATTGACTCTGTAATTAATGGTAGTAGGTAATTGTTCTTCACTGTCTGGCCATTTAGGTTATGTAGTCTATAGTCATTCTCTTCTTTCTATCTTTCTTGCCTACAAAAAATACTAGTGATGTTTGAGGGGATTTTGTTGGTCTAATATACCCCTTTCTTAACTGATCTTCCACAAAATTCTGGACTTCTTTCCTTTTATCTTTAGACAACAGGTAAATCCTTTCCTTTTGTGGTACAAACGTTTCTTTAAGATCTATGGCATGATCCCAAATTTTTCTCATTAGCATTCTTTCTGACTCTATCTTCCCAAATACTTTTCTCCACTTCAAGAATTTTTCTGGGACCATTTCTTTAATTTTTCTATGATCCTTTTCAATTTCTTTTTCTCTTCCCCAATCTTCTTTATCATTTATTGCCTATCTAATGATCTTTTCTTTTTCCAATGTTACTACTCTTCTTTCTCTTTTCTTCTTTTCCTTTATCTTTACTCTGCCACATAGAGGTGGGCATCTCGTCATCTTTACTTCCCCTGTTTCCCAGTTGATTTCTAGGTTATGTACCATTAACCATGGCATTCCCAGGATTACTTTTGTTCTTCCCAAGTCACATACATCTATCCTCATTCTTTCAACATGGTTCTTATAATACACATTCACTTCCACTTCATGTGTAATAGCCCCTCTACTATTGTATATTCTATTTACATTTTTTACTCTTACTGGCCTTTCCAACCTCTGCAGCCTAAATCTATGTTTAGCTGTTGTCTTCCTATTCATAAACATCCCTGTTGTGCTACTGTCTAAGAGCACCTTTATTGTGACACCTTTGTGGGTGTTTGTTCTTTTAATACCAATATCCAACCACATTTCTTTTAACATTTTGAAAGTTTTCTAAACTTTCCTTTGACAACCTCTCTCTTTTGCTGTGCTGAAAGGGTACAAAAGGGAATTGCACACTAGGACAAACAAGATAATAATGTGCTAGCTCCCATTGTGTGCTAAAGGTCCAAGGGAAGATAATCAAAGTTGAAGGTTTATAAATAATTAGAGAAATAAGAATTATATATAGCTCCAGTAAAATATATATTGGTGGTTGTAAAAAGGATCGTAAGATCTCTTTAGATCATCATCACATAGCCTCCCTAAGGTGTTAACCTTTACACACTGTGACAAAAGCTTCTTTGGAAAATACAGTTAGTTAATCACTCATGGACCCTCTATACTTAGTTGCTCCCTTGTTTGCATCTTCAACACTAAACCTTATAGATGTGATACAATCCAAGTATGTACCTAGCCAAGCTTTTCCAGCCTGCTGTCCTCTCCAAAGCCTGCCCAAGTTGCATCTACATCTTCTTTTTAGATCAAGTTCTAGGTATATTCTATGTTCTTCTCAAGACATTCCCCTAGTCCCAGTCTTCTTACTCTCAATAGATCCACATTCACAATTCCAGAGGCAGTGTAGATGGAGGTAGAAGTCAAGAGGTTCTTCTCCAATCCAACTGCACTCTAGATACTATATTAATGTCATTACAAAGCTCTGAAACTCAAGAATTAAAATATAAAAAGAGAACTATTACTACTTTTGGATTTCCTTTGTCTCCTTTCTGTCCTAAGTCCTCCCAAAATCCTACTGATGACGCAGCCCTCTTCTTTCTTTATAATGATACATTTCCTCACTAAGTCCTTCCCATCAAAGATAATGTATCTTCATTGCCACTTCCTTCTAGAATATTCTTCTGTCTTCCTCTAATATGCTCTTAATACTGCTTTATAATTTGGACTTCGTTGATTACCTGTTAAACAGTTAGCAAGTCCTATAAATATCTAGTTTTTCCAATTCATATCCTAGAGGTCATTTATCTAAATATAATTGATCTGATACCATCAATGCTTATTTACAAGCACAAAGTCTATTAGTCTAAGTTCATCATCTGAGTAGTACTAGTTCTAGAGTACAAGTCTGTCATCCTTCTAAGTTAGTCCATCCAAAGATAGATCTAGAGTGCAGTCTCTTAGTGACTTTTTTAGTAATCTAATGCCAGTTCATCCTAATTGCCTCTCAAGGTATTGGCACGAGCTCTAGGTTGATTATTGCTAGCTCAATGTCTTTATCATATAGTATTATGTTCTGAGGATTATAAAAAGGGTTCTAGAGCAAATTCCAATTAAAAATCTTGTCAAAATAGCTAACTCCTAAGCCAGAATAAAGCCAACTGCTTCTTTATCAGCATTTGACAAGGAGAACTCAATAGAGTTCTCGTTAAATTTGCTACACTATATATACAATTACTATCATAGCTATACACCTTATCTCCTACAGTCCTCATGTCCATCAGGTGACTTCTTTGTTATATGCTGTGACTGTGACTTTTATTGTGACATGACTATGACATGACCATTCTGTGACTGCTGTCACATCTTTGTGACTCTGTGACTAGTCACGTGATATTTCCCACTCTACCTTAGTAATAATCTAAAAGAAAAAAAAAGAAAAAGAAATATAAATAATAACTTAGCTGTTTTGCCAAGTTATAACAAATCTATTATTATAAAGCATATTAAATGTTATCTTCCATGGAAAATTCACTTGTGGTGTAATAGTGGTAAAAGAAATGAAGCAAGTAGAGGTGAAAATATTAAGAGATGAGGAATGGAGAGAAGTCAACGGTGTTATATATAAAGAGGAGAAGGTCTATGTACCAAAAGATGATAAGCTTAGGACAGAAATAATTAGGCTACATCATAATACACTAGTAGAAGGTCATAGAAGACAGTAGAAGACAATAGAACTGGTCACTAGAAACTTTTGGTGGCCAGGAGTTACAAAGGAGATAAAGTGATATGTAGAAAAATGCAATGCTTGTCAGTGAAACAAAAACTACATAGAACAACTGGCAGAAAAATTAATGCCAAATTCTATTTATCACAAATAGTCACTTACTATTTGTGATGGGTGCTTTGATACTTTAAAGAGTTCAAAAAAGCAAAGTTAGACAAGTAACAAAAGATATTGTTAAGTCTGAGGTCTAATCCTCAGACTATGAGTCCTTATATACATAATTGTGATGGTCTGTGCACTAGGACAGATCATCACATGCTACTACCTATTGTTCTACATATGGTAGTGTCTTTGTACTAGAAATAGTGATAACCTAACCATATGGAGGCTGTCCTTTGTTCTAAGAAAAGGACAGATGACTATTTATGGATAATTAATGAAGTCTATGTGCAAACATTGAGGCCTTCATATCTCCACTAATATTAATCACCTTGAGGTTGTTTTAGGCTCATTCTGAGCATTATAAAGAAGACTTCTGCTGAGCCTAGAACCAAAGCATCGATCGCGGCGGTTTCTGAGATATTAGCAATTTAATAAATGGTAACATAGTGGTTACCAGTTAATCTGCTTAATATCTTGGCCATTATTGATTTCCTTGAGACATGACTGGCATTGATTGAAAGGTCTTTTTGAGGGCTTTTCATAGCCCTTGAGACCATGAGAATCGTTGAAGAATTGATAGAAATATGGCCAAATGAAGTTTATGACACTATTCTAGAAAAACCTTGAGTGCATATATCAGCAGACTTTATCACCAAGTTGCCCTTAGCACAGGGATACAATAGTATTCTAGTAGTAGTGAACTGACTAACCAAAATGGTTCACTTTATACCAACTATGGAGAAAACATCAGCAGAAGGATTAGCAAGGCTGTTCAGAGATAATGTGTGGAAACTGCATGGGTTACCAGAAAGCATCATTTTGGACAGAGGACCACAGTTTGCAGCAGGATTAATGCAAGAGTTGAATAGGATGTTGGGGATCAAAAGTAAATTGTCAATAGCATTTCACTCCCAAACAGATGGACAGACAGAAAGGGTAAAACAAGAGTTAGAACAGTACCTGAGAATATTCATCGACCATAGGCAAGAACAATGGCCTAAATGGTTAGGGACAGCAGAATTTGTATACAACAATAAAACACACTCTAGCACTAAAACGTCACCCTTCAAGGCAAATTACAGGCAAGATCCTAGAATGGGGTTTGAGGGTAGAAAGAAGGGGAAATATTAGAGAGCAGAAAAGTTCATTGAGAAAATAAAGGAAATACAAGAGGAGGCAAAAGTGGTACTAGGAAGAGCACAAGAAGAAATAAAGAAATATGCAGACAGGAAGAGAGGAGAAGCAGACAACTACAAAGTAGAGGACTTAGTGATATTGAGTACTAAGGATCTGAAGTACCAAATGGTTGGGAGGAGAACAAAGAAGTTGACAAAGAGATTCATAGACCCTTATAAGATCAAGAAGATTGTATCATCAAACGCAGTAGAATTAGAACTACCTAGTATAGTAAAAATATACCTAGTAGTAAATGTTAGTAGAATACAATAGTATATAGGGCAAGTAGAAGAACAAAGGAAGGAGCAACCAGCTCCAGTAATAATTGTGAGAGAAGAAGAATAAGAAGTGGAGAGGATATTGAATAAGCGATGAGTAAAGGGCAAGAACAAGTACTTGGTATATTGGAAGGGATTTACAGCAGAATCCGATACTTGGGAAGGAAGAGAGAATTTAAATAATGCAAAGGAAGTAATCAAAGAATTTGAGAAGAAATATCAGTGAGATATAGAAGATATGGCAAGATAAGAACACAAGAAAGGAACATTCAGAAGGAGAGAATTACCAGGAAGGTTTGCTGCAAGAAAACTATTCAGATGGTCAAATAAGAGATACGACCAAGAATACTGGGGAAGACTGGAGAGAAATTGGAGACAGTGGAAAGGAAAATGACCAGGAGAAAGGAAAATGGAAACAATCATAAAGGAAGAAGAAACCGAGAAAGAAAATTTGGGAGTTAGAGAATGAATAGAAGAAGATGATGACGAGATAGGCAATATAGTTGACCCATACTATGAGTTATAGGAAAATTCCTTGGGATAGAGAAACTTAAAAAGGGGATAATATCATGACTTGGCAAAACAGCTAAGTCATTATTTATATTTTTTTTCTTTTCCTTTTATCTTGGACTTACTACACAGAAGGGAGTATGGGAAAGTGTTATATCACACATAGTCACAGTCACATGACAGGAAGTCACAGCATTATATCACATGATAGGTCACATGATAGACATGGGAAAGTAGTGCACAGACCATGTAGTAGTTGTATAAGTAGTATAGAAAATCTAACAGAAACTTTATCAAGTTTTTTTTGTCAATCACTGAACAAAGAGTAGTTGGCTTAATTCCAGCTTGAAGTTTAGCTTTCTTACAATTTGCAGAAGTGACTCCTTAAAGTTCCTTCCTGTGAACCAAGAGGCTTACAACTTGACAAGTCTCCACTAGGTCAAAGGTACTGAACATATGGCATAGTGTTTGTACATCTAGCATAAGATAGAAAGTGTACTGCCTCAAAGGACAGACAGATATAAACATCAGAGGGTAAATAATGACAATATTAGTGTAAGAGGTTTGGTAGCATAGTAGTCCCCCCAACAGCTATCACAGCCAGAAGAGAGGAGATAGTGGTAGTTAAGGGAAGAGAAAAAATGACTACTCAAGTAGTTGCCCATCCCCCCACAACCCTGGGAATCCATATCCATGAATTTCATAGAACAACTCCCTGAGTCCTAGGATTTCATGGATATCCTTGTAGTAGTGGATTGCTTGATCAAACAAGCAGTATTCATACCTACCAAGAGATCGATTGATACCACTGAGCTCACAAAGGTTTTTATAAGAGATATATTCTTTAAGCATAGGACCTTATCCCACATTACCTCAGATCAAGGCTCTGAATTTGTCTCTTGCTTCTTCAAAGCCTTGTTGTTGACACTCAATATAAGTCTTCATTTTATCTTAGGTTATCACCCTGAGGCTGACAGCCAGACCGAGTAGACAAATCAAACCCTTGAACAGTATCTGAGAATATACTGCAATTATTAGCAGTCAGACTAGGTACAGTTGCTACCATTGGTAGAGTTCACTTACAACAACACTCTCTTGTCGACTATAGGATTCTCCTTTTTTCTTTGCAAACAAGAGATACCACTTCTGCCTAGATATCTATTTGGAATGAGCATTACCCTCTAACACAGCCCATCAGTACTTAGCAAAGCTGGAAAAGATATATATCTAGCTTAAATTATCAATTGCCAATGCTTAGGCTCGTTACAAGAAGTTAGCTAATAACCACCATTTACCTGTACCTGAGATCAACATTGGGGACCAAGTTTTTGTGCTGACCAAGTTTATAAGAACCACATATCCCTCAAAAAAGCTCTTAAAGAGATACTTAGGTATATTCAAAGTCATAGATAGGCTAGGTTTACACTCTTACTAAATTAATCTCCTAGAACACTTGTATAAGACTCTAGCTGCAATGACTTAAATCCACTTCAAGTCAGAGTTAACAAGGAGAACTCAATAGAGTTCCCATTTGATTCTGTATACTACTTATACATTTTACTATAGTAGCTGTGTAACATCCTCCCATGGTTCTCATGTTATTTCCGTTATGTATCTACCTTGTTATATGTTGTGACCGTGATCATGACCAATGTGACCAATGTCATGCTTTGTGACTATGTGACTATCACATGATACTTTCCCATGCTCCACCTTAGTAATAATCTGACTAAATAAAACAAAACAAAACAAAAAGAAAAATAGAAAATAACTTAGCCATTTTGCCAAATCATGACAACTTGTGAGCAATTCATCCTATGTTCTATGTCTCCTAGCTGGAACCAGTGCTGACCAGCCAGATTCCTAATCACACTGACCTTTTTCTTCTACCTATTGAATTGGATAGAGTTCTCAAGTTCAAAGTCATGCATCTCCTTGACTCCAAGCTCAACAACCAAAAAAAGGACCCTCTGTTTTACTATGTATGCTGGTTAGGTTATGAAGATATGGCAGAGGAGTACTCATGGCTTATTGTGGCTGACTTAAAGAATACTACTAAACTGGTGACTAAGTTTTACTGTCATTATCCTAATAAACTAGGCCCATCATTCACACCCATGCTCACTAGCCTTCGCAAATAAGGGCCCATACCTATGAATGTTGAATGGTTTATAACTAACCATAGGTCACAGGGTGTGACCTTGTGTTAGGAGGGAGGTACTATTATATCTCATGATCCCAGTGATATTGTTATCATCCCAAACCTCTTATGAGCCAGTTGCTTCCCTGCTTACATCAGCACAACCCCACTGTACTACCATAACTATATAGTTTGGGAAGGACCCTATCAAGCCATGATTGGAGTAGTTATATTAGGAATCATCTCTGTACAGTTTCCTTAGCTTTGTTATCAGCTAAGTCTTTTTTATACCCTGTTACCCAAACTCCTTGTCTTTTGCCAGTCATAAATAAAAGCCTCTCCTAGTTCTTTGTTGGTTGTATTTTCCTGGATTTACATTGCTATCACCTGAGTTTTCCCTTGAAATCAAGGACTTGACAGGCCATACTACTATCCCCCAATTTTACTATGGTTTTCTTTTCTCTATTCTACATTCAGAACACAAGATCTCTTTTTTTTCTTTCTCACATATCTTCTTCCCTACTATTGTATCTTTTCATCTGTACTTTGTGCATTCAACCTTGCTTCCTCTTCCCATCTCTGCTTTGCTATTCTTTCACTTTCATGTCTCAAGATATCACACCACACATTACTCAACTGTTCTCCTAAGACAAATCCTTGTCTCTGGTTCTTTTCTGTTTTTGTCCCTAGTATTCACACCTACTGTTAAGACTCTAGATCTTACAATTGAATATGTGTTTCAACTTGAAGCCTATGTCAATACTTGATATCTCTATACCCCTTGACAAAGAGTCCAGTTAGGGTTTTCAGTGAAGTTATATCAAAAGTAAGAGTATCAAGACTTTTAGTCATACTCTGTACTATAGTCCAAAGACTAAAGAGAGTATAGGGTTATAAGAGTAAGAGATTTACACAAGAACTATAGAAAGAGAGAACTTGCCATTCTTGTCCTTTCTAGACTATATTTATACTATTTAGGAATGTGACAACTGTTACTACTAGTATGACTAGAGGTGACAACTTGAGTCAGTATCTATAAATAGATAAGTCCAATGTTTTTCCTTTTAGTTTTATACTATTTATGCCCAAATTATTGTCTGAGAATTATCCAAGAATTATCTAGGAGTCTAATGTCTCTGTTCTTGTTTAGTCCAAAGCTCTTGCTCATATGAAAGCTATAAATAGCTTTTATCATTGTATTTCTCTTCTTCTTTCATTGTGATATTGTCATCCATCAGTTCTTGAAGTAATCATTCATTGTCACTCCATGGCTGATAATATTGGTAATTCTATCCCATATCTATAACACCTATCACACTTCACAAAGGTCATCACTTCCCACTTTGTCTTCTATTCCTGTTTCTCTAATGCTATACTTTTTGGGAGTATTCTCCATATGCCACTATATTCCTATGCTTTTGTCCATAGAGACTATACTGGTCTCTTTTCTTGTTGTATCTTTTGTGGTTGGATTATGTGTACTACTTCTTTTTCCTGTCTTCTCCTTTCTACTTCTATGTTAGAATACTCTCATTTGTAGTGTCTTATTCCCCAACACCTAAAACACTTTACTTCTTGCTTTTGCTTCTTTTCTACTTCCTATTACCTAATATATGCTTCTTCTTTATTACTCCTTATAACTCTGTTTGCTAATACCTTGAACTTATTTAGGGGGGTTAACTTTCCTTTCTTCTTCTTTTTATTCCTGCAGTTGCAGGCTAGATATCCAAACTTTCTGCAGCTCTAATATTCTCTTTTATGCTCCCTTTCTAGTTGTGCCCTTAATAAAGCAAGGGCTTGCTTTTCTTTGAGTAGGTTGCTTAAGAGTTGCTTATATTGTTGTTAAGACATTGTGTTGATATCTTGAGATATGGAGTTAATGGTTGATCTTACTTATACTATGTTTATTGGGGCACAAGATCTTTACCCAATCAAACATCTACTTTCTTACTAAAGAGTAACTGTTACTCTTTTGTATATATGAGTCATAATAGATCCTAGCATAAGGTTTTTACTAAGAATAGTAGTTTACTCAACATAACCCAATTACAAGGTTAGGTTTTGGATACAATACCTTCTCAAGAGGTATAGGCAGGGGAACAAATATGCGTGTATGAACCTTAACAATCAACAGGACAATACCTGAAGTCCAAATGAAGTAAGTCAATTTATTAACAAAGGAAAAAATAACTAATACATACCTGAAGTCTAAATGAAATAAGTCGGACTTCAAGTGAAGATGTGTTTACATTTTAAGGACTAACAAAAATTTATGCTAACAAAGGAGAAATTTTTGTGATAGAAATGAAGTGATACTGGCTACTGAAACTGGTCTTGAATTGCAACCTTCAACATACCTGAGCTTAGTACTATGTCTCTATCTGTAGTTCTTAACTAATTGCAAAGTCTCCTTAAGCCAAGAGCTTAGCTATATAAAAAGATAACTAACAATTACAATGATTATCAGTTGAGAGTTGATAAGATGAGAGTTAAAGATGAGCAAGGTTTGAGATAAACAGTGCTCAGATGTAGTATTAAGTTCTTCTGTCAGCAACTGATACTTAACTTTAAGTTGAGGTAACTTAGGATCAAAGTACTTCAGGGTTAGAAGAGAACTCGATGAAGTTCTTAATCAATTGTGCTATACTATATATATAAGTTGGACTATTTATATTATTTATTCTTGTTTAATCTACAAGTGTCTATCAGTCACTAATTCAACTCTAGTCCATGTTATATTCTTTTAATTATGGTCAAGGTGACTTATGATATGCTCTTGAGTCTATCAAGCTGGAAAGATAGGATTCTGATGCTTTTTACTAAGTTTTTTTAATTTTTCTGTAAAATTCTTCTTGAGTCTTGAAATGCTATAAACTCTATCAGAATCATTGACAGTGGAAATAGAAAAAGAAAGCCAACTTTGTATATGACATCAATGCAATTGACCACTATTTAAGCCATAAATTTAACTATTTCAAGTTAGATAATATACATATATGCTAGTCAACAATGATTTATCCTACTGATAGCCTTTTCAAACTCAATAACCATCCTAGTACAAATGTTTACAGGACCAACATGGCTTAAAAGTGGTTTGAAGGATTTCAAGTTTTCTACTGTACTCTTAATTTGTGTATCTGAAGCATATAAATCACTGCCATAGGCCTACAATTGTCATGACTTGGCAAAACAGCTAAGTCATTATTTATATTTTTTTTCTTTTTTTTTCTTTTTCTTTTATCTTGGACTTATTACATAAAAGGGAGTGTGAGAAAGTGTCACATCACAGTCACATGACAGGAAGTCATAGCATCACATCACATGATAGGTATGGGAAAACAGTGCACAGACTATGTAGTAGCTGTATAAGTAGTGTAAAAAATTCAACAGGAACTCTATCGAGTTTTCTTTGTCAATTGCTGAACAAAGAGCAGTTGGCTTAATTCCAGCTTAGAGTTTAGCTTATAACAATTAAGTTTCAGTAGGGAATCTGTCAGTGAGCCAACTCCTGAGCTAGAATAAAGCCAACTGCTCTTTATTAGCATTTGATAAAGAGAACTCAATAGAGTTCCCATTAGATTTTACTATACTATATATACAATTACTATGTGGCTATGCTCCCTAACTCCCATAGTCTCCATACTACTTATCAACTAACTTCTTTGCCACATGCTGTTACTATGACTTGTAACTCTATGTGATGTGACCATTTCTGTGACTCTGTGACTGTCATGTGATATCTTCCCATGCTCCACCCTAGTAATAAAGAAAAGAAAAGAAAAGAAATAATGACTTAGCTATTTTGCCAAGTCATGACAGAATCCATATCTTAACAATGATAAGATTGATATCTTAGTAACAATCCAGAACTGTAATCCTGAAATTGGATTGGTAAACTCCACTCCTAAGTTTGTTAAGGTGCTCTGAGTAAACTGGAAATAATTGAGGCAAAGATCAACTCATAATTGGTTTCTTTATAGTAACTTATAACAAAAGAATGCACAGGTATATCTTCAATGACTCCAAAAGTGCTGGACTAAGGCCAGATAGAAACAATTGGTCTTAGGGCTTACACAATGAACACTTTATATACAATACAGGTGTATGACTATTTACCTAGGAATAAACATGTTTCAGGTGTTTCTGCATATGTCTCTCATTCTAGAAAATAATGAGATAAGAGAAGAAAGAATTTAATATGAATAACAAGAATGAAGATGACATTCAGAGAACATCATTTGGAATGCTAGAAATGGAGGAGGAGTAATGACAAAAGGTAAAGAATAAACTTCATCAACTTAGCCTAAGATAACTTAACTACACTCTAAGTCTGAGTTGACAAGAAGAACTCAATAGAGTTCCTGTTCAATTCCTGTACACTACTTATACAACTACTACATGGTCTGTGCACTACTTTCCCACATTTGTCATGTGATACTTTTCTGCACTCCTTCCTTGTATAGTAAGTCCAGATAAGAAAAGAATGACTTAGCCATTTTGCCAAGTCATGATATTCTTGCTGTGTTTCTGAGGCCAGGTGATCCCATAAATCATTGAATTTGATATCAACTTGATATGGTAAACCATTCTGTGAGATGTGCCTGGACCTCAGGAATCTCAGCTGTTTGAAATGCTTATTTATTTCGATATTCAGGCTGCCCTCTTCTTGAAGTATCCTACATCACATGAATATGTAGGATTGCACAGGCTCAAGTGTTATCACAAAGCCTTGATGACTTAGGGACCACTCGAGGTGAGTGTTTAGGAAGAACTCAATGGAGTTCTCCATTGGATTTGACTACCTACTTATACTACTTTACAAGTGGCTGTGCTCTACTATTACACAATCACATGTCTTTCCAGAACATTCTATGATC
>Ga0153996_1000322_pt1 | contig 22118 bp, 26 predicted proteins | sample TSNC080MetaG_FD_104728 | JGI IMG/M metagenome (GOLD analysis project Ga0153996, IMG submission 104728) | Attine ant fungus gardens microbial communities from North Carolina, USA - TSNC080 MetaG | ecosystem: Host-associated > Fungi > Mycelium > Unclassified | place: USA: North Carolina, Lumber...
ATAAGGAGTATGTAAATCACAAGAAAATCAGTGGTTTATCTGCTCCTGTATTTTTTTGATTGGATATCTGAACTTGCAATAAAATCTAAAAATCAAATTCTTTTAAATTGCGATTCTATAGCTTGGAACGCCGGGGTGTTCTCCATGATTAGGAACCTCTCCGAAACGGTTGTTTTACCTATCGCCGGAATAGTCCTCACGTTCGTCATGTGCTATGAACTTATCAGCATGATAATAGACCGCAACAACCTGCACGACATAGACACATGGATATTCTTCAAATGGGTGTTCAAAACCTTTGTAGCCGTGATGATACTGTCCAACACATTTAATATCGTGATGGCGGTGTTTGACGTTGGACAGAGCGTGATACAAAGCTCGGCGGGGCTGATACAGGGCAGTACGGACATATCGGCGGATATGCTTGCCAATATGGAAACAACCTTGCAGGACATGGACATTGGCCCCTTGCTTGGCTTGTGGCTCCAGTCCTTTATCGTAAAGCTCACAACGCTTGCCCTGAATATCGTGATATTCGTTATCGTGTATGGCAGGCTCATAGAAATTTATTTGCTTACCAGTTTAGCGCCCATCCCCTTTGCCACGGTAGTAAACCGGGAGATAGGACACATGGGCCAGAACTATTTCAAGTCCCTGTTCGCCGTGGCGTTTCAAGGCTTTCTGCTTATGGTGTGTATCGCCATTTACGCGGTATTGGTACAGAGTGTTGCCACAAGCGGAGCGTCGGACATTATCGGCGCAGTATGGAAAGTCATGGGGTACACGGTGCTTTTGTGTTTTACCATGTTTAAGACCGGGAGCCTCTCAAAAGCTATTTTTGGGGCGCATGGATAACTTCGGGCCAATGTGGCCCGAAGTGAAAGGGGGTGCTTATGGCGCGGAGATACGGGCCGGATAGTGAACGGTTGTGGAACGGCAAGAGGCCGGAGGAATTTACGGAACTGGATACCCTGCTTTTTATAATGGAAACAGAAACGATTTTGAACGGAAAGGAGCATATGAGCATGAGTAAAGAAAAAACGGCGGCCCCACAGGAAACGGAGCAGGCCGCCCCTACCCTACCATTGAAGCTAGATGTGACCGTCCGGCCCATTAACCCTATGGGAAACCTTGTAGCGTTTGCCAGCCTGAAAATCAACGACTGTTTTGTGATAGATGATTTTAAGGTATTGCAGAGCGACAAGGGCCTGTTTGTGGGTATGCCGAGCAAGCCGGACAAGGGGAGCAAGACCGGGTACAGGGATACGGCGCGCCCCATCACAAAGGAGTTTCGGGCCGAATTGACCGGGGCTGTTGTCACGGCCTACCATGCGGAGGTCGAAAAGCTACAGGCTCGCGCCGCCGCTATCTCTCCACCGGAAAAGCAATCCATGAAAGAACAGATTGCAGAGGGAGCGGCACAGGCAGCGAAAGACAACGCCGCCCGTCCTGCCCCGGCAAAGGGAAAGGCGAAAAATGCGGAGCGGTAATATTGCAACTTCGGGCCACATTGGCCCGAAGTTGTGCGTAAGGAGGTATTTATAATTTGGCACGAAGAAAAAACGGATATGACGCGGCCTGTAATTACGGCGGTAAGCTGATGGGGCGCTGTACCGTTGCGGACAGTGAAACCTACGTTGCCCTTATGGAGCAATGCGGCGGGGACGCGGCCCGCGTCCTGCGGGAATATGCCTACTTTTCCCCTGAACTGAAAGGAATTTTGGAAAAGGTGGCGGGAATACAGGCCGGGCAAAACCGGGCTACAAGGCCGGGGGCCAGCCTGTACGCGGAGCCGAAACTTTCCCCGTGGGGGGATGTTCAGCACTCTGAAATGCTCTGCCCCGGTGTGTTTCTTGTGAGTACCGCCAGTCACGGCGGCACAATGATTGCTAAAGATATGATTGCCGTATTGTCACCCGCCGCCCAAAAATGCGGCTTTAGGCAAAACGGCTATCTCTGCTTTGAGGAAGATAGCCAGGAGGATGTTGCTTTTCGGGAACTGCTTGACAAAAAGCTGTGGGCCGTTCCCGACCGTATCAAGGACAAGGCGGCATTTGAGGAAAACATCAACAGGAGTATCCGGGAATACAACCCGGAATATTGGCGTATACGGCAATCGGGGCTTGACAGGGTACAGGCCCGGCAGACTGTCACCGCCCCGGCCCACAGTGCAGCCGAACGATAATCAACTTCGGGCCAATGTGGCCCGAAGTTGGAAAGGAGGAGGACCCTATGGCATATGTAAACGTACCAAACGATTTATCAAAAATAAAAAGCAAGTTGGCGTTCAATCTCACAAAACGCCAGCTACTATGTTTCGGAGCGGCGGCGGTTATTGGTATCCCGACATACCTTTTTACCCGTTCCGCTATCGGCAACACGGGGGCCATGTTTGTAATGATTGCCCTTATGCTCCCCTGTTTCTTCTTCGCCATGTATGAGCGTGACGGATTACCCTTTGAAAAGGTGCTGAAAAATATCATCCGCTCCCGTTTCCTGTGGCCCCAAACGAGGCCGTACAAGACCGATAATTTTTACGCTTATTTAAGCAATCCCAAAAAGGAGGTACAGCAGCTTGGCACAAAAAACAAAAAAGCGCCCGCCCATCCCCGCAAAAAGCGGTAAGCGGAAACGCCGGGGGCCGCAATCGGCACAGCAGACCATTCCCTACCGGGAAATGCTGAAAGACGGTATCTGCCGGGTACAGGACAATTATTACACAAAGACCATTGAATATGAGGACATCAATTACGCGGTGGCCTCGTCTGACGACCAGGCCACCATCTTTGACGGTTACGCCTCATTCCTCAATTATTTTGACAGCGTCCTGCCCTTTCAGCTTTCCTTTGTCAATCACCGTTCCCGGCCTGAAAACAGGTACAGCGTCAACATCCCCGCGCAGAATGACGAGTACAACGGCATACGGGGCGAATTTACGGAAATGTTGGAAAACCAGATTGCAAAGAGCAATAACGGCATTATGCGCTCCAAATATATCACGTTCGGCATACATGCGGACGGGATAGCGGCGGCCCGTCCCCGGTTAGAGCGTGTGGAGGCCGACATTACGGGGAACTTCAAAAAGCTGGGCGTACAGTCCCGGCCTATTAACGGGCGGGAGCGATTAGAGATTTTACACGGTCAGCTACACCCCGGAGGCCGTGAGAAATTCAATTTTTCATGGGATATGATACCAAAAACGGGCATGGGAACGAAAGATTTTATAGCTCCCACTTCCTTTGACTTTCGGCAAAGCCGCGCCTTTCGTGTCGGCACGACATGGGGCGCGGCCTCGTATATGCAGATTACGGCCTCTGAAATGTCCGACAAGCTCCTTGCGGAGTTGTTGGAGGTAGACGCGGAAATGACCATCACCATGCACATACAGACGGTAGACCAGACAAAGGCCATCAAGACCGTCAAGGGCAAGTTGACCGACATAGACAAAATGAAGATGGACGAGCAGAAACGCGCTGTTCGGAGCGGATATGATATGGATATTTTACCGCCTGATTTAGTCACGTTTTCCAGTGACGCAAAGGCCCTGCTTGCCGACCTGCAAAGCCGGAATGAGCGAATGTTCCTGCTTACGTTTATCGTGGTGAACACGGCGAATGCCCGCCAGCAGTTGGATAACGATATTTTTACCATATCGGGCATTATGCAGAAATACAACTGTATGTTGAAACGGCTGGACTTCCAACAGGAGCAGGGCTTTATGTCCTCTCTCCCACTCGGTTATAATGGCATAGAGATACAGCGGGGAATGACAACATCATCCACCGCTATTTTTATCCCCTTTATGACGCGGGAGCTTCGCATGGGTGGCCAATCCTTGTACTACGGGCAAAACGCCCTTAGTCATAATGTAATCATGGCCGATAGAAAAAAATTAAAGTCGGCCAACGGCCTCTACCTTGGCTCTACCGGGAGCGGCAAGAGCTTCGCCGCCAAACGGGAGCTAATCAACGTGTTCCTTGCCACCAATGACCGGATAATCGTGGTTGACCCTATGGGCGAATATGCCCCGCTGATAAAGCGGCTTGGCGGCCTTGTGCTGGAATTGGCCCCGGACAGCCCGAACCACATCAACCCTATGGCCCTGCAAATGAGCATAACAGACGAGGAAAGCCCCTTATCCATGAAAGCGGATTTTATCTTGTCGCTTTGTGAGCTGATTATCGGAGGCCGGGAGGGATTACAGCCAATAGAAAAAACGGTCATAGACCGTTGTGTGCGTACCGTCTACCGGGATTTTGTCATAAGCCCGGAAACGGCGAAAACTCCTACTCTGCAAGACCTGTACGAGATTTTGAACGAACAGCCGGAGCCGGAGGCGAAACGGATTGCAACGGCGCTGGAACTCTATTGCACAGGCTCATTAAATCTGTTCAACCACCAGACCAATGTAAATCTGGATAACCGTGTGGTGTGTATCGTGCTGAAAAAGCTTGGTGAGGGACTTCGGAAAATCGCCATGCACATCACAAACGAGTTTGTCCAGTCGGCGGTCAATACCAACTTCAATAACGGTATCGCTACTTGGTGCTTTTTTGACGAGTTTCACATTTTGTTGCAGGACAGCCTGAGCGCCAGCTACTTTGTGCGTATCTGGAAAATGCTCCGCAAAAAGGGATGTGTGCCATCAGCCTTAACGCAGAATGTGAAAGACCTGTTTACCAGCCGTGAGATTGAAAATATTCTGGAAAATACGGATTTCATGGTACTGCTGTCACAGGCGCAAGGGGACAGGCAGATTTTAGCCAAACAGCTTGGCATATCGGCCCATCAGTTAAGCTACATCACGCACAGCAATTCCGGGGAGGGCCTTTTGTTTTATGGGAGCGTCACAATTCCGTTTATAGACCGTTTCCCACGGGGCGAAATATATGACTTGCTAACTACCCGCCCGGAGGACGTGGCGAAAGGGGCGCAAAATGCGTGACGGAGGCCGCAGGGCGGAGCAAGGCCCATCCGGGAAATTGAGGTTTGAGGACAGCCCCGGAACTTCGGGCCACATTGGCCCGAAGTCGAAAAAGCAGTATCCTGTTTCCGGCACAGGCCCAAATGCCCCGCCTGTTGCGGGTACGTCTGATATTCCGCAGGAGCATGAGCCGCCGGGCCGCTCTCCCACTCCGCAGCAAGACAATTTTGCGGAGGCCCCGGCTGCGCTGGATACTTCGCCGCCTGTAAATGATGCCCTCGACACTTCGGGCCAGATTGGCCCGAAGTCAAAGGGTAGTAAATACCGGCATGACAGCGAACAGGCCCGACCCTCCGAACGGTTGCGGCGGGATGAAGCCCCACCCGGTGATGGCGGCGCGTCCTCTGGCGGTGGAGCTACTTCACATGATGGCGGCAGGGCTGGGGCTAACGGTAAAAAGGCGGCGCGGGATAGTAAACGGATGAATAAATCCAAATTCCGCGCTGAAAAAACCGGGGCGAAGCTGGACAAGGCCCGTGATAAGCTGGCAAACCAGAAACCGTCGAAAAAGCCCGGCGTTGGTAAGACCGTAGGCCGGCAGGCACACGGCTATGTCCACAAAAAAATCAATGAGGTAGAGCGTGAAAATGTAGGTGTGGAGGCGGCGCACAAAACCGAGCTTGTCGGAGAAAGTGTTGTACGGGGAACATCCCGGTTTGTCAAGCGGCGAATACGAACCCGCCCCACCCGGCGCGTTCGCAAGTGGGAACACAAAAATATCAAGGCCCGCGCTGATTATGAGTTCCGCAAGCTGGCACAGGAACACCCGGAGTTAAAGAAAAATGCCCTTTCACGGTATCTGCAAAAGCGGAAAATCAAAAAGCAGTACCAGAAACAGGCACGGGAGGCGGCGAAGCGGAGCGCACAGGCAGCGAAAAAAACGGCGACTACTACGGGAAAAATTGCCGGGGCCGTATGGCGGTTTATACGGAGCAATCCAAAAATCGTATTGATTATTGCTATCCTGTTCCTGCTTATCGTCATTCTGCAATCCTGCATGGCGGCACTAACCACTATCGGCAACGGCATTATGGGCGCAGTGGGCGGCACTTCCTATCTTGCGGAGGACGCAGACATTGACCGGGCCGAGCTTGCCTATACCGAGTGGGAAACGGATTTACAGCTTGAAATCAACAATGCGGAAAGCACCCACCCCGGATTTGACGAGTACAGGTACAGCGTGGGCGACATTTCCCATAACCCTTATGAGCTTATGGCCTTTCTGACCGCCGTGTATGACGATTTTTCCTACTCCCAAATTGAAAGCGTATTGCGGGAAATCTTCAATGAGCAGTACAATCTCACATTGACCGAAACCACGGAAACACGGACGGAAACCAGAGTAATTGAGGTCGGGGAAGCTATCGGGCAAGTGCGGACTACCGCCTATTGTGCGTGTAGTATTTGTTGCGGCCCATACGCCAATGGCATAACAGCAAGCGGCACAAGAGCCACAGCCAACAAGACAATCGCCGTAGACGCATACAACCCGATTGTGCCGATGGGGACAAAGGTTGTGATTAACGGTGTGATTTACACCGTGGAGGACACGGGCAATCTGAACGCTAACAGTGCGGATATTGACATTTACTTCGCTACCCATGCGGAGGCGCTGGCATGGGGGAGGCGGACGCATACCGCCTATCTTGCCGAGGGCAATTCAAACACCGTGGAGGTAACGCTTACGGAAACCGTGAGAATACTCAATATCAACCTGACAGCGCGTTCCTTTACCAGTGTTGCCTATTCTCGCATGAACAGTGAACAGCTTGAACGGTATAACGTGTATATGGCGACCAAAGGCAACCGCCAGTATCTTGAAAGCCCATTCGGTGACACAAACTGGCTCCCCTATGTTACCAGCTACTACGGCTACCGGGTACATCCCACGACAGGCGCGAAAAACTACCATAAAGGCGTGGACATCGGCTTGCCGGAGGGAACGGAGATTTTAGCAGGGCAGGACGGGACGGTTACATTTGCCGGGAACAGCGGGGATTACGGCCTTGTGGTGGTATTGGATGATGGAAACGGCCTTGTGTCAAAGTACGCCCATTGTTCGATTTTGCTTGTGAGCGCCGGGCAGACGGTACAGGCCGGGGACGTAATAGCCAAAGTCGGCAGCACGGGCAACAGCACCGGGTCGCATTTACATCTTGAAGTCATTAAGGACGGGCAATATCTTAATCCCCTGTACTTTGCCGTTACCAATGACTACGGGCAGGGGCCGGAGTACAATACCAATCCCGGCGCGGCTATGGGGGACGGGAGCTATGCCGCCCTGATTGCCGAGGCTGAAAAGTATTTAGGCTATCCCTACGTTTGGGGCGGTTCGTCACCGTCAACCTCTTTTGACTGTTCCGGCTACATCTGCTGGATATTAAACCAGTCGGGTGTTGCCAGTGTGGGCCGGACAACGGCGCAGGGATTATATAACCTGTGTACGCCTGTTTCCGCAAGCGAGGCAAAACCGGGGGATTTAATTTTCTTCACGGGAACGTATTCGGCGGGAACGCCTGTAACCCATATTGGGTTGTATGTAGGCGGGGGAAAAATGTTGCACTGTGGAAATCCAATCCAGTATACGAGTATCAATACAAGCTACTGGCAATCGCATTTTTACAGCTTCGGACGGATAAATTGAGGAATTGGAGGTATTTTTTTGAACGTAAAAATTGAACGTGTAGGCAAAGACATTGAAAAGACAAAGGGGAAAATCAGCGAATTTCAGTCACGCTTGCGTGAACTGGAAAAGCAGAAAACGGAGCTTGAAAACATGGAAATCGTTGACGTTGTGCGGGGGATGGACATTTCCCTTGCCGACCTCGCCGCCATGTTGAGGGCTTCACAGGATACCCCGGCAACTTCGGGCCACATTGGCCCGAAGTCAAAAATTGAACAGGAGGACAACGAAGAATGAAAAAATTCCGTGTACTGGCGGCGCTCTGCGCCGCTTTTCTATTGATAATTCCATTCAGCACCGTGGCCTATGCCGGAGGCGGTGAGGAAACCACGGAGGCAACGGAGGCCGTGACCGAGAGTGCTGTTGATGGAACCAACCCCTTAACCCCGGACGGTACGGGAACAGTGTTAGACAGCGCCACGAATGAGGACGGGAAACAGTTTTACACGATTACCACCCCGGCGGGCAACATCTTTTACCTGATTATCGACTTGGAACGTGACAGCGAAAATGTATATTTCCTTGACGCCGTAACGGAAAAAGACCTGCTGGCCCTTGCCGAGAAGTCGGAGGATACAGAGGAAAATACAGGTACAAGCGCTATTCCCGATACCGAAACGGATATAACCGCCGAAACCACGCCGGAACCAGAGGAAGATACCAATACCGAGCCGGAGGCCGAAACCAACAGCGGCGGGAGCAGTATTGTGATTATCGTGCTGATTGTGCTTGCCGCTGGTGGAGCCGGGTACTATTTCAAGATTTATAGGCCCAAACAGCAACAGGCCGACAGTGAGGAAGATTATGATTATGCGGCTGACGAAACCGACCCTTACGGGGAGGACGCGGAGAATTATGATGATACCTCACCGTGGGATGATGAAGATACTGAAAATGATGGGGATGGAGAGGAATGAACTTTACCGATAACCCATTTGAAAGAATGATGAAGCAAAAGCCCCGGCCTTGCCGGGGCGCTGTGCAGAAACCGCCGCCCGGCTCACCCTGTTATAAATGCAGTTTTTGGCAGGGCATGGTCTGTGTGGGTACTTGCTATAAGGATTTACTTATGTCACGAAAGGAGGGTGCGGCAACTTCGGACCACATTGGCCCGAAGTCCCGAAGCCTATGATGGATATGCGACATGTCAAAACGGAACCGCGCGAACTGACCCGCGAAGAACGGGCGGCAATCCGCAAGCTGGTAACGGGTATGTGCGCCAACTACGACCATGAATACGGCTGTCTTCCTCTGGATTACGGCGGGTGTTACATGCTGGATAAATGGTGGACGGGCGCATACTGCAAGTATTTCCAAAATGCGGTACTGCCCCTTGACCCTGTTTTGGAGGCGACCTTGGCGGGCCGGAAGGCTCCGGCAATGGACGTTTGCGACGCCTGCGGCAAGCCTTTTGTCCCGGACGGTACGCGGACCTATTGTTCGCCAGACTGTCAAGCGGAGGGCAACCGCCGCAGGAGCCGGGAACGCATGAAGAAAAAGCGGCAAAACAAAGGGGTACAGTGTTACGATTAGGCCGCAAAAAAGCCTTTATTTATCAGGGTTTGAAAGTGCGGTTAGGTGGGGGCGCGATAGTTTGTATGGCCGCGCCCCTCCAATCGTAACATTTCCCCATACAGAACGGAGGTAAAAGCATGAGCAACAATGATGTATTCCTGATTTATCAACTAAAACAAGGGAGTGAAATGCGGGATTTCCGCTTTGAGGCGCTTGAACGGATAAGAGCGGCGGGAATGGCCGTGGAACGCGGCAGATATAACCATATATATACCGGGACGCTGGAGCCGGGCCAAAAACCGGATACGACAATGCTGGAGGCTCTTTATACAAAATTCAATATCGACCACCCCGAGGATTTTGCGGGTCATTCCCTTTCCATGAGTGATGTTGTGGTATTGGGTAATGACGGGCAAAGGGCGGCGTATTATGTTGACCGCTTCGGATTTACGGAAGTGCCGGAGTTTTTGGAGGGGCCGTATAAATACTATTCCACACAGCGGCCCGTTGATATTGGCACATTCCCCAAAACAGAAAATGGCCCTGTCCAGATAGTGAATTTTGATAAACGTGCATGGGTAGAAAATGCGACATTCCGGGCATGGGGCTATCTGGCATATGACGCGCCCCTGACGGAAAAGCAGATAGACGATTACGAATTACGCGCCGCGCCCGACAATCCCGACCATGTAAAACTTTCTCCGTATCAGTTGGAGGCGCAGGCGCAGATTGTCGGCAAGTGGGAGCAATCCAAACGCATACCTGATATGAAGCGGCTTACATGCTGGTATTCTGATGTTGGCGTTTTCGGCACAAAGGAGTTTGTCACACGGGAGCAGCTTACGGAACGCTTCGGGGAAATTATGGAGAACAAAGCCCGCGCAGCGCAAAACAGGGCTGATAAAAAATCCATTGCTGAACAGTTGAAAGAGGGAGCAGAACAGGCGGCAAAGGACAACGCCAGCCGCCCCATTCCCCCGAAGAACACGGAAAAAGACAGGTAGCAACTTCGGGCCACATTGGCCCGAAGTTAGAATAAAGGAGGTATTTTTTATGCAGGACAAAGACAATTATTTGAAAACCGCAGAGCTATCCACCGAGCAGAACACAAATATGATTGATGGTATTCTTGGAAACAACGCGCCAATGGTTCCGCCTGTGCCTGTGCCGGAGGAAAAGCCGCTGGACAGGGTAAAGGAGCCGCCGGCGCGGAGGCGGAGCCGGGAACGCGAGGACAGGTGAGCCGGGACTACCGCAAGCGGGATATACATTTACACGTTATGGTAACAGCGGACGAATTTGAAGCCATCCACCAACGCATGGCGGAGGCCGGAATAAATAACATGGGCGGATATATCCGCAAAATGGCCTTGAATGGATATGTTTTGAATGTTGACCTTGCGCCTGTTAAGGAACTTGTTTCTTTACAGCGCAGATGTTCAAACAATCTCAATCAGGTTGCCATTCATGCCAATAGCTACGGCGTGTACCAGTCGGAAATATCGGGGCTTCAAAAAGATTATGCCGAGCTGTGGGGGCGGGTATCGGACGTTCTCAAACAGCTAACGGCGGTTGTGGAGCTATGAAAACAGGAGAGGCGGCAATGCGCCGCCTCTCCCATGCTCTGACTTCGGGTCAATGTGGCCCGAAGTTGCAAAGCAACAATGCTGATTAGTGTTTTATATTTTTTTCATTAAACATGCTGGCAATATGTACGATAACTTCTTCGGGCGTGGGCCATTCCCCCTTACGCGGAATATGTTTCCAAAATGCTTGTATGTTCGCGTCTGGATTTTCCCGCGCCGCATTGATGGCTATTTCTATTTCGCGGCGTACTTCTTCTACACTCACACCCTCTTTTTCCGCAATTTGCCGCAATGCCTTTTCTGCCTTTTTTACTTTCATATTCGTTCCTCCTGTGTAGTTAGTCTAACAAGACATATTAGAGCTTAAAAATCAATTCTAACAAGTATAGACTATAAATGTCAAGGATGTGGATTTTTCTACAAGGAGGAAATAAGAATGGAATACGGAACAGTCAGAATAAAATTAGCCGAGCTTATCGAAAAGGAGGGTATCAGCAAAAACAAATTAAGCCACCGGGCAGAAATGCAACGCTCGCAGATTAACAATTATTGCAATAACAAAATAAGCAGATTGGATATTGATGTTCTCGCCCGGATATGTACGGTGCTTGATTGCGACATAGCTGATTTATTAGAATTTGTCCCACCCCAAAAATAACTTCGGGCCACATTGGCCCGAAGTGCCAGTACAGGACTTTTGTAGCGGAGCCATCCTTGTTGGGTGTATTCCCTGACGGTACAATGGGTATGGGAATATCTCAATAATGATGAAAGGACAAAACACTATGAAAAGCATTTTAGAAGAATTTGCACAGGGGAACATCAGCCCGGAGCCGCGTTTTCTCAAACACAATTCGGAATATAAAAAGGCGGTCAATGCCCTGTCCGAAGCGGAGGAAAAGCTACGCAACCTACTGGACGATAACGGACGGGAGCTATTGAACGCATTGATTGACGTACAGGGAAAAGTAAATCATCTGGCTAACACGGACAAGTTTATTTATGGCTACCGATTAGGCGTACTTATGACAATGGAAGTCTTTGAGGGAAAGGCCGATTTACTGAACGGCGGGACATGATTTGAGCAGCCGCGACATCCTTTTTTTACATATCCCCGCATGGTAAAATATATATAGAAACATCAAAATACCATAAAGGGGGCTATATTTATGAAATTCATATTCAAACTTATTTTTAAGATTATCGCAATACCGTTTGTAGTGGGGCTGACAATTATAGGCGCGGTCATACAATTTTTCTTCATGCTATCCGAATGGATTTTCGTTATCGTATCTTCCATACTCGGTATCGGCGGGGCCATCCTGTTATTCACCGGGGACACCTACGGCGGCATTGGGGTACTTGTAATTGCGTTCCTTATATCACCTTTCGGCCTCCCGGCAATCGCGGAATGGATTGCGAACTTGCTGGATAGCCTCAATTACTCACTGAAATGCTTTATTATGAGCTGACAGCCAGCCGGGGAACTTCGGGCCACATTGGCCCGAAGTTAGCAAAACCATAATCACACAAAGCGGCGGCTGGCAACAGCCGCTATTTTGCACCGGAAAGGAGGGTCGCGCATGGCAACGACTTATTATAAATCCCGCCATATTACCAAAGGCAAAACAAAATTACAGACGATGAAAGATGGTTTTGACTACGGCAGAAATCCGTTAAAGACGAGGAATGGCGAATTGATAAAGTCATATATGTGCGACCATGAAACCGCTTATACGGAGTTTGAGTTGAGCAAGGCAAAGTATAAGGCTATCACAGGCCGGGAACAGAAAAAAGACAAGGACGTTTTATATTATCATAAAAGGCAGGCTTTTTTGCCCGGTGAAATCGACCATGACGGTGCGCTTGAAATCGGCTATGAAACAGCTATGCGCTGGACGAAAGGTAAACATGCTTTCTTTGTTGTGTCGCATAGTGACAGGCCGCACCCTCATGTACACATTTACTACAACTCAACTACGCTCGACTGTACCCGGAAGTTTCGGGATTTTCTCGGTTCGGGGCGGGCGTTCCGGCGGCTATCCGACCGGGTATGTATTGAACACGGGCTGTCGTATATCGCTAATCCCAAACTGAAAAGCAAGGGCAAATACAAGCATTACGGGGAGTGGCAGGGCAACAACAAGCCGCCGAATTTTCAAGAGCGGCTAAAGGCGCAGATTGATATTTGCCTTGCGGAAAAACCGCCGGATATGGATACATTTTTACAGGCTATGGCGGCAACTGGTTATGAAGTGAAACACGGGCGGGGCGGCGTTATCAGTTTTCGCACAAAGGGACAGGAACGGTTTACCCGCTTGCGCTCCTCCACGCTTGGCAAAGGCTACGGACAGGAGGACATAGAGGCTGTTATCGGGGGCAGAACTGACGTGGCTGCGCGGAGCGGATCGCCGCACAAGGTCAATCTGATTATAGATATTCAATCCCGCATGAGGGCAGGAAAAGGCCCGGCGTATGAGCGTTGGGCCAAAATATTCAATCTAAAATTGATGGCTGAAACGCTCCAATACTTACAGGAAAACAACCTTTTGGAATATGAGCAGTTGGAGAAAAAAGCGGCAGAGGTTACAGACCGTTTTCACGATTTATCCGACAGCATAAAAACGGTTGAGGCGGCTATGCGTACCAATGCCGAACTAAAGGCGGCAACGGTTGACTACGCAAAGACCCGCACCGTGTTTGATGGGTACAAGGCGGCGAAGTACAGTAAAAAATACCTTACGGAGCATGAGGCGGATATTGAGCTTTACCGGGAGGCACAGGCCACGTTCCAGCGCGTTCTTAATGGGGCGAAGCTCCCGAAGATGGACGCGCTGAAACAGGAATATCAAAAGCTGACGGCGGATAAAAAAGCAGCTTACCGTGAGTACAAGGCGGCGAAAAAAGATATGCGGGATATAGTTACTGCAAAATCAAATATTGATACCCTGCTCGGCATTACGGGCGGGAGAAAAAACAAGGAAATGGAGCGATAGCGAACATGACGCAACAAAAGGCGCAAAGCGCCAACTTCGGGCCAATGTGGCCCGAAGTTACAGGGTTTGGGGCTGGCCCCAACAAGCAATTTATTGTGTTTTTCCGTAAGGAAAAATGCAATAAATATGCAACTGTGGACACAGTTGCCCTGCTTGCAGATTTAATCCAGAATTAGCGATTAAAACGGTTATCCCGACTTTAGAGTTATTCGGACAAATGGAAAAAAGCGAGGAATACAAGGGATTTGCGCCTCCAAAGTCGGGATAATTTTTTGCACTTGAGGCGGCGATTTTGGAGCAAGCCACCTTCGCGTTCGAAAAAGTCGGGATAATTCTGAGGTATCGGGCTGATAATAGATATCGCAGGGATAATACCCTGACTCTATCTAAGGAGCGCGATATTTATGAGCGAAGAAATTAAAATACATGAACTTGTTTTGCAAACAGTGAACGCTTTGGAGAGGCTTGGATTGGCACCGCACACGGTCTGGGGCTATTACGGTTATGCCTATCTGCCAATTGTCAAATTCCACGCACAGCATAACATGGACATATTTGATCAGGCTGTTATGGACGCATATGCGCAGGTAATTAGCAAACGGTTTGAAAACGGTGAGATTTCCCGTCACTACTATGGAGATTTGAAAAAAGCGGTGGAACGCCTGACCGACTTTCATGAAACCGGCAGGTTGGAATGGACGTGCCGGACGCGGGTATCCAAATTCAAGCTAAATGAGTATTATGAAGAACTTTTACAGGATTTTCTTGCCTCGGAAAACTTTCATTGTAACACGCGGGGCGACATCATATGGGTAACTCGAAAGTACCTAGCATATCTGCAACAAGATGGGCATCAAAGCTTGGAAAGCGTCTGTGCAAAAGATATATCGCAATTCATTCACCACTGTTCTCAACATATGAAGCCTAACAGCCTGCGTAATATTACCTGTTACTTGAAAAAGCTCCATCTCCATTGGGAAAAAACAGGTCGGTTGTCCATTCCTTACAAAGGGGTATTGTCCTTTCCGATTGTACGTGAAACAAAAATCTTCCCGCCACTTTCACAGGAAGAACTCAATCTGGTATTGGCACAGATTGATGTTTCAACCGATATGGGAAAGCGCAACTATGCGATTATCCTGCTCGGCGCAAATACCGGATTGCGGGCCGTGGACATCGTTCACTTAAAGCTCAGGGATATTGATTGGCGGAAGAATGAAATTTACGTTTTGCAGCAGAAAACAGGGGAAACCCTGTCTCTCCCTCTAATGCCAGCCGTAGGCGAGGCAGTCAAAGATTACATTCTTTGCGGCAGGCCGGATTCCGATTCCGAATATATATTTTTGCGGCACAGGGCTCCTTTTCAAAGATTGTATGATGGTGTACCGATTGGGGATATGTTTGACAGTTACCAGAAAAAAGCCGGGATTGAGCGCAGACCATATGATGGGAAGGGCTTCCACTCCTTACGCAGAATGCTTGGCAGGGACATGACGGTAGCTGGGATTCCGGTCACAACCATAGCGCAGGTGCTTGGGCAGAACAAAACCAATTCAGTAAGGCAGTATATCTCTTTGGACAGCAAGCATCTGAAAGATTGCGCTTTGGATTTTTGTGGGATAGAAGTTGAAAGGGGTGAGCTGCTGGTATGAGTAAATTTACAAGTAACCTTGCCCCGTTAATTGAGGAAATGCTTTCCTTTCGGGAGGCACTCGGTTATGTACGGATAACGTGCGAACCCCACTTGCTGCACTTTGACCGGTTTTGCCGTGTAAACTTCCCGGATGAAACCAGCCTTACAAAAGAGATGGTACTGCAATGGATGGAAAGGCGGCCAACCGAAAATACGGGTGGTCTCCAATCCAGAGCCGGCGCAATCCGGAACTTTGGGCGATACCTCGCCGCACATGGCATACAATCATATAACCTGCCGGATAAATTCATCGGCGGACACAGCTCGTTTACCCCCTATGTTTTTACGGACAGCGAGCTTAAATCACTGTTTGCTGCGGCAGACAGTATGAAATCTAGGGCAGGGACATTAAAGCATCTTGTCGTGCCTGTGCTACTCCGTCTGATTTATACCTGCGGACTTCGACCAAACGAAGGGCGCGAACTCAAACGGCGTAACATCCATTTTGACACAGGTGAAATACTGATAACTGGAACAAAGAACCATAAAGAACGCATTGTAGTTATGTCTGATGATATGCTCTCTCTTTGCAAAGCCTATGACGTAAAATGTTCCGCTTTTGCACCGGAGAATGACTATTTCTTCCCATCCCCCAACGGTGGCGCATACCCCGGCCATTGGCTTGCGGAAGAATTTAAGTCATGCTGGATACAGGCCAATCCGGGAAAAGACCCGAAAACCTTGCCGTTTGTCCGTGTGTATGATTTACGCCACCGTTTCGCCTCGGCCATACTGAATCGCTGGCTGGATGAAAAAAGAGATTTATATGTGATGCTCCCATATTTACGAGCCTACATGGGACATGGTGAGCTTTCGGCCACGGCATACTATATTCACTTGCTCCCTGAAAATCTTGTGAAGTCTGCCGGAGTGGATTGGTCAGCGCTTGCTGGATTGATACCGGAGGTGAGCATATGGCCAGAGTAACCGATGCAGCCCTGTTCGGTTTTGTTCATGATTTTTTGAAAGTATATCTGCCCTCACAGCGATGCAGCAGTCCGCACACCATTAAAGCATACCGGACTTCACTGGAATTATTGTTTGATTTTGCGAAGCAGGAAAAAGGTATTGCCCTTGGTAACATTACTTTTGAAATCTTGGACAATCAGATGATTGCAAAGTTTTTAGACTGGCTGGAAAACTCTCGTAATTGCAGCGTAGCAACCAGAAACCAGCGCCTTGCTTGTATCCGTTCTTTTTACAATTATGCCGCTTCTATGGATCCAACGGTTATTGTCCGTCAGATTGAAATACGAAAAATACCGCAAAAAAAGACTGCAAAGCCAGAGATGATTGAATTTATGAGTGAGTCTGCAGTTAAGGCATTACTGCAACAACCCGATACGAGTACACAGAGGGGTTTACGCGACCAATTTTTTATGATATTGCTGTATGATACGGCGGCAAGGGTACAGGAGATACTATCTCTGCGAGTGAAAGACATTCATTTAGGAGCAACGCCTACCGCCACGTTATTGGGAAAAGGTTCAAAGGTTCGGTCTGTTCCGCTTATGTCAAAAACAATGGCTCATTTTAAAAACTATATGGCATTATTCCACTTAAATGAAAATGAATTTTCCAATGAGTACTTGTTTTATGTTTTCAGAGATGGTGTGAAGCACCCCATGTCTGATGATAACGTCCGAAAATTCATGAAGAAATATGGCAAAGCCGTGCGGGACACATGCCCTGAAGTTCCTGAAAATGTTCATCCTCATCTTTGGAGACACAGCCGGGCCATGCACCTATACCAGCGTGGAATGGATTTAACACTGATATCTCAATGGCTGGGCCATGCCCATTTGGAAACTACATTGATTTATGCACATGCAGACACTGAATTGAAACGGAAAGCTATTGAGCAGGCCACTCCAGAAGATAGCCCGTTGAAAGCTGAAAACCATATTTCAAACTTCGATGTTAATGATGATGAAATCCTAAAAAAGCTGTACGGGTTAAAATGAAATAGTTATCCCGACTTTTTAAGCATAAAGGTGACCTATCCTCAAAATCGCCGCCTCAAGTGCAAAAAATTATCCCGACTTTGGAGATGCAAATCCCTTGTATTCCTCGCTTTTTTCCATTTGTCCGGATAACTCGAAAGTCGGGATAACAGATTAGTGGAGAGGCTCGTTTGTATGTGCGCTATAACCTGACTTCACATGTCAAGTTATAAGTGGTATAATATGTTTCGAGGTGATTAATATGTCAGAAAACAGGCTGTTTCAAATGCTTTTCATTCTTTTAGAAAAAGGTAGTGCTACGGCTCCCCAATTAGCGGAACATTTTGAGGTATCCGTTAGGACAATCTACCGGGATATTGATATTCTTAGCTCCGTCGGTATTCCAGTCTATACTACACAAGGTAAAGGCGGCGGTATCTTCATACAAGAAAACTATGTACTGAATAAGTCTTTAATATCTGAACAGGAACAAAAGCAAATACTATTGGCTTTACAGGGGTTGAGAATCGTTGATGAAGAAAATACAAGTGTACTTTTGTCAAAACTCGGCGGCATTTTTCAAAAGCAAAATGTAAATTGGATAGAAGTGGATTTTTCCGAGTGGAGCAGAAAAAGCGAAGATGTATTTCATATTCTTCAAAGTGCCATATTTCATAATAAGATTATTAAGTGCACATACTATAACGGAAAAGGACAAAGCGGGAGCAGGAGCGCCGAACCCTTAAAGTTGATTTTCAAAGGCAGAGAGTGGTATCTCTATGCTTATTGTCATGCCCGACAAGATTATCGTTTATTCAAACTTAGCCGCATGAAAAAAATACAAATTACAGAACGGAGTTTTGTACGCGCCGCGCCGGAGAAAGTGCTTGAGGATATGAAACTATATTCAGATGAAGCTGTCACTTTGTCATTATTATTTCACGGAAATTTAGCATATCGTGTCTATGAAAATTTTGATGATATAACGGAAAATAAGGACGGAAACTATTTAGTCAACATCTCTTTGCCAAATAATGAGAGCCTATATCGCTTTTTACTCTCTTTTGGCGATAATGTTGAGGTCTTAGCCCCGCTTGAAGTCCGCGACAATATGATAACGAGGATTAACAAAATGAAAAATAAATATGAAACATGACACAGGGTTGCAAGTTATGTTTGCTACAATGATAGCAAAACGAAAGCGAGGTTATTTTATGAAACATGAGTGGAAAAAACATGAGCGCGAATTATACGGAGTTAAGGACAAGCCGCAAATCGTTACCGTTCCCCGCCAGAGTTTCATCATGATTAAAGGTGAGGGAAATCCCAATGATGACGATTTTTCGGAACGGGTTGGTGTCCTTTACTCTTTGGCTTATCCTATCAAATTTGCTTTTAAGTCGTTATACAACAATGATAAAGAGCAACGAGCACTATACGAATACGGCGATTATACAGTATACCCGCTGGAGGGGGTTTGGACAACCTCTAACACAGACAATCTTTTGGATAAAGATTGTTTTCAATACGCAATTATGATACGACAGCCCGCCTATATAACAAAAGCAATGTACGAAGCGGCTCTTGAAGTAACGGAAAGGAAAAAACCGCACCCGCTTTTGAAAGAGATTGTCTTTGACACTATGGAAGATGGCAAGAGCATTCAAATGCTACACGTAGGGTCATTTGATGATGAACCCGCTTCATTTGCTAAAATGGATATGTTTGCTAGAGAGAACAACCTTGAACGATTAAATCAATATCACAGGGAAATTTACCTTAACGATGCACGAAAGACTAAACCCGAAAAGCGAATGACGATTTTGCGTTTTCAAGTGCGATAGAACAAATGACGAGGGGATTGATAATGCACTACATCAAAGCAAAGGGTATTTTATCAGCTAAAAATGGAATGAACTTATATCGAGGTTGTTCGCATGGTTGTATATATTGCGATTCGCGAAGCAAATGCTATCACATGGTACATGATTTTGAAGATATAGAGGTCAAAGAAAACGCCATTGAGTTGTTGGAAAATACCCTTAGACGAAAACACAGTAAATGTATGTTAGGCACTGGCTCCATGACTGATCCGTATATCCCTCTTGAAATTGAAATCGGATATGTCCGAAAGGCACTATCATTAGCATATCAATACGGTTTTGGCTTCACATTGATAACAAAGTCAAATCGCATATTGAGAGATTTAGACCTGCTAAAAAGAATAAATGACAAGACCAAATGTGTGGTACAAATGACTTTAACTACCTTTGACGAAGATTTATGCAGGAAGATTGAGCCAAATGTTAGTACGACAAAAGAACGCTTTGAAGTGTTAATAAAATTGCAAGAAGCGGGTATTCCAACCGTTGTATGGCTCTGTCCTATACTTCCGTTTATCAATGACACAGAAGAAAATATTTCCGGTATCTTGGATTATTGCATAGCGGCAAAAGTATATGGCATTATTTGTTTTGGCATGGGGCTGACACTTCGCGAGGGAAATAGAGAATACTTCTATGAGCAGTTAGACCGGCTGTTTCCACACATGAAAGAAAGATACATGAAAGCCTATGGTATTCAATACGAATTAAACAGTCCTAATAGCAAAAGGTTAATGAAATTATTTCATCAAAAATGCGACCAATATGGTATTATGCACAATTATAAATTGATATTTGAGTATCTAAATACTTTTGAAGAAAAGAAAAAAAACGTTCAACTGTGTCTATTTGACTAATTCGCTATACATGAAATGGTTCCGAACAGCGGGAATAGAAAACCGTGGACTTCGGGCCAACTTGGGGCTGTTGCTAAGTATTATTACAGTAAAATAATGCAGAAACTTTATATTTTGTATAAAAAGTTATATAAGGAGATATCGATTATGGATAAAATAGATTTAATAAAAGAATTAAAACATTTATATGCTAATACCAATAAAATACCTACACTTATGGAAGTTCCAAAAATGAATTTTATTATGTTTGATGGTGTTGGGAATCCTAATGATACAGATTTTCAAATTTCATCAGAAGCGATATATACAATTTCTTATTTATTAAAATTTGAAATTGCAAAAAAAAAATATAATAAAGATTATAAAGTTATGCCAATGGAAGTTATATGGAATTTAGATAGAAAAGATAAAATATTATTTTCTTGGACTATGATGATAATGCAACCAAATTTTATTACTGAAGATATGTTCAAAGAGGCAATAGAACTGTCAATAAAAAAACAGAAAAATATTGAGTATAAAAGATTAAGATTTGAAACATACGTGGAAGGACTATGCGTTCAAGCATTTCATTTAGGTGATTATAACAAGATGAACGATACTTTGAAAAATATGATTTCATATGCGGAGGAAAAACAACTTGATTATGAGAAAGACACACACGATATATACTTAAACGATGTTAGAAAAACAAAAGCAGAAAATTTGAAAACAATAATGCGTATAAAGGTATATCCTAAGAAATAATAGTTTCTGATTTGAATATTATAAGCCAGACTGTGAAAGGCATAAATATTTTCTCGTTTGTGCAGCTTTACTTTTAGCTTTCGTTTTTACACAGTCTCAAGCATTTTCTACGACACGCAGTACCGTAAGGGCACCAGGCCACTTCGGGCCAAGTTGGCCCGAAGTCCACGGCATTATAAAATATATGAAAAAATACCTGCCGCGGAAGCGGAAAAGAAAAAACCGTTGTTCGGCGGGGTATAGCTATGCCATAAAAACACATTATTGCAGAATGGCGGTTTTGAGAAATCAAAGCCGCCGTTCTCTGTATATCGGAGGGCTTGATAAAGTGCGCCTTTTTAAGGACACGGCGGCAAACAGGAGGTTGCCGCCATGTTTTATTTGCACCGTTTTTTTATTCAACGTCAAAGGCCGCCAAATATATTTAGCGGCCTAATGTAAGCCAGCCGACAGCAAAGTAATTCGCCACTTCGGGCCAACTTGGCCCGAAGTCCGGGCCGGGCCTATGCTCGGCGGCCCCGGTTGCCGTTCCCCGCCTTTCTCCATTCATCAGCCTTTTACCCGCAAAAATGATGAATGGAGGAAAAATAATGGACAAGCCATTAGTTAAAATCTCGTATAAACTCGCCAATGGGAGCCAGATTTGCGTTGAGGTTTCAACTTCGGTACAAGAACTGCTCGAACAGTCTGACCGACAAATCCGCTCCCAAAGGCGGCAAGACAGGCGACACCTTGACTTTAAGGTTAGCACAGATGGAAATTCAGACAACCCTCTGTTGCCAACCTATGAGGATACCGCCGACCTGCTGGAAAGAATGGAACGCGACGCCCGACTACATAAAGCCATTGGCAAGTTGACCGGGGTACAGGAACGAAGATTGCGCCTTTATTACTTTGAGGGTATGACTTACAGCCAGATTGCCAGATTAGAGGGCGTAAGCCATCGCGCAGTTATCTACTCAATAGAACAGGCGCTAAAACAGCTTCAAAAACTCTGCCGGGAATAAACCGGCCTGGACACCCCGCCGAAAGGCGGGGCTGTCTTTTACAATGATATAGATATCCTCATGCCTAATTATACACTTAGATATGCGTATTTGCAAGTTGTATTAAGCGTATATTACACGCCTATATATGTGTATCCTATATATTGACGGAGGCATGAACATGGATATATTAAACAGAATTAAGCAGTTAAGGGATGAACGGGGCTGGAGCAATTACAGGCTGG
>Ga0153996_1000323_pt1 | contig 22108 bp, 20 predicted proteins | sample TSNC080MetaG_FD_104728 | JGI IMG/M metagenome (GOLD analysis project Ga0153996, IMG submission 104728) | Attine ant fungus gardens microbial communities from North Carolina, USA - TSNC080 MetaG | ecosystem: Host-associated > Fungi > Mycelium > Unclassified | place: USA: North Carolina, Lumber...
GCTCAAGGTGTCACCGGATTGCACGGTATAGGTAGTTGTTCCGCCTGAAGAGCCGCCACTGGAACCGGGGTCTTTAACATACAATACCTGTCCCACCTGTATCTTGTTCGGGTCGGATATGTTATTCCATGACTGCAGCTGTGCCACCGTAACCCCGAACTTGACGGCGATGCCGCTCAAGGTGTCACCGGATTGCACGGTATAGGTAGTTGTTCCGCCTGAAGAGCCGCCATTGGAACCGGGGTCTTTAACATACAGTACCTGTCCCACCTGTATCTTGTTCGGGTCGGATATGTTGTTCCATGACTGCAGCTGTGCCACAGTAACCCCGAACTTGACGGCGATGCCGCTCAGGGTGTCACCGGATTTTACGGTATAAGTTGTTGTGCTGCTCGTAGAGCCGCCGCCACTATTTTCTGAAACTTCATTACCAGTCAGATAATTATACCAAAACAATGCCATTGTGGCACGTTCTGGATGGAGGGCTGCTGGGCGTTCAAAATTTCTTTCAAATGTTCTGGCAGCTAATGCAACATCTTTTAACTTTGTAAATTCAGTTGCCGTATATGGATATTCAGATGTTTTTATATATTGTCCGCCATTATACATATGCCAGTTAAGAAGCTCTAATTGTGTATGGATGTTTCTATAATCACCACTAATTCCTGCATTTTTCAACAGTATTTGAATATAATCAATACCTTTCATTGTTGTGTCATATGAGCAAGTCCATTGAACTAATCCGTATCCTCTCCCGCTACTGTATTCTGATATATCAGGATAAAACATTGATTCTTGTTCAATATTACCTAACAGTCCAGAAATAGCTTCTATAGTCCAGCCTTTATTCAGAAAATATTCAGTGATAATTTGAATATTATTTATCTGTTCTTGAGTGTAGCCAGGAACTAATGGGTAAGTAGGCGATGTTTCAATTGATGTTTCTGAAAGCAGTTTCTTAAATTCTGTCCAGCCTGTCCAATTTCCATCCAAATTTAAATACTGTGGACAATTTTTACGACTTGCATCATAATGGCGAACAACATTATCATTGGGAACAATATAATTTTCCTGAAGCAATTTGATTAATTCGATTGCTTGATTCATTGTTTCAGAATGAATGGTTCCATTACTCTCAACAATCATTTCAATACCTAAAGAGTTACTGTTGGTAATACCATATGCTCCATTCCCGTCACCACAATGCCAAGCACTATTAGTATCTTCAACCACTTGATAGATATAGTTTCTATCCACAAAATAATGTGCCGATGCATTGCGATTTCCGCCACAAAAGTAATCTGCATTGTTTTTAGCAGTTTGCCCTTTCACGCCTACATCATGGACAACAATGTATTTTATTGTCGTTCCTCCACGGCTCGAAAAATTATAATTTGAGATTTGTTTTATTATACTTATCATAGTATTCTCCTTTTTTATTATTTTTTGTAAAAGCTTTTACACATTAACCATATAATAAAAAAGGAATTTAAAACTGCCAGAAAGCTGCCTTATCATTATAAACATAATATAAAGTAGTATGGTCCGGTATATAAGAATATAAAGATAATAGAACGATTTTGGCTAGACGTTGTTTGGTATTATAAAAACAAAAAAAGAAATCTTATATTAAATTTATATAAGATTTCCTTAAACCCAAGTTTATGTAACGTTATATTTTATCAACAATTTTAGTCCTATTTGCAGCATTTAACATATACTACGACAAAACTTATTTTATTGTATCATAAGCACGATCCTGTATAAGCAAAGTTGAATGATTACTACCTAGCCATGATATTAGATAAATATGAATGTTTTCATCGATTAAAGGCAAATCAGAAATGATTTTTTTGGCAGTTGCCATTATATAACTTGTTCTTTTGTCTTCATAAACCTTCTCCCCCTCTTTGAGGATATCTGTTATGTATTCGTCATCTGTTTGTGTTTCTGGATGTAAATATATATCATATTCGATTCTACTTATTGCTTCACTAAAAGTACCTTCAGAACATTCATAATATATGCCTTCAATAGGGTAATAATTTTCTAAATATTGATCTATATCCTCTTTACTAGATAGTTCAATTTTTTCAGCAGATGATGTTTCTGCATTAGATTCTGTTGAGGGAATATCCTTTTTTTCGGTTGTTAATGCCTCATTTAATGATGGTGAGCTTTTATAATCATCTATTCTATCAGTTGTAGCAGTACCGGCTTCAATACCATTTGTTTCGGTAGTATCTGTTTCAATGCTATTCGTTTCGATGTCGTTAATTTTAGTTGCAGTATCACCGATTGGCTCATTATTATTTGAGCATGCTGTTGTACTCAAAATGAATATTCCTATTAAAAATAACAAGATAATTTCTTTCATTGTCCTCTCCTTTTTGATTTTGATAAAAAGCTCCAAGACAAAAGGAGCTGCATGACCGTAGGTAGTGACTGCAACCACGACCAAAGGGAGCATAGGAGGACTGGTTTAACAATGCATCCTTGCATTTTTACCATGTGGTTAACTATAGCATATTTAGCTGCGCTTTTCAACCGTGGTTAAAATACCCGTGGTTAAAATACCAATTTCGGTGTATAAGGTATTTAAGGCATTATGCTCCGCCCAGCACGTTTTTTTGCATTAATTTTTGATATATAGCTGTTTGGATAACACTCTTTAGGAAGGTGGAAAGCTGAGTCCCTGCCTTGCCTACAGTATAGTATATATCAATTTGCATATCCTTTTCGATTAGATTATCACGATTTCACCTATTGGGCGAAATATTTATGAAAAATTCTTCAAAATTAACATGAAAAAATATTTTCATAGCAACCAAATCATTAACAAATATATTACCTTTTCCAATTTCAATTTGTGCATAAGTCTCGCGAATAATAGGACTTCCTAATAATTGTAAACCATTAATTACTTGTTCCTGGGTAAATCCTTTCGATAATCGGATTTTTTGTATGTTTTTACCAATATTGGTATCTCTTAAAAGTTTTTGCATTATACAATTCCTCTATTTTGTAGTTAGTTAACTACTAATAGGTTAATTATATCAAAGATATAGTATAAATTGTAGTTAGGTAACTACAAAACGAGAAATACATATCATTGCAACTACATTATCAATGGTATTTCCATAATTATACAACAAGCATGAGAAAAATTCAACTTAACAGTCTTTATTCAAAACACGCCAAACGCATCAATTTTTCTAAAAAGCCATACAGAAGTAATATACTGTTTTTACAGTGTACTTTGATGAATATAAATAATAAAAAAGCTATATGAAATTATTGGTCACTTTTTAACCTGTTTTGCATATATATCATTAGAGTATATTATGCAAAGGCTAGTGAGTATATGGTTATATATGTTATTGACAAGGGTGATACCATTTATAAGTTATCCAGAGAGTATAACGTTCCCATGGGAAAGATTATTGAAGACAATCAGGTTCCGGATATCAAACGTTTGGTGATTGGTTCATCGCTTGTGATTGTTGATGAAGAAGGTATGGCTGCTGAATCTAAAATAGGAAGCATTTTGGTCAATGGATATTGCTATCCGGATGTTGATACAGAGATTTTAAACACTTCTTTGCCATCCTTGACTTATTTGAGCGTTTTCAGCTATCAGGTATTGCCGGATGGAAACCTCATACCGATTGACGATGAACGTGTGATCCAAGAAGCAAGAAATCAAAATACAGAACCGAGGATGGTTATAACGAATATTAGTGAGGGCGGTCAATTTAGCAGTGATTTAGCCCGGACAATATTAGACAGTGAAGAAATTCAGGATGTTCTATTGGATAATGCCATTCAGACGATGGAAAATAAGGGATATACAGGGCTGGATGTAGACTTTGAATATTTATACCCCGAAGACCGGGAAAAATATAACCGCTTTCTTGAGCGCGCCAGGAACCGTTTGCATCCTTTGGGCTATACCCTTTCAACAGCGATTGCCCCTAAGTTAAGCGCCAGGCAGCGAGGGCTTTTATATGAAGCCCATGATTATAGAGCCCATGGCATATATGCAGATGAGGTTATTATTATGACCTATGAATGGGGATATTTATATGGTCCGCCGATGGCGGTAGCTCCGCTTGACCAGGTGAGAAGAGTGATTGAATATGCTATTACAGAGATACCTACTGAAAAGATTTTGATGGGAATACCCAATTATGGCTATGATTGGACCCTTCCTTATGAAGCTGGAACTGCAGCGAGAATCATATCTAATCCACAGGCGATAGAAATTGCAATGGAAGCGGAGGCACAGATTCAATTTGACGAAACTGCGGCGTCGCCATTTTTTACATATTATGATGAAGATAAAAGGGAGCATATTGTCTGGTTTGAAGATGCCAGGAGCATCTATGAAAAATTAAGGCTGGTAGAAGAATATAACTTAGGCGGTGTCAGCTACTGGACGGTTAACAATAAATTCAACCAAAACTGGGTGGTATTGCAAGGGTTGTATGATATAGAAAAGAATATGTAAATCATAATCAGAGAAATTCTGGCCATCTTCCGGCAGAATTTCTCTGTGTTGTATTATAGCGCCTAGTAACTTATTTTATCAAGAATATGATTCATATAAGCCATTACAACACCATAGTTTGTCATCGGCACATGCTGTTTTTTTGCCTTCTCAATTCTGGATAACACATGCTTTCTGTTAAACATACATGCGCCACACCCGATAATTAAATCATATTGACTTAAATCCTCTGGAAAATCGGAACCTGAAACATGGTCAATGGTTATATCAGGGCCAGCTGTTTTTAAAAGCATCCGGGGGATCTTTTCTCTTCCAATATCTTCAGTGAGAGGCACATGGGTGCAGGCTTCGGCAATAAGTACTCTGGAGATGTTGGATAAAGTATCGATAACTTTTGCACTTTTGATATAGTAGTTTAAATCCCCCTTATAATTGGCAAATAAAATCGAAAAAGACGTCAGCTTGCTGGATTCCGGCTTTTTTTCATAGACGGTTTTAAATACCTGGGAATCCGTGATAATCACATCGGGTGGTGAAGTAAGTGAAGCAAGAGCCTGATCCAGCTTGTCGGTTGTCACACTTAATACGATGCATTTTTTATCCAGCAAATCCCTAGTTGTTTGAACCTGTGGGAGAATAAGGCGGCCTTTAGGGGCCTGAATATCCTGGGGCATCACCAGCAGAACGGTATCTCCTGGATTTACAACGCCTTCAGTAATGCTGTGTGCTTCATAATCTGAGGGCAGCAGCCTGATGATAGCTTCCCTGATTGTGCCAATACCTGTTTTTTCTTTAGCGCTTACAAATAAAGGCTTCTCACCGGTGATGTTTTCAATTTCACCGGACAAAATATGGGAGTCGGTGACGATATCCACTTTATTCATAATGTACACAATGGGGACTTTGGCTTCTTTCAGCATGGTAATCCATTCTAATTCTTTATCTGGTTTACCCTGGCCGAAAACTAACAGGGCGATATCCGTCTTTTGGATGGCATCGATTGTCTTTTTAACGCGCATTTCACCAAGAGAACCTTCGTCATCAAAACCGGCGGTATCGATAAAGACACATGGTCCGATACCATGTATTTCCATGGCCTTATATACCGGATCTGCAGTTGTTCCGGCGACCTCGGAAACCAGGGCAATATCTTGCCCTGTCAATGCGTTAATAAGTGAGGATTTGCCGCTGTTTCTTTTTCCGAAAATACCAATGTGAAGCCTGTCTGCCATAGGGGTATTTGATAAGCTCATAATTAAGCACCTCCATTAGAATCTAAAGTCTCGTTGTCCATTTTTGATAAAGTTAAGATTTTTAGCTGCAACCGCCCGGACTTTTTCATTGGGGATGTGGCTAAGTTCTGTTTTGATAAGCGCCTCCGCCGCCGACTTGGTGCCTTTGGCTGCGTAATCCTCTAAATATTCCTGTAAAGTCATCAAAGCATTTGGCTGGCAGCAATTAGCAATCTGGCCAGATTTTAGTAATTGCATAAACCGGTCACCGGTACGTCCTTCTCGATAACATGCGGTACAGAAGCTGGGAATGTAGCCTGCATTTACAAGCCAGTTAACGATTTCATCTAGTGTACGCGTATCACAAACTTCAAACTGTGAGGAATTGTCTTCTCCTGCTTCCGGTTCAACATAGCCGCCAACACTTGTACTGGAACCGCCGCTGATTTGGGAAATCCCCAGCTTAAGCGCTTTTTCGCGCATTTCCTCAGATTCCCTTGTGGATATAATCATACCGGTGTAAGGTACGGCAATCCGGATTAATGCGATAATCTTTTTAAAAATTTCATCAGGCACGCCATCAGGAAAATCATCTGGATTAATATCGTCTGCAGGGCGGATGCGGGGAACACTGATGGTATGTGGCCCTACGCCAAGAGCCGCCTCAAGGTGTTCGGCATGCATGAGTAAGCCGATAAAGTCATACCGGTACATATTGAGCCCGAAAAGAACGCCAAGCCCTACGTCATCAATACCGGCTTGCATAGCACGATCCATGGCTTCGGTGTGATAGGCATAATCATGTTTGGGACCTGTAGGATGTAGCAGTTCATAACTTTCTTTGTGATAGGTTTCCTGGAAAAGGATATAAGTGCCTATGCCGGCATTTTTAAGTTTTACGTAATCTTCAATTGTGGTAGCTGCAATATTTACATTAACACGGCGGATAGCACCATTTTTATGTTTTATTTTGTATATCGTATGAATACTTTCGAGAATATACTCCAGTGGATTCATTACGGGGTCTTCACCGGCTTCCAGAGCCAGACGTTTATGGCCCATATCCTGCAGCGCAATAACCTCTTTTCGAATTTCATCCTGGGTTAACTTCTTTCTTGTAATATGCTTATTCCCACAATGATAAGGACAGTAGGTACAGCCATTAATACAATAATTGGACAGATAGAGCGGCGCAAACATAACGATGCGGCTGCCATAAAATTTCTCTTTAATTTTTTGGGCCATGGCATAGATTCTTCTTATTGTCCTAGAATCTTCGCATTCAAGCAGTACGGCCGCTTCCCGGTGGGAAATTCCCTTGGAGAGTTCTGCCTTATTTAAAATCTCATTGATCAATGCGGCGTTGTTTTTATTTTTCCTGGCATATTCTAAAGTTTCCAGTATTTCATCATGGCAAATAAATGCTTCAGCGATCTTTGATTTTATATCATACATTGATATCGCTCCTTCTTTATAGGTTTTTGCTGTCACCGCGGCCTACGGTGATTTCATAACCGATTTTATTTAGTCGTTTATCTAGGCATTGGATACATGAGGCCGCTTCATCGCCGGTACAGATTTTATTATCATATAATGCATAGTTTTTACGCTGGCTTACCGGTGATAAATTAGGCATGACCACGTTGGCGCCGGCTAAAATCCCTAATTCGCGGCCACTTGGATGAATTGTTCCGAGGGCTGTCGTCGCCGGAATGAGGGCGCCCGGTAATATCAGTCGGAGGAGGCCGATTAACAATAAGGTTTTTTCCAGGCTCCCTGATGGAAAGCCTGAGAAAGGCGTATCCTGATGAGTTATAAACGGACCAATCCCGACCATTTGTGGATTCAGGCGGCGGATAAAAAGAAGATCCGCTGCTAAATCCTCAGTGGTTTGAAAGGGAGAACCAACCATAAAGCCGGTACCTGCCTGATAACCGATATCTTTCAAATTAAAAAGGCACTGCATACGGTTTTCAAGAGATAGATGAGGTGGATGTAATTTTTTGTAATGGTCTGCCCCGGCAGTTTCATGACGCAATAAAAAGCGGTTTGCACCGGCTTTAAAATAGGCTTCGTATTCTTCATAGGAGCGTTCGCCTATCGATAATGTGATGGCACAGTCGGGATATTTAGCATGAATATTTTCAATGATATCACAAAAAATTGCCTGGCTATAAAAGCCATCTTCCCCCCCTTGCAGGACAAAGGTACGAAACCCCAGGTGATAACCTTCCTGGCAGCAGGAGAGGATTTCTTCCTTTGATAATCGGTAGCGCCTGATTAAGGCATTGCTCTTTCGTATTCCACAGTAATAACAGTCATTCCTGCAATAGTTACTAAACTCAATTAGTCCCCGGATATAAATTTTATTGCCATAATATGCATGAGACATTTCTCGGGACTTTTCAAATAAATATTGGCTCTCGGATTCTGTGAAATGATCCAGAAGATAGACAAATTCATCCTTATGAAGGCTTCGGTTGACATGAAGCTTATCAATGAGCTGCTTCATAGGCGTCTTAACCTTCGGACAGCTTGGAATAAACTGTCTTTGTACTCACATTTGGCAGCATCCCCAGTTTTCCGGAAAGAGCGCTGATTGTATTTGCCGGGGCATCTATGACGATGCTGATAATGGAGAGATTACGAGGGCGGTGGGGGATCCCCATCCTTCCGATAATATATTCACTGTACTCATGGAGCAGTGAGTTAATCCCGGGGGCAGCGTCGGGATTTTCAACAATAATACCAATAACTGCAATACGTGTTTCCATAATAAATGACTCCTTTCACCTGGATGCAGAAACTCCCTGTACCATGAAAAGTACAAGGAGTATTGAGAGGGATTGCTCCCCCTTATAGAATCAATATTCTCTCGCCTTCTCATTAGGGGCGTACCCGCATGGATTCAGCACGATTTCTTTGTGATTGTCTGTTTGGGCTTGCTAGAAGGAAATGAATAACCTCGTAACTTGCCTTTATATTCTAATACTAAATGATAAAGCTTCGTTAGTCAATACCTTCTTTAGAAAAGTATTTGGATAATTCTATGGGATCCTCTAAAATTTCACGGCCAACACACAAACTTAAATCATTTTTTGTTTGAATGAGCCATTTGACAAGTAAAATAGTATTGTTTTTAATTTCCAATGCAGTGATACAGCGGGGGTGGAGGCAGCTGCCACAATTGAAATAAGGGATTTTCCCAGCATCTGGAAATACAGGCCTGTGGGTATGTCCGGCTATTAGCATTTGATTGTTTTTAGCACACCAATGGCTTAATTTCTTTTCGACTGAATCTTTTTTATGATAATTTTTTGCTGTACTTGTGGGATCATTAAAGCCTATGAGTTCTAAAGGCTTCCATATATATCGAATCAGAAAACGGGAGACTTTCCAGAAGGTATCGTTCATTAAGTCGCCCTGGTGCCCATGGGCTAGCAGGATTTGGCGGTCATTATGTTCATCTTTTAAAAGAATTCCCTCCGTAATTTCGATATCAGGAAACAAAGGCCGGGATCGACGATTTACTTCGTCATAAAATGTACAACATTTTTGCCGGGTATAGTGGGTATATTTTTTTACCATATCATGATTGCCATAAATCATATGAAAACGTCCTTTTTGATAAAATTTTGATAATAGCCAGAAAACATTGCTATGAACGGAAATAATTTGGCTAAGCTTCCTGTTTTCCCACAATTCATCACCATCTCCCAATTCGAAGTACGTGTAGCCTTTTTGATAATAGTGGGTCAGGGCGGCAAAATAGATTACTTGGTTTTTCAAAAAATCATCACTCCAGCTGCCATCGCCCCGATGGCAGTCGCTCATAAAAACAAATTTAGAATTCTCATTAAAGGGGATGGCTTTAGCTTTTTCAAGAACCTTTGATAATTTTGTTGATACTGACATAAACATCACCTCAGTATCATCTTATTCATGGGTTTTGATTTATGTTCACCCTCAGTTGACTATACTTTGTCAACTGAGGGTATCGTCGGCCTGATTAAAAGTCATGTTTTGAACTTAAAAAAAAACAAGGAATGATGTTTAACCGTCTTGAAAAACTCTTGGTATATGTTACTATATTTTTATAGAAGTAAATAAATAAAACAGGAGGGTAATAATGGAAACTTTAAAGTTAAGGGAAGATTTGTTTTGGACAGGCATATTAGATCCGGATTTAAGGATATTTGATATTATCATGGAAACAGAGTTTGGAACGACTTATAATTCATATCTCCTTAAAGGTAGTGAAAAAACAGCCATATTTGAAACAGCCAAATTTAAATACTTTGATACTTATCTGCAAAAGCTTCAGCAGTTGACCGATATTCATGATATTGATTACGTCATTATGAATCATACGGAACCGGATCATGCCGGAAGTATCGAAAAAATATTACAGATCAATCCAAACATAGAGATTGTAGGGACAAGTACTGCTATTAATTTCTTAAAAAATATAGTGAATGGTTCCTTTAGAAGTAAAGTAGTCAAGGAAAATGATACGTTGTCTTTAGGAAATAAAACATTACAGTTTATGCAGCTGCCTAATCTGCATTGGCCTGATACAATGTATACTTATGTTGTAGAGGATAAGATGTTATTTACCTGTGATTCTTTTGGCGCCCATTATTGCTTTGATGGGATTTTGCTCAGCAAGGTCACGGATCATGACAACTATATGAAGGCAGCAAGATATTATTTTGAAAATATTATTGGGCCATTCAAGAAATTTATGTTAAGGGCCCTGGAGCGTATTAAAGATTTAGAAATTGATATGATCTGCACAGGCCATGGGCCGGTGATAGATACAGATATTGAGGAGCTTAAGGAAAATTACCGGGAGTGGTGTACGGTTGTAAATCCTAATAGCGGATTAACAGTTGTGATACCTTATGTCAGTGCTTATGGTTATACAGAGGTTTTAGCCAAGGAAATTGCAAGGGGGATTTCTGATGCCGGCCCTGTGGAGGTCCGTTTATTTGATATGGTAACGGACGATAAAGAAAAGGTGCTTTTAGAGATGGGTTATGCAGACGGTATTTTGTTTGGGACACCTACCATTGTAGGTGATGCGCTTAAGCCCATATGGGATTTGACGACCTCTATTTTTGCTGTGACTCACGGTGGTAAGCTTGCCAGTGCTTTTGGAAGTTACGGATGGAGCGGTGAGGCAGTGCCCAATATACTTGAACGGTTAAAACAATTGAAACTGAAGGTCGTAGACGGATTAAAGATAAAGTTTAAACCTGGAGAGGATGATAGAGCAATGGCCTATGAATATGGCTATGATTTTGGCTGTATTTTGCAGAAGAAAGATAATCCAAGAAAAGTTGTTGATAAAGAATAATGGAGCGGATAAATCATGAAATAGAGCCGGTGTATAATCAATATTCCAAGGTCCTTATATTAGGAACATTTCCATCTGTAAAGTCCAGGGAAGGCAGGTTTTTTTACAGTCACCCTCAGAATCGTTTTTGGAAAGTGATAGCAGCGCTTACTGGGTCAAATATCCCTGAAACGATAGAAGAGAAGAAAAAGCTTTTATTAGATAATTATATTGCGGTATGGGATGTTGTTAAAAGCTGTGAAATCAAAGGTTCTAGCGACAGCAGTATTAAAAATGTGGTTGTCAATGACTTAACCAGGATATTAAAGCATGCCGAAATCAGAGGAATATTTGCTAATGGCGCAAAGGCTTATAGTTTATATGATAAGTATTGTTATGAGCAGACTGGAATGGAAGCGATTAAGCTGCCGTCCACTAGCCCTGCCAATGCGGCCTTTGGACTGGATAGACATATGACTGAATGGAACCAGGTAAAAAAGTTGATAAATTAAGTCGATCCGGAGAACAGAAAACCATGAGGCATCAGTCTATTGGAATACCTCATGGTTGCATCCATCTGTCAACAATTTGTTCCTCATTCTTACATATGGCGTAGATACATACTTTAAAGTGATTCATTTAACAAGCCTCCCTTACCGGCTGATTCGCGTATTATATTACTGAACGTTGCCGTGTAGAATAGCCAACGATAAAGAGAATGCCGAAGCTGGCACTCTCTTTATCGTTGGCTTTGTGGTGTACTCCGCTAAAATCTTGATTTTTCATAATTGTACGGAATACTTGTACCAACAACCACATCCTCGATTTTATCAATGATTAGCCAATCGTCCATGTTACCCTGATGTTCAAAATCCAATGGTAAAATGTCTTTCACCTCTTTAAAGCCTACTAAACACAGGCATTTTTTATGCCATCTTGCTTTTTGCTTTTCGGATAGAGCTAGTCTGTCTTGATTGGCTCCTAATATCTTTGTGATTTCTTCCTCAGCGAGTTTGACATAGTTTTGAACACTTTCAACCGTCGCTGTGGCAGAAATTTTATCTGTACCTTTTTTCATGAAGTATAAGGTTTCGCCCTCGAATACTCTGCTGTGTGGGATTTTTCTTCCTGCTGCTCCTCTAATCACCATAGTTTTTGTTCCGGCAAGTATTTTCTCCAGAACTCTTTCTTTATCATCACAATAAACTAAATGAACCATATCAATTAATTCCTTTCATAATATTTATTTTCTACATTCGCCTCATGGCGTATTAGGTGAAGGCTTATCATATGTAATTATACAATCTATTTCCAAACTTAACAAGTATAACTTAACTTCAGGTATAACATAACTTTAGGCCAAGTTTGGGATGCCCACCCCAACAAGCATCAGGCGTATGTATATACGGCTGAATTGCTTGCGCGTTTAGCAAACACCCAATAATGACAATATATCATTTTTATATTGACATATGGTTTTTGCGCGTCTATAATATAAATGATAGATAGTCATTTATATTGAGGGAGGAATTTCCATGCCAAAGGTTACGGACGAATACCTAACAGACAAAAAGAATTTTATCCTTGAATGTACAGGGGAGATATTAAAAGAAAAGCCGTTGTACCTGATAACCATGCGAGATATTATCAAGAAAGCCAATTTCAGCCAAGGAGTGATTTATCGGTATTATGCGAATTTAGATGAAATTTACGTGGATTTCATCAATAAAAACACCACCTACAATTTATTAGAACAGAACATTGATACGTTGTTAAGCTCGGAGCGAACAGAAAAAGAAATCCTTTCCCAATGTATTATTGCAATAGGCGAGTATCTTGGAGAATTACTAAAAACCGTTGGTGGAAGAACCTGCTTTGAATTGACGGTTCTCTACGCTTACGATTTTGAAAAGAGAGCTTTGGTATATCCTAGGCTAAAATTTAAGCAAAGCCTTGAATACGCGCAAAACAAGACCCTAGAATATGCCATGAGTAACGTGGAAAAGGGTGTTTTCAGCCCTCAAATTCCTATCCTCTCCATTGTCATGTTTGTAAGCAGCTTTATAGACGGAATTGCCCAAAGCGCAGCGACCGGCACGGCAGAGGGCAAGGATAGTTCAGCAGAGATTTCCGTGATGTTTCAGACATTAGGGAAGGCCGTTATCAGTTTCTTGGGAGTGTAAAATAATGGATCTAATAAAAATGCGTAATAAAAAATTTTTAGATTGTTTGGCGGGATAAATAAAGATAATAGGGTTCAAAATGCGCCTCGGAAAAGGAGAATCATGGTTTATATATTATTTTCAATTATTGGTATTCTAATTGTAGGGTTCTTGGTTATCCTGATTAACAGCCCTGGCAAACTTACACCTTTAAAAAATGAACATGGAAAGGTTATTCAAGGTTCTATTTCCGAAAAGGTATGGCTTGAAGTAAGCGGAATTGAGCAGGGAATGTTTATTCGGGGAGAAAATCCTCAAAACCCAGTAATACTGTTCCTGCATGGTGGACCGGGTACGCCAATGCTACAATTCATTGAATATATGGAAAGGATAAATGAAAGCGAGAGACTGGAAAAATATTTTACCATTTGCTACTGGGATCAACGTGGTTCGGGAATGACATACGACAAATCAACTGATCCTTCGACTATGACAGTAGAGCAAATGGTTGAGGATACCTACGAAGTTACAGAATACCTCAAAGAACGTTTCGGTCAAGATAGAATATACCTCTTAGGCCAATCTTGGGGAACATATCTTGGGGTTAAAACCATAGAAAAATATCCTGAGAACTATCTTGCGTATATCGGTATTGGCCAAGTGACTAATCAGACAGAATCAGAACGGTTAGCCTATGACTATATGCTGAACCATGCAAATAAAACGAACGATCAAGATGTTATTAAAAAACTGGAAAGATACGACCTATACTCAAATAACTTTCCGTCTCTTGACTACCTCGTGAAAGGTAGAACTGAAATTCTCAATAAATATAAAATTGGGCATTTACATCAAGGGCTTACATTTCAAGATATACTAAAAACTATCTTTGTATTTAAGGGGTATACGGTAAGTGAGAAAATAAACTGGTTCGTTGGCGCAGATTTTTCGATGATATATTTATTTCCCATTGTTTTACACGATGATCTTTTTATATCATCCATAAAATTTGAAGTTCCATTTTATATAATTCAGGGGGATTATGATTATCAGGTTTCTCAAGTTCTTGCAGAAAAATATTTAGATGTTTTACAGGCTCCTAAAAAAGAGTTTTTTGCATTTGCTAATTCTGCCCATTCTCCAAATATGGAAGAGCCGGAAAAGTTTATTGAGGTTTTCCGTAAAATAGCATCGGAAAATCCACTCGAAGAATAGGGATTGTCCTTGCTCTAAGTTATGGCTTTATGATAGATAACAAGTAAAAGAAGCGTTTCGGGTTGTTGGCCCTCATATCAAAATCACACCGTCCTCGTTGTAAGACGACTGGGCGCTTATGGAAATCCCGGAGTTTTGGGGTTCCCAATGGAATGGACCAGCGATGCTCCGTATTTATGCGGATAACCTCCCACACGTTTGGTGGATTGCGCAAGGCTCAACATACTTGATTGGCAGGAAAAATCAAGTGCGGACGGCGCGGCGCGGCTTTGGTAAGCTGTCATAATTCTAAGGCCATCAGTTAGCTCCGTTGCCGCATGCGCACTGACAATAGAAGCTGTGAGGGCGTGGGTACACTACGCATACACAAAGTTGAGCAGTCGGTTTATGGTGAAATGGTGCAAAAGCTGGGAGCATTTCGAACGCTGACGGGCGGCAATCCTGCAAAGGCCAATCCCAAAATAACCGCTCTGCATGTGGAGCTTGCACAGGCGCGAGGTAGCCGATGGGCTGATTAGTGTAATAAAGGTCAAGGAAGAAGCTGTCCAGATTGAATGGAAAATCTGAGCCGTTTTACTTATTATTTCGTTCTGCGGTTAGGTGTACATTGTACAATGATAGATCCATAACAGCCTGATCAAACATGTCCATGTTATGCTGTGCGTGGAATTTGACAATTGGCAGATAGGCATAACCGTAATAGCCCCAGACCGTGTGCGGCGCCAATCCAAGCCTCTCCAAAGCGTTCACTGTTTGCAAAACAAGTTCATGGATTTAAATTTCTTCGCTCATAAATATCGTGCTCCTTAGATAAAGTCAGGGTATTATCCCTGCGATATCTATTATCAGCTCGATACCTCAGAATTATCCCGACTTTGGAGGCATAAAACCTTTGTTTTCCTCGCTTTTTTCCACTTGTCCGGATAATTCAAAAGTCGGGATAACTGTTTAGCGGGTAGGCCGAAAATGCCTCCGAAAGCGGCATACTTGATATTTTCGATAACTCGAAATATAATAAAATATTATAATAATGCAAGTTGGTATTTATATAGAATATTTAACGGTCAAAGAAGCCGGGGAAAAATTAGCGTTACGGTCCGTATGATGAATTATTATTGCTCTGCCTGACGGATTAAGGGGGCAATTAAAAAGGGTAACTTATGGCTCGTTCCAGCTGACGCAGAGAAGCCGGACGATAAGAGATGCACGAAAACAGGGGGGATAATATTGCTTAGGATTGCTATATGTGATGACGATTTAAGTTTTTTGGATAAGTTTGCGCGAATGATAACCAAATCGTTCGCAGACGCAGGGCAGCAGATAAAGGTTTTTACGTTTTCTGACGGAAAAAGCCTGATTGGAAAAATAGAAAAAGAAAAGCAAATTTTTGATATAATCTTCTTGGACGTTGATATGCCCGTTGTTCATGGCTTTCAAGTTGCGCAAAGGCTAAGGGAAATAAACAAAGCCTTTATTTTGCTGTTTACCACCTATCTGGAGCATCAATCTCGCGAGGGCTATTTATACGGAGCCTTTCGATATGTCTTCAAAAATAACCTTGAGAGCGAGATAACTGAAGCAGTGTCGGGCATAATTAAAAAGCTAAGCAATTCGGTCATGGATCGGGAAGAAGTCACTTTCAAATGCAGAATTTCAGGTGTTCTTGAGGATTTGTCGCTCCAAAAGGCAGACATCCTATTTCTCAAGAAAGAAAAGACAAGGCGTGTCACCTTGAAAACCGTATATTCGGATTATGAACTGCTGGTAAAACCCTTGTCGGAATATGCCGAACTACTCGACCCGTCGGTTTTCATCCCCATTATGCGCAGTTATCTTTTGAACTTTAACCATGTAGAGAGCATTGAAGCCACTTCTTTCGTACTTACGGGCGGCCTGACAGTTCCGTTGGGTATCAAACGTGAGGCACGAAATGCTTCGATGGAAAAGTATTTGAAGTTTTTAGAGGAGCGGATTTGATTTATGGATATATTATTTGCTGTGGCTATTGAATTTTTGATGCTATTTTTAATCACTTGTTTGCAAACTTTTTTTTACTCTAAAGCAATTGGATTAAGTCAGAAATGGAGAGGATTACGCCTTGCGCTTGCCATGTTGCTTGTCAGCCTGGTTGAAGCCGCGTTGCAATTGATCGGATCAAATATCACCGCTTTATCTTGGGTGAACATTATATCCATTGTTGTAATGATTTTGTATCCTGTGTTTTTTATGGGCGGCAAGGTCAGTGAACGGATTCTTTTTGGGGTTGTGAATTGCGTGATATTACTGTTTTCAGACCTGCTCTGTATTGTTATTTTTCCCCAAAGCCTAGATACATCAGAAGTGTCTTTGCCAACACTGCTATTGATTTGTGCTCTTTTTATTTTCATATATGCCATTTTGGTGTTGGTCATTACCCATTTAAACACGGAGGGCAAACGCTTTATGCCTCGCAAATACTGGATAAGCATGATGATATGTTTTTTCATTATTTTCGTTGGTTTGGCTGTCGTAAGCAATTTTAGCGTTTGGATTAAAGACACCCAAAGGCTTTATACGTATATCACTATATTTTCGCTAGGGTTTCTGGTCATTTGGTTATCGTTGTATTTCGTTTTCTATTTTGTCTGCCGGTATTTCTCTAAAACCATCGAGGTAAATGCGTTGACTATTCAAAACGATATGATAGAACGATATATACTCCGAAAGCAAGCGTCGGATGAACGGATTAAAATACTAAGCCATGACTTAAAGCACAGCCTTACTCAGTGGCGTGTGTTTGCCGAGGAAAAGGGCGATGCTAACGCACTTCAAAGCATTTCGGAATATGAGGGACAACTACTTTCTTCTCTGCTAATTAATGTTGAAAATGAAAACGCAAACGCTATCATTAATCAGAAATATTGGGAAGCCAATCAAGCGCGGGTAGAATTTCTGACTGACGGGGCCTTTCACAAAGACCTGCTTATGAGTAAACTGGATTTATGCTCATTGTTGGGCAATTTACTTGATAACGCCATTGAAGCCGCTACGCAAGTGGAAACGGAGACTTTGCGCCGCGTAAAGCTGTCTATAAGGCGCAAAGGAAATCTTTTGATATTGGTGGTGGAAAACGGTTATGCGATAGAGCCTGTTTTAGAAAACGGTGTCTTTGTAACGCACAAGAAGGATAAAGACCTCCATGCTATCGGTATACGGAGCATTAACTATGTGGCTAAAAAGTATGATGGTGTTGTCAATAATTCTTATAAGAATAATTGGTTTAAGGCAGCCGTTATGTTACGTGGGTATCAAACCGTACTTTCAGACGAAAATTGAACTTTCGCGCAAGAACACACACAAGAGGAAAAAAGTCGTATATAATATTTTCTATAGTTCGTGACGATAGCTATAGTAGTTCAATTTAGAAAGTGAGGAAGAAGGATGAAAATTAAATTCATTATAATTGGGGTAGTGGCCATGCTCGTGATTGCGGCTATAGTGCTGGGCATCGTCTTTACCCGAGAAGGAGTAGTGGTTAAAAGCGGGGCAATCTCGGGAGGTTTATCGTATGTGAAAAACGATACCTGGTCAACAACCGCAAGTAAATTCAACGGGCATTGCAGAGTTGATAAGACGCTTAATTCCGACAATCTGGCCACCTTTCGCGTAAACAGCACAAACAGTGACGGTAAGGTATTCCTTAAATTAACACAAGGTGATGTCGAAAAAACTATTGAAATTACTGGGGAATTTAATGATAAGATAGACATGGGCGAATTTAAGCCGGGGCGTATAAGATTGCGCTTAGAGTTTGAACATGCCGAAGACGTAAATATTTCTATAAGTTGGAAATAATATAGCACAAATAATCAAATGGCGTATAATCTGAAGAATGACAAGAATCATGTTTCCGCGCTCCTACTTTGTCAACAGCCCAGAGTTTGGAGAGAGAGCAAAGTACGGAATTGAAATTTATCTAAGAAATCACACATATCCGGATATAAAATGTGAGGTAAGGAACTGTTGAGTTTAGTATACTTTCAGTAGCTTAAAGATTAGGCTAAACTACAAATTAAAAGGAGCGATACAAATGAGTTTGGACTTCAAAATCGAAAACAAGGCTGCTTTTCGTGTGGTAGGTGTTTTAACACATACCACAAATGAAAATAATGCCTGCATGACAACGGTTCCCGCGTTATGGGGCGAAATCTTTAACAAAGGTAAGAATATCGAGATTATGGCATTGATGAATCAGCCTCCGTTCGGTATAATGGGTGTTAATGTTTATAATACAGACCCAGCCGACCCGAAAAAATTTGACTACTATATTGCAAGTCCTACGGACAAGCCCGTACCTGACGGTATGGCGGAATATACGATTCCGGCGGCTACATGGGCGATTTTCCCTTGCAAACGCACTGAAACAGCGAGTGTCGAGATTCGCATTGTAACAGAGTGGCAGCCAACCTCCGGCTATGAGCTGCTTAATTCCGGCTATGATACTGGAGTGATGAAAGCAGGTGCCCCAGATTTAGAAGTCTACAGCGATGAGGATAATGCTGAGGTATGGGTGGCAGTAAGAAAAAAATGATGCAGAAAAGGTGATTATATAATGAATTGGTTGGATGGCTTTAATCAGGTAATAGAATATATTGAAAAAAACTTAGAGGGCGAGATTGATTACGAGAAGATTGCTGCTGTGTTCGGGTATTCCGTTTATCATGTTCAGCGGCTTTTCGCTATGATAGCCGGAGTACCCCTGTCCGAGTACATCCGTAACAGACGTCTTTCTAAGGCAGCGGCGGAGCTTCAAGGCGGCGAAGATAAAGTAATTGATGTTGCCGTCAAGTATGGCTATAGCTCGCCAAACTCTTTTAACCGGGCATTTAAGGCTTTACACGGAATATCTCCCAGCGATGTTAAAAAGGATGGCATTTCGATTAAAGCATATCCTCCACTTTTCTTTGAACTCACCATTAAAGGGGCACAGGCGATGGATTATCGCATTGAGAAGAAAACCGCTTTTCGCATTGTTGGCATTAAACTGCGTACTACGATGGAAAATGGCGAGTGCTACCGCAGCACCCCGGAGTTTTGGCACGACCTGATGAAAGATGGCGGGCAGAACGATATTATGGCTCTCATGAATGGAGAACCTGCCGGACTTTTGGGCTTGAGCAACTATTCTATGGATTTTGGCACCAGCGAATTTGACTACTATATTGCCTGCGCCTCGAATAAGCCGGTGCCAGATGGTATGAGCGAATTTACCGTTCCTGCATCAACCTGGGCGATTTTCACTTGTACGAACAAAGAAGCGGATGCGGTGCAAAAGCTGGAACAGCGTATTGTGATGGAATGGCTCCCCACAAGCGGCTATCAATTTGCAAAGGCCCCGGACATCGAACTGTATTCCGAGGAAGTGTGGGAAGTATGGATACCAGTCATAAAATAAGCTAATGAAACGTATATTTGACAACTCGGGATCTTTGGTAGTAATTGACAGCCGAGCGGCGGTTTTGAGATAAATCAAAGCCGCCGCTTTCTTTTTTGAAGTTATTATTGAAACTATATTTTTTCTAAATGAATATCCTCAAAAGTTTGAATGTAAGCAAGGACGCAGTCTTTTAGGAATTTGGCACAGCCTTTCACGCTGCCATCATAATAAGCTGTGAACCTTTCATCATCTACGTATGCTTGAACGAGTCCCGCATGTGCTTCATTGGAATATTTTGACCACGTGAAAGAAAGCCATTCCTTGTGCATTCTGGCAATTTGCTGTCCTGATTCACCCTCGGGCGCCTCTTTTTGGGCTACTGCTTTTTCCAGGAGCTGGTTGATTGATTTCCCCAGCTGCTCCATCTTATGATATTCTTCAGCGGACAGATTCATGAACTTACGATGGCTCTCCTTTATTGTATCCTCTTCAAATTTATTGCGTATTTCCTTTCCGTATTTCTTTTCATTTTCTTGGACCAGCTTGGTTTTTAGGCCTTCAAATTTTTCTTTGTCTGACATTTTCATTTTACCCTCTTCCTTTAATATTGTTTTATTAACATTGTCAATCAGCTGACCAATTTGTTTTTGCTTTTCCTTTAGTGCCCCCAAGTGTCCTTTTAAGGCTTCTAAACGGTTAAATGAAGGCGAATGAAGGAGTGCGTTAATTTCCGATAGTCCGATTCCTAATGCGCGGTAAAACAGTATCTGTTGAAGTATATCAACCTGTACTTCGCCGTATATCCGATAGCCTGAGGAATTGATCCGGCATGGCTTTAATAGATTGATTTCATCATAGTACCTAAGAGTCCTTGTGCTGATTCCAGCCATCTTAGCCAGTGTATTAATTGTGTATTCTATATTAGTCACCTCCTTTCCATATTATAAACCTTTACGTAGCGTGAACGTCAAGAAAAAGAGAAAAATTTTTACAAAATTTTTTCTAAAAGTTTTTACTAAAAGTTTTTCTCTTGCGCATATCATTGAGAAATTAAAATTTTCTTGGCTAAACTGAATGGAAATATTTATATTCATTATTGCTATTCAATGTTAACAAACGCTATTTCAGGACGAGAAGCCTAGTATTCCTCCGGAAATAGCGTTTTATTTTGAAGGTGAAACCTGAATTCATCTTCATATTATTAAAATAAGGAGGCTTTACTATGAGCAAAACGATTAATGAGTTGAAGCAGCATATTCGTGCAGGGCGTGGATTAATACCTGCCCACACGGTCATTTCCGGAGGAACGCTGGTTAATGTAATGACTAGCGAAGTTTATCCGGCTGATGTGGCCATTTATGAGGGCACAATTGTATGCGTGGGGGATGTGTCAGATTACATTGATCTGGAGACTAAAATAATTGATGCTTCAGGTATGTATATTGTACCTGGACTCATCGACGGACACATTCACTCGGAGTGTTCCAAGCTTAGTATTACAAGTTTTGCGAAGGCTGTAGTGCCATGTGGTACGGCCAGTATAATTTCAGGATTGGATGAGTATATTTCTGTTTCTGGCCTGGCCGAGGTTCAGAAGTGGCCGGAGTGCTTCGGCGTTTGGGAGACAGTGCGGGAATTTCTTCAAGAAGAGGACGAAGATGCTTTGGGAGCCATTTTGGAGGTCAAGATAAATCGTCTGCCGATCTTTGGCTGTGCACCGATGGCTAGAGGTAAGGATTTAAATGGATATCTTTGCGGCGGAATACGTCTCGATCATGAGAGCTACGATCATGAAGAGGGTGGAAACAGTTTTAGGTAGTTTATGAAAGTTTTATTTATTATAAGGATATGTTATAATAAATCTAAGAGGTGATATGAATGGAATACTATTCAATAGGCGAATTTGCTGAGTTGATAGGAAAGACAGCACAAACATTAAGAAATTGGGATAAACGAGATATTCTTAAACCACATCACATAACGGATAGTGGTTATAGATATTATTCGCAAGAACAACTTAATCACTTCTTGGGCATTAAAAGCGGACTGCAACTAAATAGGAAAGTGATAGGATACTGTAGGGTCAGCCCACACAAACAAAAAGATGATTTTGAACGGCAAATTGCTAATGTAAAAACATATATGCTTGCTAAAGGTTATCAATTTGAAATCGTCACAGATATTGGAAGCGGGATTAACTACAATAAAAAGGGCTTAAATCAACTGATAGATAGA
>Ga0153996_1000325_pt1 | contig 22088 bp, 16 predicted proteins | sample TSNC080MetaG_FD_104728 | JGI IMG/M metagenome (GOLD analysis project Ga0153996, IMG submission 104728) | Attine ant fungus gardens microbial communities from North Carolina, USA - TSNC080 MetaG | ecosystem: Host-associated > Fungi > Mycelium > Unclassified | place: USA: North Carolina, Lumber...
GTTTTCCGTAGTAATAAAAATCATTAACTATATTTCTTAATTTTGTGCACGCATAATCAAGTTTGTTACGAACTCCCTCATATAAGATTGTCATTTCCCATTCCTCCAATTCTTCACTATCCACACAATCACGCCCAGGCTAAACAGGGCAATCACTATAGTTACAATCGTATCTAAATAATCCAACATATAAATTCCTCCATTCTATTGACAATAGTTGCTTTTGCGTTTATTATTTTGGTGTGGGGAGGTTTCCCTCCCCCTTGGCTTAATCGACCAGCTTAGATATAATATCTATTATGGATTTGATTAAGTTTAGAAGTGCGGTGGCAAGAACTATCTTTGTGAGAGAGTTGTTCTTGTCATCGTTTTTCTTTTGCTTATCCATCGGTATCACCCCCTTTCTTATAATACTATTATACATCTAACGCTAGACAAATACAAGACGGAATAGTTTACAAAATATCTAACGCTAGACAATATATTTTTGTGCAATATCACGTTAGACAATTATAAGACTTTCTGCTAAAATAAAGAAAAAAGGAGTTTTGTCATGGATAAAGAGAAAAGACAGGCACGAACAGACTATAAGCGCAATTTTAATGCTGAAACATACGACAGGCTATATCCCTACGTTAAAAAAGGGAAAAAGGCAAAGTATGAAGAATGCGCTAAATCACTTGGAATGAGCTTAAATGAGTTCATAGAGACAACGCTTGACGAAAAGGTGGAAGAGATAGCAGGTAAAGTTTAAGCCCCGATTAAGGGGCTTTTGTATATTATATTATTCTGGTGTTCGCCCCACATTACACCCCACACTTTTACGGTTTTTTGCGTATTTTTGTGTCAGAACACGAACCTCTTATAAAAATCAAAAATCCCGCAACCCCTCTAAATACAAGGAATCACAGGACTTTCACATCATCGGGATGACAAGATTTGAACTTGCGGCCTCATGACCCCCAGTCATGCGCTCTACCAAGCTGAGCCACACCCCGATATCTATATATTATAATGATTATCAGAAATTTTGCAAGTCCTTTTTCAAAAAATAAATTTCGAGATTGACATCATTTTTAAAATATATTATCATAGTACATGAGAAAGACTATGACGGAGAGAGTAGCATTATACTAAAGTTTAAGCGAGCCGGGGCTGGTGGGAGCCTGGTATGAGTCGTATATATGTGAAGATCACTCCTAAGTTGCGGACTGAAATTTCATTAGGTCTTGCCGGTTTTCTGCCGTTAACAGGGACGCATATGTTTGTATGCTGCAATAGGTGGTTATGTAAAGTTTAACTTTCATCCTGGTTTGTGGGATGGAAGTTTTTTGATAGGAGGAATTAGAGTGTACAAGAAGGTTGCTACCAATCTTAATTTTGTTGAAAGAGAAAAGGATATTGAAAAGTTCTGGGAAGATGAGAAAATCTTTGAAAAAAGTATTGAATCTAAGAAAGGCTGTCCGGAATATATATTTTATGAAGGTCCCCCAACTGCTAATGGGAAGCCGCATATCGGGCACGTATTGACCAGAGTTATAAAGGATTTGATTCCAAGGTACCAGACGATGAAGGGACATATGGTTCCACGTAAAGCAGGCTGGGATACCCATGGACTTCCGGTAGAGCTGGAAGTAGAGAAAATGCTGGGACTTGATGGTAAAGAACAGATTGAGGCTTATGGTTTAGAACCATTTATCAAGCATTGTAAAGAAAGTGTCTGGAAATATAAAGGAATGTGGGAAGACTTTTCAAAGATAGTCGGTTTCTGGGCGGACATGGAACACCCATACGTCACATACCACAACGATTTTATTGAATCTGAATGGTGGGCACTTAAAAAGATTTGGGACAGAGGCTTACTATACAAAGGTCATAAGATCGTGCCCTACTGCCCCAGGTGTGGAACGCCTTTATCCAGTCATGAGGTGGCCCAGGGTTATAAAGATATTAAAGAACGCTCCGCCATTGCAAAGTTTAAAGTCAAAGGTGAAGACGCTAAAATCCTTGCCTGGACAACAACACCCTGGACATTACCTTCCAATGTAGGTCTTTGTGTTAATCCCAAAGAGACTTATGCCAAAGTAGAATATGAAGGTGAAGTATACTATATGGCTCAGGAACTTTTAGACAATGTGCTGGAAGGACCTTACCAAATCATAGAAACATACGTGGGGAAGGATTTGGAATATAAAGCGTATGAACCATTATTTCCATTTCAGAAAATAGATAAGAAGGGTCATTTTATTGTCTGTGATAATTATGTTACATTGACAGAGGGGACTGGCGTCGTCCATATTGCGCCGGCATTTGGTGAAGATGATTCAAGGATAAGTAAAAAATACAAACTGCCCTTCTTACAATATGTCGATTCAAAGGGTGAAATGACAGAAGAAACACCCTGGGCGGGTGTTTTCTGCAAAAAAGCAGATGCACTTATTTTAGAAGATTTGGAAAATAACGGTAAACTGTTTGCAGCACCGGATTTCACCCATAGCTATCCTCATTGCTGGCGGTGTGATACGCCGCTTATTTACTATGCAAGGGAATCATGGTTTATTGAGATGACAGCGGTTAAAGACGACTTGATTAGAAATAATAATACCATTAACTGGATACCTGAGAGCATTGGAAAGGGCCGCTTTGGAGATTGGATTGAGAATGTCCAGGACTGGGGAATCAGCCGGGATCGTTACTGGGGAACCCCCCTTAATGTATGGCAATGTGAGTGTGGCCATATGCATTCTATCGGAAGTATTGCCGAATTGAAAGAAATGTCCGGCAACTGTCCTGATAATATTGAATTACACCGCCCTTATGTTGATACCGTGACGATAAAGTGTCCTAAGTGTTCTAAAGAGATGCGTCGGACGCCGGAGGTTATTGATTGCTGGTTTGACTCGGGATCTATGCCATTTGCCCAGCATCATTATCCTTTTGAAAATGAAGAGTTATTTAAGGCGCAATTTCCGGCTGATTTCATATCAGAAGCAGTCGATCAGACAAGAGGCTGGTTTTATTCACTGCTGGCAATTTCTACATTAATATTTAATGAGGCATCTTTTAAAAATGTTATCGTCATGGGTCATGTCCAGGATGAGCATGGCCAGAAGATGTCAAAATCTAAAGGGAATGCAGTAGATCCTTTTGATGCTCTAGAGATTTATGGTGCAGATGCTATTCGCTGGTATTTTTATGTGAATAGTGCGCCATGGCTGCCCAATCGTTTCCACGGTAAAGCAGTTGTAGAAGGACAGCGTAAATTTATGGGGACCCTGTGGAATACTTATGCATTTTATGTGCTTTATGCAAATATCGACGGGTTTGATGCCACACAATATGAATTAGATTATGAACAATTATCTGTAATAGATAAATGGCTATTATCCAGGCTGAATACCCTGAATCGGAACGTCGATGATTTTATGGCCAATTATAAGGTAACAGAATCAGCAAGGGCCCTGCAGGGATTCGTGGATGATTTAAGTAACTGGTATGTTAGAAGAAGCCGTGAACGTTTCTGGGCTAAAGGGATGCCCCAGGACAAAATTAATGCCTATATGACATTATATACGGCACTGGAAACGGTAATTAAACTTGCGGCGCCAATGATTCCATTTATGACCGAGGATATATATCAGAACCTGGTACGCGGCATTGACAAATCGGCACCTGACAGTATTCACCTGTGTGATTATCCGTCTGTAAATGAAGCCTATATTGATAAAGAATTGGAAAAAGATATGGATTTGGTCTTGCAGGTGGTTGTCCAGGGCCGTGCATGCAGGAACACGGCGAATATTAAAAACCGGCAGCCAATTGGCAAGATGTATATTAAAGCAAAAACACAATTGTCAGATTTTTATAAAGAAATAATAGCGGAGGAATTGAATGTCAAGTCGGCCAGATTTACCGATGATGTCAGTGATTTTACATCCTATAGTTTTAAACCACAGCTGCGTACATTAGGTCCTAAGTATGGTAAGAAATTGGGTACCATCCGTGAACAGCTCTCTTCCATAGACGGCAATAAAGCAATGGCTGAATTGAAATCAACCGGTCAGCTGGCACTTAACGTTTCCGGAGAATCATTGATCCTCTTAGAAGAGGATTTGTTGATTGATGCAGCCCAGATGCCGGGGTATGTATCGGATACAGACAGGGAAGTTACTGTTGTATTGGATACAAATCTGACACCGGAATTGATTGAGGAAGGCTTTGTCAGGGAAATTATTTCAAAGATTCAGACGATGAGAAAGGAAGCCGGATTTGAAGTCATGGATCATATTAAAGTATCTATGAGTGAAAATGATAAAATCAGGCTTATTGTAACAAATAATGCCGGAGAAATTAAATCAGAGGTATTAGCCGAAGAAATATTATTAGACACCATTTCAGGCTATTCAAAGGAATGGAGCATCAATGGGGAAGCGGTAACTATAGGTGTAGAGAAAATAGACAAAAACATTTAGAAAGGGGTCAGGTATTAAAAATGCGTAAGTTTGTAAAAGAAGAGAATGGGCAAGAAAAGAAATTTGACAAAGAAGGTTTTAAAAAAGAAATCTATAATAATATCAAGATAATGTACCGAAAGAGTATCGACAAAGCGAATCCTCAGGAGATATTCCAGGCCGTGTCTTTTGCTATCAAAGATGATATAGTTGACGCGTGGCTGGCTACCCATAAAGTATATGATGAACTAGATGTAAAAACTGTTTATTATTTATCCATGGAATTTTTAATGGGAAGAGCGCTTGGGAACAATTTGCTCAATCTGTGTTGCTATAAAGAAGTTGCTGAAGTGCTTGATGAAATTGGCCTCGATTTGAATATGATTGAAGACCAGGAACCGGATGCGGCATTGGGCAATGGCGGCTTAGGAAGGCTTGCCGCCTGTTTCCTGGATTCCTTAGCGACATTAGGGTATCCGTCATATGGCTGTGGCATCAGGTACAAGTATGGTATGTTTAAACAGGAAATTAAAGATGGATATCAAGTAGAAGTGCCTGATAACTGGCTGGCCTATGGGAACCCTTTTGAAATAAAACTTCAGGATGAAGCCGTGGAAGTTAAATTCGGAGGATATGTCAGAATAGAATGGGATGCCGGGAAGCAAAAGGATGTATTCATTCAGGATGGCTATCAGTCAGTTATGGCGATACCTTATGATTTGCCTGTGATTGGTTATGGAAATGGCATCGTTAATGCATTAAGGATATGGGACGCAGAGCCGATTATGCATTTCAACCTGGCTTCCTTTGATAAAGGTGATTACCAGAAGGCCGTTGAACAGGAAAATCTGGCAAAAAATATTGTCGAAGTATTATATCCTAACGATAACCATTATAGTGGTAAGGAATTGCGGTTGAAGCAGCAGTATTTCTTTGTATCTGCAAGTATTCAAAATGCTGTTTCAAAATATAAAGAAAAACATGACGATATCAAACGTCTTCATGAAAAAGTATGTTTCCAGCTAAATGATACCCATCCGACGGTGACGGTACCTGAATTGATGCGGATTCTTATGGATCAGGAAGGATTGACATGGGAAGAAGCCTGGGAAGTAACAACAAAGTGTTGTGCTTATACAAACCATACGATTATGGCCGAGGCATTGGAAAAGTGGCCTGTCGATTTATTTATGCGTCTCCTGCCAAGGATATACCAGATTGTAGAGGAGATAAACCGCAGATTTTTAATTCAGATTGAGGAACGTTATCCTAATCAATATTGCAAAATAAAAAACATGGCCATACTTTACGAAGGGCAGGTCCGCATGGCTAATATGGCTATTGTCGCAGGCTTTTCTGTCAATGGCGTTGCGAGGCTGCACACCGAGATTCTTAAGAATAGAGAGCTTAAAGATTTCTACGAAATGATGCCTGAGAAGTTTAATAATAAAACCAATGGGATTACGTGGAGGCGCTTCCTTCTTCACGGGAATCCCCTACTAGCGCAGTGGGTGACTAAGAAGTTGGGAACAGATGCCTGGATTACAGATTTATCTAAAATAAAAGGTATCGAGAAATTTGCAGATGACAAGAAATCCGGAGATGAGTTTATGGAGATTAAGTATCAAAATAAACTGCGTCTGGCAAAATATATTAAAGAGCATAATAATATTGACGTAGATCCAGGTTCCATTTTTGATTCCATGGTTAAACGGCTGCATGAGTATAAACGGCAGTTATTAAATATTTTGCATGTCATGTATTTATATAATCAGATTAAAGCCAATCCGGAGATGGATTTTTATCCGACGACATTTATCTTTGGAGCAAAAGCGGCGGCCGGATATAAAAGGGCTAAATTAACAATCAAGCTAATTAATTCAGTTGCTGATATAGTTAACAATGATGCATCTATCAATGGAAAGATTAAAGTCGTATTTATTGAAGATTATCGTGTTTCCAACGCAGAACTCATTTTTGCAGCAAGTGATGTATCAGAACAGATTTCTACGGCGAGTAAAGAAGCTTCAGGAACCGGTAATATGAAATTTATGCTTAACGGTGCGTTGACCTTAGGAACGATGGATGGCGCAAATGTAGAAATTGTTGAAGAGGTTGGAAGTGATAATGCATTTATTTTTGGTTTAACTTCTGAGGAAGTCATGAATTATGAAGCTCATGGGGGTTATAATCCTTATGATATTTATAATCAGGATGAAGATATACGTAAAGTTTTAAATCAATTGATTGATGGCACTTATTCAGGGAATCATAATGAAATGTTTAGAGACTTATATAATTCCCTGTTAAATACTGTAAGCAGCGACAGGGCAGATATGTATTTTATTCTTAAGGATTTTAAAGCTTATGCTCAGGCTCAGAGGGAGGTCAACCAGGCCTATAAAGATCGCCAGAACTGGTCGCGGATGGCTTTGCTTAATGTGGCTAATGTGGGCAAGTTCTCATCTGATCGCACTATTGAAGAATATGTCCGTGATATTTGGCATCTAGAGAAAGTAGAAATGAATGCATAAACAAGGGTGGCGTTATGGATTTTAACAGAGAAAATATGAAAAAAATCTTTTGTATTATATTATTTGCAGGAGCCGTATTTTGGGGTGCAGGAAATGTTTCAACCTTGAGAGATATACTGTCTTATATACTAGGTGTCGTTTTCCCATTCATACTAGGTGGCTGTATTGCGTTTATTTTAAATGTACCCATGCGCTTTATTGAAAGTACATTTTTTGATAAATATGGAGGGAGACATATCAAGCTGGTAAAGAAAATTAAACGGCCGGTAAGTTTTATTTTGACCCTATTATTTGTAATAAGCTTGGTTTTCATCATATTTTTTCTGATCATTCCACAAATAGGAGAAACGATCAAAAGTATTGGCGCAAAACTCCCTGATTTTATGACTAGCGTGGAAGCATGGGTGCAGGATTTGATCGATCAATATGGGGGTGTTGCCGGGCAGATTTTTAATCAGGATTTCAATTGGAATGAGCTTGGGTCAAAGGCGGCAGACATTGTGCAAACAGGTATCAGCAATTTCGTAAACTCGACGGTGGGTGTGGCTTCATCAATTATCAGCGGAGTTGTATCCTTTTTCCTTGGACTGGTTTTTTCTATTTATGTTTTAATGCAGAAGGAGAAGTTGGGAAGACAGGTTAAATGTTTGATGTATGCCTATTTACCTCAGGAGGGTGTTGACAAAATACTGACGGTTGGAGGCCTGGCAAATAAGACTTTCTCAAAATTTCTATCTGGCCAGTGCCTGGAAGCTTGTATACTTGGCAGTTTGTTTTTTATAACCTTATTGATTTTTAGCATGCCCTATGCTTTATTGATTAGCGTTCTTATTGCATTTACGGCTTTAATACCAGTTGTCGGATCTTTTATCGGCTGTGGTGTGGGGGCTTTCCTAATACTTATGATAAGTCCGGTTAAGGCGTTCTGGTTTATTGTTTTATTTCTTGTGCTTCAGCAAGTTGAGGGCAATCTGGTTTATCCAAGGGTTGTCGGAAGCTCCATAGGATTGCCCTCAATTTGGGTTCTGGTTGCTGTAACGGTTGGCGGAAGTGTCATGGGCATTTTCGGGATGCTGTTATTTATTCCATTGGTCTCGGTGATATATGCGTTAATCCGTGAGCATATGTATAAAAGGTTATCTAATAAAAAGATATCACAGAAGAAATGGAGTTAATTGAATGGAAGCAGCAATCTTGTTTGAAGATAAAGAAATCATTGTAGCAAAGAAGCCTGCCGGAATGCTCTCGCAGGGAAATAGGTCATCGGCGGCGGATATGGTCAGCTATTTGAAAAACTATTTATATAACCAAGGTGGTATAAAGGGAGAGCCGTATATCGGCCTGATCCACCGCCTTGACAGGCCGGTAGGGGGAATTATGGTATTTGCTAAAACTCCGAAAAGCGCAGGTATACTAAGCCGGCAGATACAAAATAATCAGATGATTAAAAAATACCAGGCAGTCCTGACGGGAGAGTTAACTGAAAAATCAGCGAGATTGACTAACTATCTTGTCAAAGATACCAGGACGAATCTCTCAAAGGTAGTGCCAAAAGATACCAGGGGAAGTAAAAAAGCTGTTTTAGATTATCAAGTCCTTCAATTTGAAAGAACCGCTGGCCGGATATATACTCTGGCATTAATAAAATTAATTACCGGAAGGCATCACCAAATACGTGTACAAATGGTTAATGCGGGTGCAGGTGTTTATGGAGATACAAAGTACAACCCATTGTTTGCAGAGCAAAAAGGCTGGTTTGATATGGGCTTATTTGCATATAGCCTGGAATTGAACCATCCTTTAACAGATCAAAGATTAAAATTTCATTGTCAGCCTGAGGGTGAGGTGTTTGCACATTTTAACACATCAGGCATTGGGTTGGATCGGTAATATAGGAAATTTATACCGTACATGATATTTAATATCCTGTCACATAATATTAGGACAACAGAGGGTTCTGATTCTTTAGGAAATGGATGTGTCGGTATGGAAAATAAATTTGTAAAATTTGGAGAAATCGTTGGAGTTTCTGTAGGTGTGTATATTGTATTTAAATATATGATACCGATAGTTACTCCTTTTATATTGGCATATGCAATATGTCAGTTATTATATCCTCTGGCTGAAAAAATAAACCGGCACACTAAGATTCCCATCGGTATAGCGGGAATAATTTTAGTTTTATTATTAGCAGTTTTTGTTGTCATTGTTCTTGTTTATTCACTAAACTATTTAATGCACCAGATAGACACTATGTTCCAAAACAGAGAGGCTATTCTTATATGGATTGAAGAACTTTTTGAAAAGGTTTGTAGCTTTATTAGTGGCTTTATTGGGAGTGAGCCGTCAATAGTGGAGGGCTATTTAGCTGATTTAATGGTACAGCTTCAAGATGGGTTGGGAGAGAAGGTGTTTAATTTTCTGATCAGTCATGGTTTGCCGTTTCTTAAAACTTTAGGTACTTTTATTATTATTATCATTATGGCTTTTGTTGCAGCGATTATTCTTATTAAAAATAAACAGAAGATGAAGCTGGGTCTTAGAAGAAATTTGTTTGCAAAAGAAATTATCCAAATAGCAAGACGTACCGGTCAGGTGACCGCAAGTTTTTTTAAAGCACAGGGTATTATCATGATTCTGACGGCAATTGTTTGTACAGGAGGATTAATGTTGATCAAAAATCCATATGCAGTTATAGTGGCCATACTCATTGCCTTGTTAGATGCCCTGCCTTTAATAGGCAGCGGTACGATTCTGATTCCCTGGGCAATCTTTTATTTATTTAACGGTGATTTTTATAAAGCAGCTGTCATTATTATTCTGTATGCTCTGTGTGCCCTGCTCAGGGAGGTTTTAGAAGCAAGGCTGATGGGAAGCAAGTTGGGAATCAATGAATTTTATATATTGATGGCAACCTTTGTTGGTTTGACCCTCTTTGGGCTATGGGGCATTATTCTTGGACCCTTAGGCCTGATTCTCATTATTGAAATTCTAAACCAGATTGATGACTTGAAAGTCGATCAGAGCGAAAAAGCATCTTGACAAAATAAAAAGAATAGCCTAATATTACTCTTAGTAACGATGAAAAGGAATATTAAGTAAGTAGGACTGTACAGAGATGGAATCATATGCTGAGAGATTCTTTAGTGGAACTTTCCCAACCCGCCTTGGAGTTCTGTACGAAAGTATGGCGTATACCTGCGTTAATGGTATCAAGTGAGCCGCAGCCTTGCGGTTAATTAGGGTGGTACCGCCGAAAGTATAATTGCCTTTTGGTCCCTTTAGAGGGATTAAGAGGTTTTTTTATTGAAGTAAAGGAGAGAGAAGATGGCCAAGGAAAAGAAGTTAGTTGAAGCGATAACCTCCATGTCAGAGGATTTTGCACAGTGGTATACTGATGTTGTAAAGAAAGCGGAGCTGATTGATTATTCAAGTGTCCGGGGGTGTATGATTTTGCGCCCGGGCGGTTATGCAATTTGGGAGAATATTCAAAAGGAGCTGGATAGAAGGTTTAAAGAAACAGGGGTGGAAAATGTTTATATGCCTTTGTTTATCCCGGAAAGTCTGCTGCAGAAAGAAAAAGATCATGTGGAAGGCTTTGCCCCTGAGGTAGCCTGGGTTACGCATGGTGGGATGGAGCCATTGGCCGAACGTCTGTGTGTGCGCCCGACTTCTGAAACACTTTTCTGTGATTTCTATGCGAATATTATCCAATCCCACCGGGATTTACCTAAACTGTACAATCAATGGTGTTCAGTGGTCCGCTGGGAGAAAACGACAAGACCGTTTTTAAGAACAATGGAATTTCTATGGCAGGAGGGGCATACGGCACATGCTACCGCCGCAGAAGCTGAGGACAGGACGATTCAGATGCTTAATGTATATGCTGATTTTTGTGAAGAAATTCTGGCTATTCCGATGATTAAAGGGAAGAAGACGGACAAAGAAAAATTTGCAGGCGCAAACTCAACATATACAATTGAAGCATTAATGCATGATGGAAAAGCACTCCAATCTGGAACAAGCCATAACTTTGGAGATGGGTTTGCAGAGGCTTTTGGAATTCAATATACCAATAAAGAAAATAAATTAGAATATGTACATCAGACGTCATGGGGAATGTCAACGCGTATCATGGGAGCGATTATTATGGTTCATGGTGACGACAGTGGCCTTGTGCTTCCGCCGAGAATTGCACCAACTCAGGTTATGGTGATTCCTATTGCACAGCATAAAGAAGGTGTTTTACCAAAGGCAATGGAATTAAAAGAAAGGTTATCAAACTTTAGAGTTAAGGTTGATGACTCGGATAAGAGTCCGGGATGGAAGTTTTCTGAAGCCGAGATGCGGGGGATTCCTATTCGTATAGAAATTGGCCCTAAGGATATTGAAGCAAATCAGGCGATAATCGTACGCCGTGATACGAGAGAAAAACAGGTGATTTCTTTAGATATTTTAGAAACAGAAGTTGCAGCAATATTGGATAAGATGCAGAATGATATGTTGGAGAGAGCAAGAGGACATCGTGATGAGCATACTTATTCAGCGGCGGCTTACGATGAATTTAAAGATACAATCGCCCATAAACCGGGCTTTGTTAAAGCTATGTGGTGCGGTGATGGAGCTTGTGAGCTAAAGATTAAAGAAGATACCGGTGCGACTTCCAGATGTATGCCTTTTGAACAGGAAGAGATAACAGATACCTGTGTTTGCTGTGGAAAGCCGGCAAAGGCAATGGTGTACTGGGGGAAGGCTTATTAAATCTTTACCGATGATTGAGGTAGACCCACACGGGCTTTCAGCAAAGTTAGGGCAGCAGTATACTTATGTATTAGTTGAGAATAAAAATCCACTCCTTGCTTGATATGCTAAAATATAGTAGAATGGGTATAATAAATTCGATAGAAGGTAAGGGGTGATTGGGTGCAAATCGCGATTCCTGATAAAGTGTGTTATATCATTGATGAGTTGGAAAATCGTGGGTTCGAAGCTTATGCGGTAGGCGGCTGCGTCAGAGATTCTATACTTAGGCGCAATCCTAAGGATTGGGACATAACGACTCCGGCCAAACCGAAGCAGATCAAGGAGATTTTCAAGCGTACAATTGATACCGGCATCCAGCATGGTACGGTTACTGTCATGCTGGGTGAATCTGGCTATGAAGTGACAACTTACAGAATAGATGGTGAATACACGGATTCAAGGCATCCTGAGGTTGTTGAATTCACAGGCAGCCTGGAAGAAGACTTAAAACGCAGGGATTTTACGATTAACGCAATGGCTTATAATCCAAAAACGGGATTAGTTGATTTATTTAATGGCATAGATGATTTGAATAATAAATGTATCAGGTGTGTAGGTAATCCTACCCAGCGGTTTAATGAAGATGCGCTGAGAATGCTTCGTGCTGTCAGGTTTTGTGCCCAGCTTAAGTTTGAAATTGAGAAGCAGACGGCGGCGGCAATCAAGGTAAATGCGGAAAGCCTAAAGAAGATAAGTGCAGAACGGATTCAAATGGAACTTACGGCTTTGCTTGTATCGGACAATCCAGGACGCATAAAAACGGCTCAGGAACTGGGGATTACAAAAGTAATATTGCCGGAATATGATGCCATCGTAGGTGTCAGCCAGATTACCCCCAATCATATTTATACAGTCGATGAACATACGATAAAATCCATGGAATGCATTGACCCCGATACGGTACTTCGCCTGACAATGCTGATGCATGACTTTGGAAAGCCGGCGGTGAAAAAAACTTTAGAAAATGGCAGAGATATTTTTTACCGTCACCCTGAAATCAGTGTGGTTTTGGCTAAAGAGATATTGAAACGGCTGAAATTTGACAATGATACGACGCAAAAGGTTTTGAGGCTGATTAAATGGCACGGACTGAAATACTCCGATGATTATGTGAGTGTGAGACGTGCATTGAATAGAGTCGGAGATGACATTTTCCTTGAGTTTATCCAGGTCCAGATTGCGGATGTCATGGCAAAAAACCCTACGGTCATCCCAATGAAATTGAATGCTTTATACAAAAAGAAGGTACTTTTTGACCATATCATAGAAGAAGGGCAGTGTTTCCGGGTCAGCGGACTTAAAATTAACGGACGGGATTTAATGAATATGGGAATCAATCAGGGTCCCATTATCGGCCATATTTTGGAACGGCTTACAGAAATGGTTATTGACGACCAGAGTCTGAATACAAAGGAAAATCTTCGGGAATTGGCTCTGAAAGTGAAAGATGACCCTACGATTTTTGATGAGAAAAAATATTTTTTTGAATGAAAAGACGGTGCAATGACCAAATTTAGTCATTACACCGTTCTTTGTTTCACTTTCCTGGGAGGCAAAAATGAAGTTATTTTGAGGCAAATATTTTTCGATAATCCATTGGAGACATATTGTATTTTTCTTTGAAAATACGATAAAAATAGCTTCTATTGGAGAATCCGAGTTCGCGAATTATTTCTGATATAGTCAAATCCGTATTGATAAGCAAGTTGCCGGCTTCTTGCAAATAGAATGTCTGCCCGTATTTAACCAGGCTTTTCCCGGTATGCTTTTTTATTATCCAGTTCAGATAATCAGCATTATAATGCATTTGTTCTTCAAGCTTATTTCGGGAAATACGTCCATTATTTGCCTCCAGAAGTAAAGAAATCTGATTAAACAAGACTTCTTCCCGGTTGCCGCTCAGAGAAATCTGATTCATTGCATAATATATAGGATTCTCCAAATAAGCAAAAAACCGGATTATCATACTTGAAACCATATACCAGCTCCCAGGCAGCATATCTTTGGTTTCATCAACAATTGTATGAAAGATCTGATCAATTGCTGGTAGAAAATCACTGGTATCTGTTATTGGAAAAAAGTCTAAAAATTCTTTTTCAAATTCTTGCTTTAAATTCTTTTGGAAAAACTGATAAATCTTACATTGGTGGTTTGATAACGTTTTTTTTGAATCAAGAATTAAATCCTGCTGAATCAGTTTTGTCAGAAAATCAGGAGATAGCGTAAGAAAAACCACTTTAAAATTAGTTGAAGTATCTTCACGGTGTTTCATTGACTGATTCAATATGCAGCATTGACCGGCATGGCACAGGATTGAATGGTCTTCGAAATGTTGTTTAACCGTACCTTCAAGAACATACATTATTTCAATAAAATTATGTTGATGCAAAGTCCTTTTAGATGGCATTTCTTTGAGCATGATACTGTCATGAAGATAGAAGCCCGGGCCAGCTGTCAGAATTTCAATCCGTTTGCTGTTAAATGCAGTGGTTTGAATGGTAATTGTATAAGGCAGCCGAAACTCAAAAAATTCAGTTACAATACTGCCGAAATTTTGAATTGATAAGAAAGCCGGCTCCATTAATTCATCCTTTAAAAAATCTAAAATAGTGTTTTCTTTCTGCAATAAATCACCTCTTGAGCTGGAAGCCGATGGATTTGTCATAAATACTAAGACAAAGATTCAAATACCCATACCGCATAGGTACAAAATATCATATCTTAAAATGCATTTTACCATAAAAAGAAAAGGATGAAAAGTTTAAAAGTATTGCTGGACGGCTTACTCTAAAATCCAAAGAATATTGAGTATTGTTATCAGATACGGAAAATCAACAAAAAAGTCTACTTTAAAAAGAGGAAATCTATGAATAGGTTACAAAAGTACTGAAATGTTATATAACGGATATTGTTTTTTAATTAGTAAAAAATTATGATAAAGTTGCTTTTATAAGAAAATTCACAGCGAAATAACCAATTAGAATGAGTTCGCAAAAACTATTGGATATTTAGAGAGGAGAAGGAGCATTGATAAGACAGAAATTTAATGATGGATGGGCAGTATCAGCAGGCTCGGAAGGGATGTTGGAGGCGTTGCAGGACAAGGAAGGAGGAAAACCAAAACATGTGACTTTACCGCATGATGCCATGATCCATGAGGAAAGAACGGAGAAAACAAAAAATGGAAGCCAGACAGGATTTTATCCGGGAAATTTGTATACCTATACCAAGAATGTAGAGATTCCTGTTGAATGGGAAGGAAAGGCTATAACTCTGGAATTCGAAGGCGTGTCAAATTATGCACGGGTATACATAAACAAATGTTATGCAGGCGGACATCCAAATGCGTATTCTAATTTCTATGTTAGTGCAGAGCAGTTCGTGCAATATGGAAAAATGAATGAAATCAAAGTGGAAGCCAATAACATGGAGCAGTCAAGCCGGTGGTATTGTGGAGGCGGAATTTACCGGAATGTTAATATCATGGTTGGGGGGCCTGTACGACTGCAAATAGATGGATTGAAAATTACAACACCGGATGTAGAAGAAGAATATGCAGCTGTAATAGTCAAAACGGAGCTTGTTAATAGCGGCATGATAAATAAAAAAGTGACAATCCAGTCAGATATAATTCATGAAAACGGAGGGCTCGTGGCAACAGATACGGTTCCGTTAACAGCATTTTCCGGCGAAAGTTATATATCCAGACAGCGTATGGCGGTGTCCGTCCCGCTTCTTTGGAGTGATAATACACCCAATCTATATACCTGCCATGTAAAGGTTATGGATGGCGATAAACTTCTGGATGAAGAAATTGCAACCTTTGGTATCCGCAAATTGCAATTATCTGCACAGACAGGTTTAAAAGTGAATGGAAAAGTGGTGAAGCTCCGCGGAACCTGTATCCACCATGATAATGGTATTATTGGGGCGGCAACATTGGAACGGGCAGAGGAGAGAAGATGTGAGCAACTTAAAGCTGCAGGATTTAACTGTATCCGGAGTGCCCATCATCCAATAAGTAAGGCAATGCTTTTGGCCTGTGATAAAATTGGCATGTACGTTATGGATGAATTAACAGAAATATGGAATCGACCAAAAAACACCAATGATTATTCAATGTATTTCGGTTATGTGTGGGAAAAAGATATAGAGCTGTTGGTAAATAAAGATTTTAATCATCCTTGCGTAATTCTTTACAGCATGGGTAATGAGATTCTGGAATCGGGAACGGCGAAAGGAGCAGAGCTGAATCGTAAGATTAATAATAGAATCAAAGAGCTGGACGAATCGAGATATACAACAAATGGTATCAATGGCCTTCTGGTAGGAATGAGCCATATAGGAGAAATTATGGCACAAATATCCGGTATGGGTAAAGAGAAGCTTGCGGGATCAATGGTGCCTTCCCAGAGAGAAGAGAAAGAAAACGAAGGTGGTGCCAATAAGCTAAACAGTATGATGGAGATGCTGATGGGATCAATGGCTGATGCATTGGCCACAAGCCCAATTTTATCAGAATTGATGGATGAGTTTGCATCAGGCATGGATATTGCAGGATATAATTATCTGACAGCCCTTCATGCAGCAGAAAAAGAATTCCATCCAAATCGGGTAGTGATTGGAACGGAAACTTTCCCAGCGGACATTATCAGGCTTTGGAGTATTGTAAAAAGCAATGAAAATGTCATTGGTGATATGACCTGGACCGGTTATGATTATCTTGGTGAAGCAGGATGTGGTATTTTCCATTACGATGGAACACAGAATTTTACCTCCCATTGGCCTGAGCGTACTGCCTATATCGGTGATATAGACATTATCGGTTACCGCAGGCCTATTAGTTATTTACGCGAAATTGTATATGGATTACGTAAAGAACCTTATATTGCAGTCTTGCGGATGAATCGGAATGGGCAGAAGAGTTCCACTACGCCATGGATGTGGAAAGATAATATTGCCAGCTGGACATGGCCCGGCTATGAAGGTGAGTTGGCTTCTGTGGATATTTATGCGAAGGCAGATGAGGTAGAACTGTTCCTGAATGGAAAGTCGTTTGGGAGGAAAGAAACAGGTTCAAAGTTTGTCGCAATTTATGAAGTGCCATATGAGCCGGGAGAACTGACAGCTGTAAGTTATGTTGCTGGTGTTGAATATGGTAAATGGTCATTGGAGACGGCAGGTATGGATGTGGAATTAGATGTGCAGGTTGACCGCAATCTGATCAAAGCAGATGGTGCGGATCTTGCATATATCGCTGTAGGCATGAAAGACAGAAATGGCCGGAGGAACCTATATGCAGTAAAAGACATAACCATTGCTGTTGAAGGGGAAGGCAGCATTCAGGGCTATGGAAATGCTGACCCCCAGGCGATAGGCAGTTATGATGATACTACCTGGAAAACTTATGACGGATATGTGCTGGCAGCTATCCGATCCGGTATTCAGATGGGAGATATTAAGGTGTTATTTCAGGCAGAAGGGTGCGAACCAAAGACTGTAATTATAACAGCAGAGGAAAACGAATAGGGGAGGTTATTATGAAAGAGGCAAAAAGAGGAAGCAAGTTATCACCGTTGTTTTATTTGTTATGGTCTTCCCCGCTGATAGCGGGCTGTATTACCGTGGCTTTGCTTGGTCATGTTACTTATTATGCAACAAATGTACTTGGGCTCCCCTCGGCTTTGGTAGGCACATTAATCCTTGCCTCTAAGGTGTTTGATGGTTTTACAGATCTTGTAGCGGGGTTTCTTATAGATAAAACCAATACACGCTTCGGGCGTGCCAGGCCGTTTGATTTTGCATATGCATTTTTTGCTATCTTTACAATTGTATTATTTGCAGTACCTGAAGCAAGTAAAACGCTTATGGCTGTATACTTCTTTACCATATATACGTTGATTTTTTCCATATTCCAGACGTTGTATACCACTGCGAATCCGATTTATCTGGCTAGAGCTGTTGAAGGAAATGATTCGCAGATTTCTGTTACTTCTATCAGCACCCTGCTTGGTACTATATCGGCGATGGTGGTTTCCATTATGATTCCTCAGGTTGTGGCACGGATAGGTACCTCCAAAGCGGAATGGAGTAAAATGGCAGTGTTCATTTGTATTCCATGTATTTTATTATCACTGGTACGTTTCTTCACGATTAAAGAGAGGGATGCCGAAGTTGATGCACAGGCTAAAATTAACTTAAAAGAAGGGATTGGGCTTCTTTTTCACAATAAATATATTCTGGTGTTCACTGCAGCTCTCCTTTTCACAAATATTGCTCAGAGCATGACCCAGGCTCATACCTATTATTTTCAGTATATTATTGGAGATATTTCGTTACAATCACTTACAACAATCGGTACAGTATTCGGGCCATTGACATTGATTATATTCCCAATGCTTACAAAGAAGCTGGGAATAAAGAAATTAGTGCAGGCAGGTTTCATATGTGGAATAGCAGGCAGATTGATTCCTTTGATAGGTCTAAGAAATATACCTTTGCTAATTCTCAGTTCTATTTTGTGTGGAATATCCTACATGCCAATTTATACGCTGGCACCCAATGCTGCAATCAATTGTATGGATTATGGAGAATGGAAGTTCGGTAAACGTGGGGAGGGCATCTATTCCTGTGTCATTGGTTTCTGCAGCAAAATGGGTTCGGGTTTGGCCTCCTGGACGATTGGCTTGGTAGCGGCAATGGGCGGATTCAATGGTACACAAGAAGTGCAGAGCGCTTCTGCAAATAATTCTATCATTCTATTATTTACAGTAATTCCAGCGGTGTTTTTCGTTGTCGCCACGATAATTATACATTTTTATAAATTAGATGAAAAATTACCAGAGATTCAGGAAGATTTAGCAAAAAGACGATTGACTAACCATGAAGGATAATAATGGCTCTACTAATGCATAGGTACCCTCCATTGTCAATGGAGGGTATGGATTCATAAACTAATTTTACACCAAAATCTGGACTTTTTCGAGTCCGGATTTTTTGCGATCAGGTAAGAGGCATTCCAATGGTATCACTGGGAAATAAGCAAAAAATGCAATAGGAAAACAAATAAATAAGCATATTATGCGTAGTATATGCCCTTGGTTTATTATAAAATTACTTTAATGGTACTGGTATATTGCGAGGAAAAATAACAGTTAGGAGACCGGAAATCGATGGAATCAATAAATATTAATCAGGTACTTGAACGCTATGCTGCCAGCTTGGGAAAAGTCCTTTATGAAGAAGATTTGGCTTTCATGGAGGGAATGAAAGAGAGGTGCTTAGCCAGTAACCATGACAGTTGACTGGAATTCGATTCTAGCGGCTTCCATCTTATCGATTTTACCCATAGTAGTCCTGTTCATGTTCCTGCAGAAATATATTGTAGGCGGTATTGCTGCTAGCGGATTGAAAGGATAAAATAAATAGAAGCGGGGGACTTCCTTAGGAGGTTAAAAACGCATGAAACTTTAAGAAGGTTTTATGCGTTTTTTTATTGCTTTTATTTAACTTTATGGTAAAATGCTATTATATTTATGTGATATTGACCTTTTTTAAATAAGACCGATGAACTTATGCATACAACAAAAGAGGAAAATAATGAGCAAAGGAGGAGTGATATGGAATGAAGTCATTCCGATTGCATGTAATGGAAAATTATATTTTAGAACGGGATTTTGTTTCCATGGAGGAGCTTCGAAAGAAATTCAATATTTCAATGAATACAGTACGAATGGATGTTTCAGAGTTGGTAGAGAAAGGAGTTGTTAAGAAAGTTTACGGAGGAGTTTCCAGTAATGGAAAGAATAAATTGGTTCCTTTTGAAGAACGCCAGCTGAAAAATATCAATAAAAAGATGGCCGTTGGAAAAAAAGCATCTTCCTTAGTAGAAGATGGAGATATTATTTATATTGATTCCGGTACTACAACCATGTTCCTGGTAGATTATCTTAGGGATACGAAAGATGTAACGATACTTACAAATAGTGTCAATGTCATCAATCGCGGCATACCGCTGCCTGATCTGAATATTATCTGTTTATCGGGAACATTAGAGAGAAAGACCAATTCTTTCGTTTTGGCGGACGCCGCCGGCTTGTTGGAAAAATATAATATCAGAAAAGCTTTTATGGCTTCGGCCGGAATTACGGAAGATGGAGCAGTAACCAATTCCTCTCATCTGGAATTTGAAATAAAAAAAGCGGCCATTGCGAACAGTAAGGAAGTATATCTTATAATTGACTCTGATAAGTTTGGGAAAAGTGCATTACTTACCTATGCTGCGGTTCTGGATTTTGACATGGTGGTGACGGACAGTTCTGCTTCTCCTGAACTGATAGAATTATGCAGCCGTAATGGTGTAGAAATCAGGATGGGTAACATGGATGAAGCAGATGGTATATAAAAGGTAGTCAAAGAGGATTGGACTTCCTTAGGAGGTTAAAATGGACTCGGAAAACGAAACGGATACCGCAATTTTATGGGTGGTATCCGTTTTGTAACATTATCATCAATATTCGCTGGCTGCCGCACGTATAGACAAGGTGTGCTCACAACAGGTAAAGTCAGTAAAATAAACGGTAAAACAATTTGGATCCGTGGGAGTGCTTCCAAACTTGCCTGACACAAAATGATGTGCCCCAAAAGCCGGTCCTATCCGGATGGCATGCGCTTCTTTAGAAACCGTTACCATACCATTTTTTGCTACGATATGGTCTCCTGCCCGGCCTTCTGCTATAAAGCTTTCGCTTTCAATTCTTGTTCCACTGTCAAAAACTGCCTCGAGGCGGATGGGAGCTCTGTCAGTCCCATCTATTTTGAAGCTTATGTCAATACCATTCTCCGCTTCCTGGATGCAGACCTTAAAATTCATATTCGGACCATAAATTTTTTCCCTGGCGCTGTTATTCATTTTCCACCAATCGGTGGTATCTTGTGGTTTATCAAAAGGAAGATAATACCAACCGTTCATCTGCTGGAATAGTTTGTAACCCTGTTCTGATTTTTCCAGGCGTTCCGATTGAAAAGCCCTGTGCTCACAGAAGCTTGCACCAATTCTTAAGCTCATAGTCAAGTCTCCGCTCTGGAAATATAAAAATACAGGGCTTTGGTTCAAGATCGAATAAGAAAAATTTCCATTTCTGCACCGGACGATATTGGAATCCCTATAATGCTTTTCATAAGAGACAGGGATAGAACTTCCTTCATGTTCCAGTTCTTTCAGATGCGGGAAATTCATGTAATGAATCAGGCAATCCATCGAAGATAGTCCTTTTTCTATAACCACATCCATGATGTAATTGGCACAGTCTAAAAGGATGTCATCCTGATATTTTTCACCTAAATACAAATACTCAAAATAATAATCTTTTGGGTAAAGCCGTTTTCCCCTATCCTGTCTGGTGGAATTGTTGGTAAAAATACTTCCGTCAGGTTCTATGTAGGTCATCATCATATATAAATTGCGTATGGCATATTCCTCATAGCTGCCATTGCCGGTAGCGGCAGTAAGTGCAATCATGGCGTCATTATTGATCCGGTTGTAATTGCCGGCAGATTTTTCGGCGAATTCTCCGTCCGAATTACAATCAATTCCTTCGGCCAGATATTTATTTGCCGCCTTGTCAAATTTTGGTTCGTTAAACATACGGGCACATAACATCAGGCAGGAGGCAATTGCCCACCGGTGGTTCGGCGTATGGAATCCGCCGGCAGTCATTGCCGTGGCCCCGCCATATATGATTTGCCTAATGGGAGCTATGAGTGTTTCTGCATAATTGTCCGTATTGTGCCGGGTCAGGAAGGAATACAAAGGCAAAAGACGTTTGATACAAAAAGCGGTATCCGGCGCCGAGTAAAAATTACAGTTAATCAAATCAAAAAAACCATTTTCCCTTTGTCCCCGTTTGATATAATTGATGGCTAAAAGGATTTTTTCAAATAATCTGGGATCGTGGTACCATCTGCTTTCCTTGTTCAGGAATACGGATGTCATTGTAGTCATGCAATATATGGCATATTTGGGTTCTACCAGTCCGTCGGCATCCCGAAAGCCGCCATAATTAAAATCGTTCGTTTCTGTCATAACCTGCCTGGATAATGCTTTTTGAACCCTCCGGTCGCTGTCGGATAGTATTCTGGCGTAATGCTTTTTCATAGTACCACCTCTCTGCCCTGCTACGTAGTGTAAAGTTTACACCCCTGTTTTTTTCTTAAAACCTTATATTCTCAAGGGTTACAGAGTTTTTTTGCAAAAAAACAATGACCCCCCCTTTTTTTGGACATAATTGAAATGTCACAA
>Ga0153996_1000326_pt1 | contig 22077 bp, 19 predicted proteins | sample TSNC080MetaG_FD_104728 | JGI IMG/M metagenome (GOLD analysis project Ga0153996, IMG submission 104728) | Attine ant fungus gardens microbial communities from North Carolina, USA - TSNC080 MetaG | ecosystem: Host-associated > Fungi > Mycelium > Unclassified | place: USA: North Carolina, Lumber...
AAACCTCCCATAGGCGGTGGCTCCGGACAACGTCGAGACAGACCTTTAATCCCTCTTCTGACAGTTGAGATCCTTTATACGGTTGATAGTGGATGAGTCCCTGTTTATCTAACTTGAGCAGCATCCCGCTGACCGAAGCAGGTGCCACGCCCAGTTTCTCAGCTATTACTTTATTAGATACCATGGTATCCATTCCGCCGGCATCGTATATGATCTTTAAATAATCTTCTTTTGAAGTAGTCAAAATCCATTCCTCCTTTTAGGTATACCTAATTTTATTTTATTATATGCCTAATCCTAAGAAAATGCAACAAAAAAAGAACCACTTTTTACAGCGGTTCTGAAATACTATGCATTATCGTAAAAATCCCTCGACAATTTTCTGCTCTGCTTCTTCTTCGGTCATGCCCAGAGTCATTAATTTGATAATCTGTTCACCGGCTATTTTGCCGATAGCCGCTTCGTGGATTAAAGAAGCACCGACATGGTTAGCTGTCACATCCGGAACCGCTTTGACATATCCGTGATCCATAATAATAGCATCACATTCAGAATGTCCGGCACACTTGTTATTTCCGTTGATCACTGAATAAAAATACTGTTTGGAGCTGCCTCTGGCCACTGAGCGTGATATCAGATTAGCGCTGCAGTTTTCACCGTTCATATTGACATGAAAGCGGGTAATCGCTTCCTGGGCCCCGCCGGTCATCAGTTTTTCCTTAATTACCAGCTTTGCATCCGCCGCCAATTCACCTTCGGTCGTCCGCTCAGTCGAATCAACCCCTTCAATCTGGACCGTCTCCATCTCCACATAACTTCCCTCTTCCAGATATACCCTGGTAACCGGATTCAGCACCCGTTTACCGCTGCCGTTGCCTTCTCCATAGTGTTTTTCCACATATTTTACATCGGAATTTTTACCGACGTAAAAACTGTGGATTCCGTCATGCTGAGTCAGATGATTTCCGTCATTATGAATACCGCAGCCGGCGATAATCGTAATATCGCAGTCAGAACCAATATGAAAATCATTGTAAACCAATTCCTGCTGACCGCTGTGATCCATCACAACCGGAATATGAACAAACTCATTTTTTGTTCCGTCATTCACATAGATTTCCAGGCCCTGGCCATCCGGCTTACCGACAATCTTTACGTTTTCACTGCTGGCCCGTCCTGCACTCTGCCCGTTAACCCGGATATTATAAGCACCTTTCGGTGTTTCTTTAAGATCGGAAACAATTTCTAAGATCTTATCAACCACTTTACTCATCCTGGCCACCTCTCTTCTTCATATAGGTACACGAATCTGATTCGGCCAAAAGCCGGGGCAGCATATCTATTGCCTTGCCTGCTTCCTGAACACTGCCATTAGCAATCACGGCGATGGTATCGGCAATTTCCAGCAGCCGTTCCTGATGGGAAATAATCAGAATGCTGCCGCTGGTCTCTTTGCGCAGTTTTTCAAAGACTTCCACCAGATTGCGGAAGCTCCACAGGTCAATGCCGGCTTCCGGCTCATCAAAAACCGATAACCTTGTCTTACGGGCGATCAACATGGCAATTTCGATCCGCTTCAGTTCACCGCCTGACAAGCTGCCATTCACTTCCCGCTCCACATAATCCCGGGCACAGAGACCGACTTCCGAAAGATAACCACAGGCGTCTTCAACACTTAAATCTTTACCTGCCGCAAATTTAAGCAAATCAAATACATAGAGTCCTTTGAACCGCACCGGCTGCTGAAAAGCAAACCCGATCCCCTTTTTGGTCCGCTCGGTAATACTCAATTCGGTAATATCTTCGCCATTCCAGAGTATTTGGCCGCTGACCGGCTGAAGAACTCCCATTATGATCTTGGCAATCGTCGACTTACCGCCGCCGTTGGGCCCGGTGAGAACCATAAAAGTCTGGTCTTCAATCTTCAGATTCACGTTGCTTAGAATTTCTTTATCGCCATCCAATACTTCATCGTACACTTCATAACATATATCTTTTAGTTCCAGCATAATCTCTACTCCTTCTTAGAATGACAGTGTTCACTGCACTCAAATTCAGATATCGGCAAATCCTTAATAACCTTTAAAAAATCAATGATAATTTCCACTTCCTGACTGCCTAAGGACTTTATATATTCGCATATTTTTCGGTTGGCTGCTTTATGATAATCATCATGCCGGGCCTTGACCGCTTGTCCTAATTCGGTCAAACGATAATACTTGACCTTGTTATTTCCTTCCCGCCGAAAACGGTCAATGTATCCTTTTTTCTCCAGGCGATTGCTCATTTGCGTAACCGCGCCCCGGGTTATTCCCATCTGCCGGGACAGCTGAACTGCGTTTACCCGGGGATTGCGGTAAACTGCATCCAGCATTCTGGTTTCGGCATAATACAGAACATCGCCGGTTCCGTAATCCTTCGGCCGTTTTCCTTCCTGATTCAAAGCATCGGCAGTATTCAGAAAATTATGAATGACATCACACTGCATATTCAAAACCTCCTTTTTGCACCTACAGTATAGCAATAAAAAAACAAGAAGTCAATATTGTTTAGCTGCTAAACATTTTGACTTCTTGCTATCTTTTTATATTTATATTTTTTATACCAGCTTCCAACCGCTTGCGGTTTTTCTTTCGCTGACAAACCGGGTGTAGATGTCACTGGCATCCATTAACTGTTCATGTTTACCGCGATCGACGATCTGTCCCTTATCCAATACCAGAATCTGATCCGCATTACGCACCGTCTTTAGACGGTGAGCGATCATAATAATAGTCTTTTCCTTAGTCAGTGCTTCAATTGCCGCCTGCAGACGATCTTCATTTTCCGGGTCGACATTGGCAGTTGCCTCATCGAAGATGACAATTGGAGCATCTTTCAGCATCGCCCGGGCGATGGATATACGCTGTTTCTCACCTCCTGAAAGAGAGGCGCCGCATTCTCCGATGATGGTCTGATAATCTTCGGGGAATTCCCTGATAAAGTCATGGCAGCACGCTGCCTTTGCAGCCGCCTCCACATCCGAACGAGTGGCTTTCCGACTGCCGAAACGAATATTATTCTCAATGGTATCATTAAATAAATAAACATTTTGAAAAACAATACTGATATTGGACAGCAGACTATTGAGCTTGTAGTCTTTCACATTTACACCGCCGATTTTCACCTGTCCGCTATCCGCATCCCAGAAGCGGGAAATCAGACTGCAGAGGGTGGTCTTACCGCTGCCTGAGGGTCCGACGATTGCAGTCATGGTTTTTTCCGGCATGCTAAAATTAATGTTATGCAATACCTCCCGCTGATCGTATGCAAAGCTGACATCCTTAAAGGAAATATCATAATTGTGAGGCTTGATATCAGTGCCCAGTTCATCCATGACCGGAACATTATCCATGGCATTAGCCCGGTCGATTGCAGTCTCGGTCAATCGCAGATTAGCCATACTGCTGCCGGCGGATCGGAGTTGTTCAAACACCATAAAGGACGATATCAGAATCATCAGACAGGTTGCCAGCGGCATGCTGCCATCTATGAAGAAGCGAACCGCAAAATACATCATCAATACGCTGAATACTCCCAGTACTGCCTGCTGTCCGATCATAAACGGAGTCATCGCCTTTTCCATGCCAAGGTTGCGTGCACAACTGTCCTCAATCGCCTTATCAATTCGCTTTCCCTTGTTATCATCCAGCCCGAACGCTTTCACCACACTCATTCCCTGTATCGTTTCCAGCACTGCCTCAACCAGATTGACCTGAGCCGTCTGCCGGAACGGAGCCTTTTTTCGGGTAGCCTTTTCCATCAGCGAGGTAACATACAGAAACATTATCATACCCATGATGACAATCAGTCCGATCCTCCAGTCATAAACGATAATCGCCAGAGCAAATACGATACTATTGAGAAATCCCCCTAATGTGGTTACCAGCACCACCGGTGCAGCATTCTCCACATCGCTGAGAATAGTCGTACCGATGGCCGTAATCTGACCCAGGCTATTTTCATTAAAATAACCCATCGGCACGTTTATCAGTTTATCTCCCAGTAAAATCCGTTTATGGGCAACCATAAAGTATCCGGCATGCGTCCGCTGAAGTTGAGAAAAATACTGGGTAATGATTTTACCGCTCACACTCACTGCCATAACTCCCAGCGCCTGCCAGGCATATACCTTATTCAAGTCGTTCCCCACCAGAGCAAGCAGTACCAGGTAAACAGCACCCAACTGCAGGGCATTGAACACGGCATTTAAAAAACCCAGCAGGATAGACTTCTTAATGTTTCCCTGTTCGATACCGGCAAAATCCCAAATCTTTTTAAACACTCCAATCATGCTTCCACCTCCCTGGTCCCGATATGCGCCTGCCACATTTTCTGATAAAGGGCCGAATGGGCCAACAGTTCCTGGTGGGTTCCGGCAGCTTTGATATTTCCTTTTTCAACCACGATGATCTGGTCGGCATCGGTAATGGTCGAAAGCCTGTGAGCAATTACGATCAAAGTCTTTCCTTTGACCAGCTCTGCAACCGCCTGCTGCAGTATCGCTTCATTTTCCGGATCGATATACGCTGTAGCTTCATCCAGAATCACAATTGGTGCATCTTTAAGCATTGCGCGGGCGATGGTAATACGCTGTCTTTCACCACCGGAAAGCTGACCGCCACCGGTACCGACTCTGGTATCATACCCCTGATCCAGTCCCCGGATAAACTCGTCACAGCCGGCTGCAGCTGCGGCAGCTTGCACTTCCTCATCGGTTGCCCCCTTACGGCCCATACGGATGTTTTCGCGAATAGACTCATCAAAGAGGTAATTATCCTGAGACACATAAGCAATCTGTCCCGCCAGCTGTTTCTGGGGAATCCTCTTGAGGCTTTTCCCTCCCAGTGTAATATCACCACCGCTGACATCCCAGTATCCCGCCGCCAGCTTTGCAATGGTCGACTTACCACCGCCGGACGGGCCGACCAGAGCAGTTACCGTGTTGGGTGCAAACTCCAAATCAATTCCATGCAGCACTTCCCCTCCTTCAGCATGATAAGAAAAAGCCACCTGCTTGATACTGATATGTGTATCTTTAAGCTGTACCGGCTCTTGGGGGCGAATGAGTTCCGGAGCATCGAGAATCCCGGTCACCTCTCCAACAATGGTTCCCATCATCGCTATACTGTCGACATAATTACTGGCTGCCAGTATCGGCCCGACAATGCCCAGGGATAAAATCATTACCGTAACAAAAGCGTCCGCCGACAGACTGCCGCCGGCATAAAACAGGTAACCAGCCGGCAGAACGGTCAAAAGGGTGGCCGGACAGATTGCCGTATAGGCTGACATAAACCACTGACAACTCTTCATCCACTGAAAATAATAATCAGCGTTATAATTGACCGCATTGGCATATTTTTCGTAAGAACCCGCATTCTGATTAAAGGTTTTAATGACCTCAATCCCATTAATATACTCCACTACCGCATTGCTCATGTTTTTGGTCGCTTCCACAGCTCCTTTATATTTGGCGGAATAACTTTTACCCATAGCCATCACAAACATCATACCGGCCGGCAGGGTAATGACAGATACCAATGCCATCCGCCAGTCAATCGTAAATAAATATATGATCAGCAAAACCGGTACCAGCAAATTAGCGGTCATCTCCGGTACGATATGAGCAAAGGTAGTCTCCATGCTTTCTACCCGGTCGACGATGGTATCTTTGAATTTCCCCGAAGGATTATCCAAGAGATAGCCCATAGGCACCCGGCCCAGCTTAGCGATCAATTTTTTTCTGATTTCCCGCAGGGTCTGAAAGGTCGCTTTATGCGACATACTGGTTGACCAGTTGGCCAGAACCGCTTTACCTATGTATCCGCCGGCTGCCCAAAGACAGCAGACGACATAAAAATTCATATCGCTATTTCCGCCGAGCAAGGCTATGACCATCCGGGATACCATAAAATACGGCACCATCCCTGCCGCTACCCCTAATACGGCCAATAACGCCGATTGCAAAAATTTTCCCTTCAGCGGCAGAATAAATTCCTTTAATCTGAGCAGTGGGTTTTGTTTCTGTTGTTCCACTTAAATCCCTCCTTAATATTAGATGTAAAAAAACCGAAAAAGAGCCGGCAATCTGAAAAGCGTATCTTTCGCTTTACAAACTGCCGGCTCTGCGTCTCGCGTCTGGCTCCATGGCAATGTCAGCCCTCATCTCTCCACCCCCTGATCCACAGGCTCAAAAATATCACTCCAGCCCCTGGTATAAAACCGTTTCAGCTGATTCACATAAATATGCGCCTGATCCCGGGTCATATTATGAGAAACCATTTCAAACATTCCCCGAAGAAACCCGCTGGATAAAATATGCATCAGCTCCAGCGACAACCGGCCGGTTTTCAGTGAGTCATTTCCGATCGACTCGATAAAATCGAGGGTGTATTCCACTTCTATATCGACCAGATCATGGACATAATTATCATAACCAGCCCCTTCCGAGCAGTCGATCAACAACTTAAACGCATCAAAGTGGTCATAAATAAAGTCCACCAACTCATACATCTTTTCCTTCGCATAGTCAAAATGTACCCGCTGCTTATATTCAGGTGGTTCCTTCGAGAACCGCTCCTGTATATCGCAGTAGTAGCGCTGCATTTCATCCGCCGGCCCTTTCACCAGCGCATCAAACAGCCTCTTCTTATCACCGAAACGGGTATAAATCGAACTGGTACTGGTGTCAGCATTCTGCGCGATGATCCGAAGCGAGGCATCATTATATCCTTTTTCCATAAACTCACTTTTCGCACAGTCCAGAATTCTCTCATAGACTCCTGCAATCTGTTTAGCCAATCACTCACCTCCATAATTAAAACACCGTTATATAACACTGTTTTAATTATATCACTATTTTATAAATTGTCAACTTAATTAATTTTACGTAATTGACATATCGTATTCTATGGTTTAATATATTTAATGACTACAATTATTTTTAAAGTCATTAAATCTTTCAAGGAGACTACTCATATGCCAAAAATCTTTACCGAGACAGACAGAAATCTTATACGAACCAAATTGCTCGAGGCAGGCCTTACAGAGTTGAACGATAAAAGTTACCGCAGTATTTCCCTCGACGACATAACGGCCAGCGTGGGGATAGCAAAGGGTACCTTTTATAACTTCTTCCCCTCAAAAGAATCCTTTTTCTACGAAGTCATGCAGCTGATCAAAGAGAATAACCGAGAAGATCTGAAAGAGCTGTTTAGAAATGGTACTCCTTCAAAAAGTGATATAGAAAAATGTCTGTACCACCGTTATACACAGGTAAAAACAGTCTATGATTATTTAACGCCGGAAGAAATAAAAATAATAGTTCGCAAACTGCCCAACGGCGATGTCCAAAATGACAGTGCAGAATTTGCCGAAACATTATGTAAATGCTTTCATACAACCAAAGGTAAGGCAGATCCTAAAATCATCGTAAACACATGCAACGTACTGGGGTTAGCTTCCTCAAACAGAAACATGCTTGAAGAAAGCGCCTACAGCGAAACCATTCGACTGCTTTGCCGCGCATTAACAGACTACATCTTTGAGGAGGTCAAATAAAAATGAATATCGAAAGTTATTATCGCAAATACCCCATTTTAGTCAAACGTCTAAGTACTAATAAGGACTTCAAATACCGTTACTACAAAAACCCCGAAGCCCGTGTAACCCTGGTACTGTTAACCGGAGGTATCGGATTATCCGATCTGTTTTATCTTCACTTCGAGCGTTTTACAAAAGATTTTTCCGTAATCACCTTTGATTATCAAACACAATTTTCAAATCACACAGAATTTGCCGGCGCAGTTGCTGAACTGCTGCAAACCCTAAACGAAAAAGTCTGGTTAGTCGGCCAATCACTGGGCGGCATCGTCGCACAGATCATCGCACGAAGCCATCCCGGAGCAGTAAACGGCTTAGTCCTATCCAACACCTGCTCGCTTGCAGAAGACATGGGTGATGAAGCGTACACTCAGCTAATGGAGATGATCAAGCGCCAGAAAAAAGCCAAAAAAACTCTCTCCTTCATTCCTTTCCCGCTATACAAGCACTTCGTCAAATACGCAGTCATGAAAAAGAGAGTAAATGGATTCACAGATCAAGAAAAGGCCCTCATGGAGAGCCTCTGCAATACAATGTTAAAACTCCTGACAAAGCAATACGAATACCACATGATCGATTTCCTGGTCGATATACAAAACCACTTCGGCATGACCCCCAAGGACTTCCAACACTGGAACGACAAAGTCCTGCTCATCCTCTCAGAGGATGACGCCACGTTCAATCAAGCCTGCAAAGACTCATTGACGGCCATCATGCCAAACCCAACCGTCATAACAGATATTACCGGCGGCCACCTGGCCTTAATTATCAAACTAGACAAATACACCGACACCGTAACAAACTACATCCTGTCGCGAACATAACACCAACCATAACGGTGCAATTAACATCCACCACTCCCGACTTGAACACAGGTGCAAGAAGCCGCAAAAGCGGATGCAGGTTTTTACAATGTGTCGGGGCGAGGTATAAAGGGACTTCGTGAAGAGACTTAGTGCCGGTGATATTCGGTGAATTTTGATCAGGGGTGTGTTTGAGCGTAAGCGAGTTCGCCCCTGATCAAAATACGTTCTCACCGAAAATCACCGGCACTTAGACTCTTAGAATTCCCGTCCTAACGAGCACAGGCACATTGTAAAAACCTGCATCCGCTTTTGCGGCTTCCCAACAACCAACTACTCCTCATCCCGAAGCTTCAAAACCCCTTCCGTAAGGATCTTCAGATCATCCAGTATATAATTAAACGCTCCCGCCTTATAAAGATTGATCACCAGCATCCCGACCGGCACTGCCAGGATCATCCCCAGGAAGCTTCCCATCTTATATCCGGCATATAAAAATATAAGGGTTGCCAGCGGATTCATTCCCATGCTGTCACCCACCAGTTTCGGCTGGATAACCTGACGCACGAGCTGGGTAATCGCGTATATTACCAGAAGACCTACCCCCGTAACGAAATCTCCGGCAAAAAATTCGTAAACCGCCCATGGGATCAGCGCTGTTCCAGTCCCGAAGAAGGGCAGAAAATCGAGAAATGCGATCAAAATAGCCAGCAGAACCGAATAGTTTACCCGCAGTACTAGAAACCCGATAAATAACAGTACCCCGACAACACCCATAATCTTAAACTGAGCTTTGAAATATCCGCCCAGAGCCTGTTTCAGGTTATCGATAATCATCGTCGTACGACGCTGCAGTCCGCGCGGAGAGATGGATTTTATCCAATTAATTACTTCATCCCGTTCCGCGATAAAGAAATATGACGATACCAGAGTTACAATTGTTGCAACTAACATTGATGGAATCCGTTTCGCGATGTTTCCGGCGGCTGTCATGGTCGGCTGGCTGATGCCGGCGATCATATCCCCCGCTTTGGTGTCCAAATTGTCCGCCATCGTGCTCAACCCTTCCTGGATTCCCTGCGGCAGACGGCTGAATACACCGGCAAACCGTTCTCCCAGCTGGCCCAATGTTGTTTCCAGATCGCTGTATATCTCCGGAAAATTCTGTATCAGCAGACTGATCTCTTCCACCAGCTTGCTGATTGCGAGGTATCCGATCAGAACGATCAGACCGAGCACCAGCACGATAATAATTACCGACCCCAGCTTCTTCACGATCTTAAGCCGCTTTTCCAGCCAGACCACCAGAGGATTGGCGATAAAAGAGATAAACCAGCCGATCGCAAAAGGCATAAAATATAATAAGCCTTTGATACCGAGCCAGATAATTAACACCGTACCGCTAACACTGATGAGCAAACTGACCAGCACTTTCCAGTATGGACGTTCTCTCTGAACCGACGATATACTATTTTTTGAGTTTTGCGCCATCCTGCTCCTCCTCATCCAGTCCTAAAAATTCAGTTTCTGCCAGCTGCCAGATTTCATCTCTTCCCTGCTTGGTCACCGCTGAAAATGGGATGATTTTGGTCCCCGGGATCAGATTCAACCCCTGCTTAACCATCTTCATATGCTTATCGACCTGACTGCGCTTAAGTTTGTCCAGTTTCGTTGCTATGATTACCGGATGGTATCCCTGATCAGTTACCCAACTATACATAAGCTTATCATGCTCCCCCGGCTCATGGCGAATATCAATCAGAAGAAACACCACTTTCAGCTGCTTCGACTGATGCAGATAACGTTCGATCAACGTTCCCCATTGTTCCTTCTCCCGCTGCGATACTTTGGCATATCCGTAGCCGGGCAGGTCCACCAGATATAGCTGGTCATTGATATTATAGAAATTTATCGTCTGCGTCTTACCCGGAGTCTGTGACGTACGGGCATAGGATTTACGGTTCATCAACGCATTAATCAGCGATGATTTTCCAACGTTTGACTTGCCTGCAAAGGCAATCTCAGGTTTGTCGTTTTCCGGCAGTGTACTGGTAATTCCGCACACCGTCTCCAAATTGATATTCTTAATAACCATAGCTTTCTCCCTTGCTGTTTTATTATTTCCCCCCGCCCGGTTTTCTTCTACTGTAAAACTATATCCAGCACCTGATCCAGATGCGATACCGGAAGGATCTCCAGTCCTTTCGTTATCTCAGCAGCGATGTCCTCTACATCACGTTTATTTTCCTCCGGTATCAGAACGGTTTTAATACCGGCATTCTTGGCCGCCAGCAGTTTCTCTTTTAAGCCGCCGATGGGTAAGATTCGTCCCCTTAATGTAATCTCTCCGGTCATTGCCGCATCCGCCCGCACCTTTCGCCCGGTTATCGCCGAGATCATCGCCGTCGCCATAGTGATGCCGGCAGATGGCCCATCCTTCGGCACCGCACCTTCTGGGATATGAATGTGAATATCATGTTTTTCAAAAAAGTCAGCGCTTATTTTATGTTTCTCACTGATGGAACGGATATAACTGATTCCGGTCATCGCCGATTCTTTCATCACATCTCCAAGCTGTCCTGTTAATAATATTTCACCTTTTCCAGGCATGATATTCACTTCGATCTGAAGCGTATCCCCTCCGACACTGGTCCACGCCAGGCCCCGTACAATTCCTACCTCATCACTCTCATTAGCCATCTGGTATGAGTATTTCTCTTTTCCCAGATATTTAGCCAGGTTACGCTCGGTAATATGGATTCTACGCTTATCGTTTTCCAGGATCTCCTTTGCGGCTTTGCGGCAAATCTCACCAATTTTCCGCTCCAATTGACGAACTCCGGCTTCCTTCGTATAATTTCTCGATATTTTCCAGAGAGCGCTTTTGCTGATCTGCAGCTGTTCACCGCTTAATCCGTGTTTTTTTAGCTGCTTCGGAATCAGATGGCGGATAGCGATATGCATCTTCTCATTTTCAGTGTAGCTGCTGACCTCAATCACCTCCATCCGGTCCAGAAGCGGTTTCGGTATGGTCTGCAGCGTATTGGCAGTAGTTACAAACAACACTTCAGACAGATCAATCGGCACTTCCAGATAGTGATCACGAAACCGGTAGTTCTGTTCGCTGTCCAATACTTCCAGCAACGCTGAGAAGGTATCGCCTTTATAATCATTGCTGACTTTATCAATTTCATCCAGGAGCATAAGCGGGTTCTTTGCTCCGGCCATCTTCAGGGCATTGGCAATACGACCGGGCATTGCCCCTACATAGGTTTTACGATGTCCTCTGATCTCAGCTTCATCCCGGACTCCACCGAGGGAAATGCGGACATATGGCTTTTTCAACGCCTCTGCCAGCGATTTAGCAATAGAGGTTTTGCCGGTTCCCGGCGGTCCCACCAGACAGAGGATCGGACTGTTCCCCTTCGGTGCCAGCGCCCGTACCGCTAAGAATTCCAGCACCCGTTCCTTGACCTGCTCCAACCCGTAATGATCGGCATCCAATACCTCTTTCGCATAAGTAATATCATGATGATCTTTGACCATCTTATCCCATGGCATTTCCAGCATGGTCTCAATATAGGTTCTCGTGACTCCGTTTTCGGCCGGCGAGTTCATCGCACTTTTAAAACGGTTAATCTCTTTAGCTAATTTCTCTTTTACTTCTTTCGGTGCCTTTAGCTTTTTCAGAGCTTTTTCAAACTCCTCGGCATCCGAAACGGTATTATCCTCTCCTAATTCTTCGCGGATCAGCTTGAGCTGTTCACGCAGGATATAATCTCGCTGGTTCTTATCCACCCGCTCTTTGACCTTAGCTTGAATCTCCTCTTTAACCGTCAGGACCTGAATCTCGCTCAGCATCTTAAATGAGAGCAGTTCATACCGCTTCAGCACATCGGTTTCTTCCAGCAATTCCTGCAGATCGGTATAAGCCAGAGGTATATTCGCCGCTATCTCATCCACCATTTTATCCAGATCGGTAACACCCTCCATACGCGCAGCCGTTTCTTTGGATATCTGCGGGCTGACCGCGCCCAGCTGATAATACAGCTCTCGCAGACCTCTGACCATCGCCTTCCGGCTGATGTCCTCACTGACTGCAATCTCATTACCAGCGTCACTCACCTCAATCTCAGCCTGCTGATACGAACCGCTGTCGTCAATTGCTTTCAATACCGCCCGTTCTTCACCGGACACCAGCACCCGGAAAATATGTTTCGGCAGCTTGACTACCTGATTGATCGTCGCAACCGTTCCGACATCATATAGATCCCTCTGTTCCGGCTGATCGGCCTGAATATCCTTCTGGGTTATCAAGAATACTTTCTGATCACCGACCATCGCTTCCTGTACCGCCTCAATCGAGCTTTCACGGCTCACATCAAAATGTACTACCATCCCCGGCAATACTGTCATCCCCCTCAGGGCGACCATCGGCATATGTAATATTTTTTCGCTCATGTATGTCTCCTTCAATCCGAGTCCTATTTCCGGCAATAACAAACGGATACCCTCTCTTGGCAATGTAATATACGGTTACATTGTCAAGAGAGGGTATATGCCCAACAACATACCCGTTCTGTTGTGTTATGCACTTTCAGATGTGATATCCGAGGTTCCCAATATAGGATCTTCTGTTCCATCGACAGCTTCCTTTGTAATGCGGCAGTGCTTAATACTCTCGTCCGATGGCGCACGATACATAATGTCCATCATGATATTTTCCATAATCGCCCGCAGGCCTCTGGCCCCCGTCCTTCGCTTCAGCGAAAGCTCGGCGATTGCTTCCAGCGCTTCCTCATCAAAAACCAGATCAACATCATCCAGTTCCAGCAGTTTCTGATACTGCTTAACAATAGCGCTCTTCGGTTCGGTCAATATTTGTACCAGTGCGTGTTTATCCAACATTTCTAACGTTACGGTAACCGGTACACGTCCGACCAGCTCCGGAATCAGTCCGAATTTAACCAGATCGTGAGGGAGCACCTGATGCAGGATTTCGTTAATGTTTCGTTCCTGCTTATCAGCGATTTCCGCACCAAAGCCGATTGATTTTTTATTGATTCGGCTCTCAATGATCTTATCCAGACCCTCAAAGGCTCCTCCGCAGACAAACAGGATGTTGGTCGTATCGATCTGCAGCAGTTCCTGGTGCGGATGCTTCCGGCCGCCCTGCGGCGGTACCGAAGCAATCGTGCCCTCGATAATCTTCAGCAGTGCCTGCTGTACTCCTTCTCCGGATACATCTCTGGTAATCGAAGGATTTTCCGATTTTCTGGTTATTTTATCAATTTCATCAATATATATAATTCCATACTCTGCCCGTTCAATATCACCGTCGGCCGCCTGAATAATCTTCAGCAGAATATTCTCTACGTCTTCACCGACATATCCGGCCTCGGTCAGCGCCGTAGCATCGGCAATCGCAAACGGTACATTTAAGACCTTCGCAAGAGACTGTGCCAGCAAAGTCTTTCCGCACCCGGTCGGCCCCAGCATCAAGATATTACTCTTATGCAGTTCCACGCCCAGATCACGTCCGGCCATGATTCGCTTATAGTGGTTATAGACCGCTACCGAGAGCACCTTTTTGGCTTCATTCTGACCGATTACATAATCATCGAGAAACGCTTTGATCTCTTCCGGTTTCAGGAGGTTAATATCATCAAACCCCTGTCCTTTGGTCTCATCGTAGTCCAGTTCTTCCTCGATAATCTCCCCGCATACTTCGATACACTCATCACAAATATAGGCTCCGTTCGGGCCTGCGATCAGTTTCCGCACCTGTGCCTGTGATTTGTTGCAAAATGAGCAGCGCACTACATCCTCATTTTTTCCTGCCATATTTGTTCACCTCATTAATTACGCATAAAGGGGATGTTCATATGCGAACAGCCCCCTGCGGTTTATTTTCGTTTGGTAATAACATCGTCGATCAAACCATAGGTTTTCGCATCATCAGCGGACATATAATTATCCCGTTCCGTATCGCGGCTGATAATCTCCAGCGACTGGCCGGTATTCTCCGACAGGATCTGATTTAACTTATGACGCATCTGCACAATATGTTCAGCTGCGATCTGAATATCGGTCGCCTGTCCCTGCGCACCACCTGAAGGCTGATGGATCATAATCTCGGCGTTCGGCAAAGCAAACCGCTTGCCCTTGGTTCCGCCGGCCAGTAAAAATGAACCCATGCTGGCGGCCATGCCGATACAATTGGTTGAAACATCACACTTAATATACTGCATAGTGTCATAGATTGCAAACCCGGCGGTCACAACCCCACCCGGACTGTTGATATAAAACTGAATATCCTTTTCCGGGTCCTCGGCCTCGAGGAACAATAACTGAGCCACGATTACACTCGCAGAACTATTGTTCACCTCGCCGTCAAGGAAAATAATCCGATCCTTTAACAATCGGGAATAAATATCATAAGAACGCTCACCACGGCTGGTCTGCTCTATGACATAAGGTATTACACTGCTCATTCGCACGCCTCCTAAAAACTCACTCTACTCTTCTACTGCGTTATCGGTGATAAAAGTCACTGCTTCCTGTACGGCCAAATCCTGTTTCATCTGATTTTTTTCATTATCACCCATAAACTCTTTGAGTTTATCCACTTCCATCTGATAACTCTCGGCCATTTTTGCCAGCTCTTCTTCTAACTTCTCATCACCAATCTCAATGTTCTCCGCTTCAGCTACCGCTTCCAGCATCAATCTGGTACGGATGCGCTTATCTGCCTGAGGTTTCAGTTCTTCCATCATCTTTTCCTGATTCAGTCCGGTGAACTGGAAATACTGCTCTAAGGATAAGCCCTGCTGCTGAATTCTCTGCGCAAACTCGTCTGCCATCTGGTTAATCTGGGTATCCAGCATCGGCTGCGGTATCTCCATCTCGGCATTTTCCACCGCTTTATCTACCGCCTGATCTTCCCTCTTGCGCTTGTTCTCAGCGATTTTTTGTTCTTTTAACTTTTCACTTATATCCGCCTTATATTCGGCAATGGTATCAAATTCAGAAACCTCGGAAGCGAAATCATCATCCAGTTCCGGAAGTTCTTTTGCCTTAATTTCGTGTACCACACATTTGAATACAGCATCTTTGCCGGCCAGATCTTCCGACTGATACTCTTCCGGGAAGGTAACCTTCACTTCCAGAGGCTGTTCAGTCTCGACCCCAATCAGCTGTTCTTCAAATCCCGGGATAAATGATCCGGAACCGATGGTCAGCGGATAATTTTCACCTTTTCCGCCTTCAAAAGCCACACCATCCACAAATCCTTCGAAGTCTAATACAACTTCATCTTTATCCTGCACTGCCCGATCTTCTACCGTAATGGTTCTGGCATTCTTTTCCTGCTCCTGAGCTATTCTGGCATCGATCTCTTCATCGGTTACCTCTTCAGTTAATTTATCCACTTTCAGCCCTTTATAATCACCAAGTGTAACATCTGGTTTTAAAGCTACTTCAGCAGTAAAGATAAATGGCTTACCTTTTTCAATCTGAACAACATCAATCTTCGGCTGCGATACGATATCCAGCTCACTTTCATCATAAGCCTTGCTGTAAGCTTCCGGAATCAGCGCATTGGCCGCATCATCATAAAATACTTCCGGACCGTACATCTTCTCGATCATCTGGCGCGGTACTTTACCTTTGCGGAATCCCGGTACACTGATACTTCCTTTTTGCTTTTTATAAGCACCCTGAAGCGCTTTTTCCAGTTCTTCTGCAGTAACTTCTATGGTAAGTTTTGCCATACTGTTGTCCATATTTTCCACTTGTAAACTCATTATTATTTCCTCCTGATTTCTCTGTGTAATTGTCATAACTCTTGGTATTCCTACATTACACCCATTTTATGAGTATATCATAAACGATAATAAAATACTAGAGTGTGTTTGAAAAATGCTTTCTGTGAGATGCGCGTCTCAGTTTGTGAGCGTACATACCACGGGAATGCTTTTTCGAACACGCTCTAATTTTGAGTTTTATCCAAACCAAACATTTTTACAAGCATTTGCGAAATGTCATCTTCGCGGACCTGATACTCCCCGTCATCATCTTTTTCCACATGAATGGTGACCGTTTTTGCATCACCGTATTCCATCTCATTGTATGCATCTTCCAGCATATAATATGCGAGAAAGACATATTCAGCCTGCAGCTGCTCATTTATCTCGTCATCGGTACCTTCATACTCCCCATTTTGATAGGCAGTCATTAAATCTTCAGATACCTCCTGAATCTTAGACACATATCTGGAAAACAAGTCAGCCTCGGTAACTTCGACAGTTACCTCATAGATGCCATCCTCCGTTTTAGCCCCTGCAACATGATAGCGCATGGAGGAAAATATCTCTTTGGTCAGATTCAGATAATTTTTCAGCAGCTGATCATCCATGTCCATTTCGCCGGTAATATAGACCTCATCAAAAGCAAATACCCATGCTTCATAATCTTCCAGCAGCTCACTCCGGGTCTTATCTTTATTTAGCCTGGCCGCGTTATCGGATTCACCCTGAAACCGTAAATCAAGATACGCCTGCACAAATTCTTCCGCATCAAACTTACTGCAGCCGGTAAGGCTCATTCCAGCGACCACACATAAAATCAGCAGCAGGTGCCGCTTCCATCTCTGCATATTCTGTTCTCTCCTTCGGTTTTGGGATTAAGTACGGCCGTAAATAACCGAAGTGCCGATTTCATCGGCCTTTTCCCGGCTGATCAGCACCGCTATAATCGCCAGGGCGAAATCGATGGCCGTTCCCAGCCCCCGGCTCGTCACGATATGGTCGTCAATCACGGCCGGTTGGCGTACTACTTCCGCCCCTTTCAGCTTTTCTTCAACACCGGGAAAAGAAGCGGCCCGGCGGCCTTCGAGGATACCCAGTTCACCAAGAATACCCGGAGCTGCACAAATAGCGGCAATATATTTACCCAGCCGATCAAATTCGATCAGCAGTTCTGTCAGCCCCTGATGCTCCTGCAGATGGACCGTCCCCGGCATGCCGCCCGGCAGCACCAGCATATCGGCCTGCCCGGCCTCGGCCTCGGCAAAGAGCTCATCGGCCATAATATCGATGCCGTGCCCGCCATGAATCAATTTATCTCCTGTTATCGAAACAGTACTCACTTCAATTCCGGCACGACGCAGCAGATCAACCACGGTCAAGCCCTCGATCTCTTCAAATCCATCGGCCAGAAACACCTTCACATTCTTCATTTTTATAACCTCCGTCTTGATTATGCCCTAAATTTTAGCAAACCCATGGCAAAAAAGCAAACAACAAGCTATAATTAATTCATAAACTTTCTATGAACAATGCAAATAAAGGAGTGATTATGGAAATAGAGCGCAAATATCTTGTCGAATCCTGTCCGTCAGATGTCGAATCTTATCCCTGCCATCTGATCGAGCAGGGCTATTTATCCACCGAACCGGTGGTTCGCATCCGAAGAGATAACGATGAATATATTCTTACCTACAAATCAAAAGGACTCATGGTCCGGGAAGAATATAATCTCCCTCTGACCAAAGAGTCCTACGAACATCTGAAAACCAAGACCGACGGCCGGCTGATCCGCAAACGCCGCTATGTAATTCCACTGGAGCAGGAACTCAGCATCGAGCTGGACTGCTTTGAAGGCGACCTGGCTACGCTGATACTTGCGGAAGTGGAATTTCCCGATGAAGCCGCTGCCAATTCTTTCGTGCCACCGGAATGGTTCGGCAAAGAGGTAACCTGGTCGACGAAATATCATAACAGTAATTTGAGCCTGTTTAACCCTGAATAGGCTCTTTTTCTTTCATCCAGACCATCATCTCCCCGGCTTCACGGTTATTCCAATAAGCATAGGGGATGGCCTTGACCCTGGTTTTGACCATTCTTACCCGACCTTCACCGTACAATCCTTCATCCCACGTTTCTTCCACAGCACGATATGCATCCACTTCGATGGTATTCACTCCCCCCAGCATACCGGTTTCCCACCGAATAGCCGGCAGCTTGCCCGTATCAAGCCAAACCGCTGCTAAATTACTGCCGTTATCCACCTCTTCAAACGCGTAAACCAGCGGACCTTTCATGATGCAAACCTTTCCGGCATCGGCCCGGACCCGGGGATTTGCTCTCACATACCGCACACCGCTGCTGAACTTCACTTCGATTTGGGCCTGACGAGAATCACCTTTCACAAAAGCATATCCCTTTTCCACTTCATATGCTGCCGCCGAACCGTTAACATATATCTCATAATCCTGAGCATAATCCGGTATCCGCAAGGCAAGATTGATATATCCGGCCGTCCCCTTAAGAAACAGACGAAAGCCATCCTGACGGGGAAATTCCGTCTCCAGACGAACCGTAACGTCACCGCCGGCAAGTTTTAGCACTGTTTCATTACCGATAAACAAATTGACAAACACCGTATCGTCATCATAACTGTATATGTATTGCCCCAGCGAAGCCAGAGTCCTGGCTATATTGGGCGGACAGCAGGCAACACCGAACCACTTCTGCCGCCGGCTCTTCACGTGTTCCTTTGAGGTCCGTTCCAGACAGTTGTCCGGCCATACCGTAAGCGGATTGACATAGAAGAAGCTTCTCCCATCCAGAGCAATGCCGGCTAACACCGTATTATATAACGCCCGTTCAACAACGTCGATATACTTGGCATCCCGGGTGATCTGAGCCATTCGGCGGCCAAACAGCGCAAGCCCGATAGAAGCGCAGGTCTCACCGTAATTACAATCGTTAGGCAGATCATAATCAGCGGTGAACCGCTCCAGCAGACCGGAGGACCCGATTGCTCCGGTAACATACATTCTTTTATCAGCCATGTTATTCCACAGCTGTTCACATGCTGCAAACATCTGCTGATCGGCATATTCAAAGGCCAGGTCGGCCATAGCACTATACATATACACGGCCCGCACCGCATGCCCCTCGGCCGTCTTCTGCTGCCTGACCGGGAGGTGCGACTGGGAGTAACGCGGCTGATAGCCTTTAAATTCAGGAAAAATCAATCGAAATCCGGGCTGCTCCATTTCTTTTAAGAAGTAATTAATTTCCCCCGTACCGCGGACATCGATGAAATACTTTGCCGTCTCCAGATATTTTTCGCTTCCTGTCACTTCATATAACCGTATCAGAGCCAGCTCAATTTCCTGATGCCCCGGCATCCCGTGCATCTTATTTTCTTCCGTTCCAAAGGCCGCGGCAATCAAATCGGCCATTCTGCAGACAATATCTAAAAACTTCCGCTCACCGGTAGCTTGATAATAAGCCACTGCGGCCTCAATCATATGTCCGAGAGTATAGAGCTCATGCCCCTGACACAGATCCAAAAAGCGTTTCTCTGGTTCTTCCAGAATATAATAAGTATTAAAATATCCGTCCTCTTGCTGGGCCCGGCCAATCAGGCCGATCGTTTCATCCACCTGTTTTCTGAGCTCCGGGTCCGGATCGGCGGCCAAGACATAGGCGGCGGCTTCCAGCCATTTAGCCAGATCACTGTCCTGAAAAACCGCACCGTAAAACGCACCGGACTTTTCTCCGGCGGCAATGCGGAAGTTCTCGATGCAGTGACTCCTGGGCGCATCCGGGATCTGATCGTTCATGGCCTGCCACTGATATGTCAGAATCTCTTCTTTAACCAGCTTCGTATGTTTATTCCAAAAAGGGTCATCGATTTTCACCTGTTTGAGATTTGCTAATTTTAATTTGTTCATAGTCTTCTCCCACCTGTCCTTCTGCATTTATTAATCGGTTTGGAATGCATATCGTAATCACGGTTCCCTCATCCCACTCACTCTCTATCTGCAGACCACTGCCTGCTCCGTAGAGCAGCTTTAACCGCTGATGCACATTTTTAAGCCCGAAACCGCCTTCATGAATATCTTTATGGACATCCTGATCAGAATTGATCTCGGCGTAAAGATCAGTTAGCTCTTCCGGACGCATACCGCTCCCGTCATCGCTTACCTTCAGTACGATATCACCGCCTCCCCGACAGGCCTGAATCCTGATCTCTCCACGCCTGCCGGCATTACGGATACCATGATATATACTGTTTTCCACCAGCGGCTGCAGGATAAATTTCATAATAATAATATCATATAACCCCTGTTCAACATCAAACACCCAATTGATCTGATCAGGAAAACGAACATTCTGTATCTCCAGATAGCACCTGACATATTCCAGTTCTGTCTGCAGTGATACAAACTCCTGTCCATGGTTCAGGCTGATGCGGAAAAAATCAGACAGGGCGATGACCAGCTCTTCACACTGCTTATCATTATTTTTCCGCGCAAACATCCCGATTGCATCCAGAGTATTATATAAAAAATGCGGATTAATCTGATATTGCATAGCTTTTAGTTCCAGCAGCCGATGATTGCTCTCCTCGGTCCGGATCTGTTCAACCAAATCCTCAATCTTTTTTGACATCCGGTTCAACGTTGCCGCCAGCTGACCAATCTCATCTTCCCCGCTGATTGGTACCTCTACTTCGGTGTTTCCTTTTCCAATCTGTTTCATCGCATTGCGGATATCGGAAATAGGTCTGGTAATGCGCCCCGATAAGTATATTACCAGTCCGATACTGATAAACGATAGCACCAGCATCTCCGCCGATAGTATCTTAAAGATCATATAAATCGGCGCATACGCCGTACTTTTATCAATCCATGTATATAAATACCAGTCTTCTCCTTCCTGTTTGCTGATTATATAATTTTGCTCATCGATTTCAGCATCGGTATCGGCCGAAGACAAATACATCTGTCCATCATAGCCGGCCAGCGTATAATCCTGTGTCGCCTCCATCAAAAACTGATCCATCTTGGCGATCAGCAAATCTTTATCGATGACCATGCAGATCGCACCGATTTTACGGGTTAAATCATTTGTATTGTTATTAATAATCCGGTATACGACGATATCTTCCTCAGTATAATCACTATACCAGACCGCTGCTGCCTCTTTCCGGCCCTTAAGCCCTTCTTTTCCGGCCAGGAAGCCGGCAATACCATTCTGAGACAAATTACTGTAAATCCGACCCTGGTTATCAATCAGATAAATAGAACGAATCATGCTGTCATAATCGGTATATGACAATATTCTGTTGCGCAGTTCCACCGACATTGCCGGAGCCGACGAATTCTCCCCGGCCACATCGGCATTTTCCAGGAAACTCTGAATCTCAGTATCGCCGATTATATTAACCATATAGGTCTCAATCTTCTTCTTTTCGGAGACCATCTCCCACAGGGCTGCTCTGGAGAATTTTTCCAAATGTTCAGAATACATATCTCTAATCGATGGATGAAGATGGAATACCGCAAACAGCAGAACTGCCGCAATCTGAAACATCATTACACCGATAAAAAAGAAAATGATCTGATTTTTAATCGATTTGAACTTCCCCTTCACTTTGCATCCTCTCCCGGTATTCTTTCGGCGACATTCCCGTATATTTTTTGAAAATCGCACTAAAATAATTTGGATTGCGGTAACCCGCTTTCGCAGCGATTGCATAACTTTTCTCGTTCGAATAGGTCAGCATTGTTTTCGCAGCATTTATTCGTACTCCGGTTATATACTCAATACAG
>Ga0153996_1000329_pt1 | contig 21973 bp, 29 predicted proteins | sample TSNC080MetaG_FD_104728 | JGI IMG/M metagenome (GOLD analysis project Ga0153996, IMG submission 104728) | Attine ant fungus gardens microbial communities from North Carolina, USA - TSNC080 MetaG | ecosystem: Host-associated > Fungi > Mycelium > Unclassified | place: USA: North Carolina, Lumber...
GAATGTGTCTGCGAACACTTTTGTTGAAAGCTTTACTCGCAAAGAATTAGGTTCGTACATAAATATAGAAACCTTAGAAGGTATCATGACTGCTAGTATCGGAGATTACATTATCAAGGGTGTGCAAGGTGAATTCTATCCATACAAACCAGATATATTTTTAGAAACTTATGAGATGGTATAAATATTGTAAATAAAAAATGGGAGGGTGATAGGGTAGATGGATTACGAAGAAAAAAAACAGCGATTAGAAAACTATAGATATTTAGTCTTAGAAAAAGATAGTCTAATACAATCTAGCGATACATACAAACAAACCAGTACATCAATTATAGTGATTGAAAATGATAAATCTAAGAATGCACTAAGAAGTAAACCGAGCATTATCGAAATAGATAGCAAAAGGATAAAAGAAATAGATATTGAATTACAAATCATAAGATATGCAATTAACAAGCTGAAAAATGCTAAATATTCATGGGTGTTAAGAGAATACTATACTAAAAAACAAGAAACTTGTTTCTATGATTTAGCAATCAAATTAGATGTAAGCGAAAGAACAGTAGCAAGAAGAATACAGAAAGGAATAGAATTATTAGAACTATATTAAAATAAGTATATAAAAATGTCATGCAATGTCCGCTAGTGTCTTGTAGTGTCCTTGAGTGTCCTATATACACGTGCTAAAATAGTATTGTAGATTTATATATTGAGAAGCTACAATTGTTTATTTCCCTAAATAAATAGATAGCTACAGTAATCCTAAGGGAGCTGTTTGTGAAAGAAGATGCTAGAGATAGTGTCTTTTTTGTTTGGATAGGATAGAAATGGAGCGAATACTATGATTGTAAATATTCTAGGAACAGAATATAAGATTAAAGATGTAGAACGTTGTGAAGTTAATGGGGTTAAAATATTAGGTGTAACGGATTTTGAAACTAAAGAAATTCAGATATTAAAAAATGGCGACTTAAAAAACTCTACCATTCGTCATGAGATTATCCATGCTTATTTGTACGAAAGCGGTTTGGATAGTAGCAGTAACGAAATTGATTCATGGGCAAGAAATGAAGAAATGGTCGACTGGTTTGCGATTCAGTTACCTAAAATATTTAAGACATTTGAACAATTAAAAGTAATTGACTAAGAAAGGAACTACAGTATGGAAAATAACATAACAATTGATCAAACAGCAAAGCAAATGGAGTGTATTAATACTTTAATAAAAGAGTGTCGAGAAGTATTAAAGAACACAGATACAGAAACAGCTAAAAAAGTTAAAGCAAGTATCAGATGGTTAAAAGAGTTAAAAAGCAATTTAACACTAGAAGTAGTAGACAGTATATGCAAATTACAAGAGGAGCAATAAAGCTCTTTTTTTGATAAGAGAGGTGGGAGGTTTGGCAAAGTATGAAGAATGGTTAACGTATGAAGGACTCATACAAATTGAGGGATGGGCAAGAGATGGTCTAACAGACAAACAAATAGCTTCGAACATGGGTATAAGTAGAGATACATTGATACAGTGGAAAAAGAAATACTCCGACATATCCGACACCTTAAAAAAAGGGAAAGAAGTAGTTGACCGTGAAGTAGAAAATGCTCTACTAAAACGTGCATTAGGCTATACTTACACAGAAACAACAAAAGAGTTATCTAAAGATGGTGGAATGATAGAGACAAAAAAAGTGACAAAGCAAGTAGTACCAGATACAACAGCTCAGATTTATTGGTTAAACAACCGCAGACCAGACCAATGGAGAAACAAGCGTGTCTACGAAGGTGGTAAAGAAGAACTTGAAAAACTTGATCAGATATTAGGAGCTTTTAAAAATGAAGCTAACAAGTAAACAGAATCAATTCATAAGAGAAGGACACCAACGTTGGAACTTTAAAATAGGAGCGGTTCGAAGTGGAAAAACGTATGTTGATCAAGTGTATGTTATTCCGTCAAGAATCAGGGAACGAATAGGGTTAGATGGATTAGTAGCAATCATGGGAGTGACACAACAAACAATCGAAAGAAACGTTTTAGCTCCTATGCGTTTAATATATGGAAGTTTCTTAGTTGGTTATATCCAACAAAGCACTAATAAAGTAAATCTATTTGGTGATGTTGCTTATGCCTTAGGTATGGAAAAAGCAAATGCAATTAACGTTATTCAAGGTGCAAGCTTCAAATATGTGTATGGCGATGAGGTAGCAAAATGGAATAAAGAAGCCTTCGCTATGCTCAAATCACGTTTAGACAAACCGTACAGCTGTTTTGATGGAACAGCAAACCCAGAATACCCGAATCATTGGTTAAAAGAGTTTCTTGACAGCGATGCGGATATATACTTACAAGAGTATGTCATTGATGATAACGACTTCCTCGACAAAACGTTTATAGAAAACTTAAAAAAAGAGTACTTTGGCACAGTTTATTATGATAGATACATATTAGGAAAATGGGTACTTGCCGAGGGAAGAATATATAAAGTATTTAATGATAAAAACATTATAAAGCACGAAGATTGGTATGCTAGAGATGCACTTAATAGATACACACATCCATTGAGACAAAAGGTCATGTATGTAAATGTTGGGGTGGATTTTGGAGGTAATGAGTCTAAACATTCCATACAAGCAACAGCATTCACACAAAACTATCAACAAATTATTACAATCAAAGAAAAACGGTTTGAGCCTTCCACGAGTGAAAATTTAAAGAAGGTTTTTATTATGTTTATTAAAGAGCTGCTAATAGAAGGTTATCCAATCAAGGGAATCTATGTTGATAATGCAGAGCAAGTTCTTAAAAGAGATTTACAGCAAGCATTGATAAAAAATAACTTAGCCTACATGGTAAGCGATGCAACAAAAGGACCAATAAACGATAGGATTCAATTTTATCTAATTATGATGAATTCAATACGTTATTACATGTTAGATAGTTGTACTATAACAAATCAAGCGTTTAATCAAGCAGTTTATATTGATAACAAAGATGAACGTTTAGACGATGGTACAACAAACATAGATACATTAGATGCACAAGAATATAGCACAGAGAAAGAACAAAACATTATGTTAAGAATGGTAGGTGGTTAATACATGGCGATAAGCGTAGAATCAATATTAAAAGAGTTAGGGTATGAAGTGGAAGCAGATGTCACAAGAACTCATCTAGAAGAGTGGAGTGAAGCATACAAAGGGAAAATCAAAGGATTTCACAACTATTCAGAATACAACGGAGACCGACTAGTTGACAAAGAACGCAAAACGTTAGGTATGGCAAAAAAATGTTGTGAAGATTGGGCGGACAATATTTTTAATGATAATGTCTATATTCAAGTAGACGAAAAAAACGAAAAGTTTAAAAAAGCACTTAGCGATGTGTGGAAGGCAAATAAGTTTAGACGAAAGTTTACTGAATTGTTAGAACTTACGTTTTCACAAGGAACAGGAGCTATAGTCGAATTTAAAGAAAATAACGTTACTAAGATGAATTATTATAATGCTAAGCATATTTACCCTTTGAAAGTAGAGAATGGGGAAATTATTTCTTGTGCCTTTACAAGTAATGATACCGATAATCAAGTATGGATTCAGATTCACGATAAGCAGTCGAGCGGAAGCTATAAGATTATCAATAGAACCTATCAGCAAAGCAAGGATAATAGCATTACATTAGTTGTAGATGGTTTAAAAGAAGAGGATAAATCGAAGATAAAGCTATTTCAAATCCTAAAACCGAACATAGTCAATAACTTCAATTTAGATTCTGGCATGGGGATTAGTTGTTATGCAAATGCCTTTGACGAGTTAAAAAAGGTGGATAAAACATTCGATAGTTACGATAATGAGATAGAAGCAGGGCGTAAAAGGGTGTTCGTTTTAGCAGATGCAACACAAGTTAATATTAGTACTAACGAAAATACCCAACAAACAACACTAGTTCCGTTATTTGACCCAAACCAAACGACATTTTACCGTTTACCGGGAGAGAAAGATAAAACAGTTGTACAAGAAACTCAAGGAGAATTAAGAGTAACAGATTTAACAAATGCTTTACAAACAGATCTAAATTTATTTGGTCGTAAAGTTGGTTTAGGTGGAGACTACTACTCGTTTAAAGATGGAACAGTATATACAAATCAAACACAAGTCATTTCTAGCAATTCAGCCTTTTATAAAACATTAAAGAAGCACGAAATCATAGTGCTAGAAGTCATAGAAGAGTTAGTTAATGCTATACATTATTTACTTTATAACAAAGAGTATCAAGGCGATGTAACGGTAGACTTTGATGATAGTATCGTTGAAGATACAGCAGAGATTAAAAGGCAAGCAATGTTAGAATTTAATGCAGAACTAATTGATGAAATACAATATTATCAAGATGTCTATAAAATGACAGAAAAGCAGGCAATGGAGTTTTACGAAAAACTATCGAAAAGAAAAGCAGACTCATTAGAAGAAGATCCACCACCAGAGGAATAGCGTATGCTAAGCGATTATGATTTTGATAGTCTAGCAAAACCAATCATTGAAATGTACAACGATTTACAAATTGACTTAATCATTCAGATTATAGAGAGGTTATTAACCTATCGTGACATTGGCGGTAGCCTAGAATGGCAGATAAAGAAATTAGAAGAACTTGGGGCATTAAATAAAGATGTGGTTAGGTTTATCTCTAAGTATTCCAAAAAGAGCGAGCAAGAGCTTCTTAATGCGTTAAAACAAGCAGGATTTATCGTAACGGACATGGAAGATTTAACATCTTTATACAATAAAGGAGCTTTTTTAATCAATCCTACAACGGTAAATTTAGAAGAAATCTATGAACTAATAGGGCAAGAAACTAGAAAACAGTTTAGCGTTATCCACTCCAAGGCTATAGAAAGCACAAAGAAGGAGTATATCAACGCAATTAACAAAGCCTACATAGAAGTATCAAGCGGAGTATATAGCTACGACACAGCAATTACACGAGCAATTAACGATATAGCAGAGCGAGGGATTACAGGAGCTACTTATATCCGAAACGGAAAAGAAGTTAATTATTCATTAGAGGCGGTCGTTAGAATGCAAGTTGTTACAGCATTAAATAAGACTGCAAACCAAACAAATGAAAAACTCGCTAATGAATTAGGTGCTAACCATTACCACATATCGCAACATTTAGGAGCTAGAAATAAAGGGGAAGGATATATAAATCACGAGTCTTGGCAAGGGATCGTAACGCAAATCATTGGATCAAGCGAAGAATATCCAAACCATTATGAAACAACAGGAGAAGGCAAAGTCGATGGTCTAGGTGGTGTAAACTGTAGACATCACAAAAGAGCATTCTTTCCGGGGTTTAGTGTATTACCAGAAAAGCTAAGCAAAGAGGAAAATGCAAAGGTAACTGAATTGTTAGAGAAACAACGTTTATATGAACGAAAGATACGTGAATATAAACGTAGAGAAAATATCGCTAATGCATTAGGTGATGAAAAAGAATCGAAGCGAGTATCAAAAAAGAAACGTGAATATCAAAACAAGCTAGATACATTAATCAAAGAAAACGGAGATGTATTAAAGAGGCAGTCGTCAAGAGAACAAATAGCTATGTCTAAGCCTAAGTTTAATGATAATTCTAGAGAGTTAGGTTCGACAGATAGGAAATATGATGGAGTTCCTGAAGCATTTAATTACAGTACTTTAAAAGAGGATAATTTACAAAAAGCTTACGCCGAACTGGATAAAGCATACCAAGATAACGGTTATGAGAATCTGTTAATTACAGATTATGTAAGCGGAGAAAGTCTTGCTTCTTTAGCCAATGGTGATAAAAATTCAGTTGGATTTAGCGAAGAAATGTGGGATATCGTAGAATCTTCTAAGGATAACACGATAACAGTAATCCACAACCACCCTATGGGAACTTCGTTTTCTGCACAAGATATAGCGATGCTTAATAATTATCCTTCGATAAAGGAGTTAATTGTTACTAACGAATTTAAAGAAAGATACTTTATTTCCTTAGGAAAGAATGGTAAAATAAGTATGAATAGTAGTGACATTAAAGAACTGGACGCTTATTTTAGTAACTCTTGGAAGAAGATAAAGAGTAAAATCGATAGTAGTATAAGTGACGCTTATCATTTAGCAATAAAACAACTTTGTGAAAAAGTGGGGTGGAATTATGGAAGAAAAAAAGATAAGTAGCAAAAAGGATAGAACACAAATATTTGGTCCAGAAAGAACAAATTGGGATAAATCAGAGAATAAAATATCTGATGAAGAACTAGACAAGATAGAGCAAAAGATAGTACAAAAATTTAATCCCAATAAATCAAAAGATAATAGATAATTAGGCACTTACGAGTGCCTTTTTATATGTCCTAGACATGACATTTAAAAGGTCTTTTTTACGTTCTTATGCGTGATTTAAACAAGATAAGTCTTATATGCAGAGAAGCAGATTTAAAAAACACAGGAGGAAAAAATAGAATGGAATTTTTAAAAGAATTAGTAAGCGAAGAAACATATAACGCTTTAGTTAAAGAATTAGAAGGCAAAAAGGTTAAGATAGTTAATCTTGAAAGTGGAGAGTATGTTTCTAAAGCGAAATATGATGGGCAAGCAACTACAGTTAAAAACCTACAAAAAGAAATTGAAGATTTAAAAGCTACTATACCAGATGATCAAACGGAAACATTAAATGCTTTACAAAAAAAGTATGACGAGGATATAGAAATCTTAAAGCAAGAGAATGCGAAAGATAAAATTAATTCTCAAGTAGCGATAGCGATTGCTAAATCAAATGCGATTGATGGTGTAGCTATTAAAGCTCACTTAAAAGAATTTCTTAAGGATGCAAACGTAGACGACAGTGGGAATGTTGTAGGACTTGACGAACAATTAAATAATTTAAAAGAAAGCAATGGATATTTATTCGAAATTGGTGGCTCTAGCGGAAAAACTAATAAGCACGAAGTTGGAGCAAAAGAACCAACGAATTTAAATGAAGCATTGCAAGAAGAGTATAAAGGAAACTAGGAGGAAAATAGAATATGGCTATTACATTAGCACAAGCAAAAGTAAGTATGGCGAGTAAAGTCGAACAAAGCGTTATTGATGAATTTCGTAGAGGATCATTATTATTAGATAGATTGATTTTTGACAATTCAGTATCACCAGGTACTGGAGGTAGTACTTTGGTGTATGGATATACTAAATTAAAAACACCATCAACAGCGAATTTCCGTGCATTAAACAAAGAATATCAAAACAACGAAGCAATCAGAGAAAATGCAACGGCAGAGTTAAAGATTTTTGGAGGAAGTTTTACATTGGACCGTGTTGTTATTAATACAAGCGGTGCGATTAATGAATTAGAATTCCAATTAAAAGAGAAAATCATAGGAGCAATTAATTTATTCCATTATTGTGTAATCAATGGGGATAGTGCAATAAACGATCTAGCTTTTGATGGTTTAGATGTAATGTTAACTGGAACATCAACAGAATTTAATACGGATATGTGCGTTAATTTGAATTCAACTTTTAGTATGAATGAGAACTATGATGAGTTTTTAGACTTGTTAACCGAGTTTCTAGCTACACTAGCAGGGAAACCAGACATGTTATTGATGAATTCAAAAATGTTAACAAAAATGAAGAGTGTCGCACGTAGGGCAGGTTATTTTTCGCAAACAGAAGATGCCTTTGGTAAAACTGTTGATTTATATGATGGTATACCAATGGTAGACTTAGAAGAGTACTTTGATGGAACATCGACAACTAAATGCGTTCCGATTGCGGATGATGGAACTACTTCTATCTATGCTATCAAGATTGGCTTAGATGGTTTTCATGCGGTTTCGCCTTTTGGTGATAAAGTCATTAGTACAGCAACACCAGACTTAAAAGCTCCAGGAGTTATTAAAGAGGGCGATGTTGAAATGGTGGCAGCGGTCGTATTAAAGAACTCTCGCAAAGCAGGGGTTTTTAGAAATATTAAAGTAGCATAGGAAGGAGATACATATGGATAAAATTAAATTTCCCAATGGTATTTTATATACTGGGGAGCGTTACGGTTTAACGTTTACGAAAGGAGTTGCAGAGGTAGAAAGTGACTCCTTTATTGCGAAGCATTTAAAAAGCAAAGGTTTTGAGTTAACCAAAGAAGAAAAGAAGAAAAAAGGTCCAAAAAAAGAAGAAATAATGGAATTATTAGATAAAGCAGAAATTCCTTATGACCCATCAGCAAAAAAAGACGAGTTGATTGCCTTATTAGAAGGAAGTGAAACATAATGCCTGATAAATATAAAGTGTTAGAGCCTTTTATGGACCTAGATGATATCAATAAACATATCTATAAAGTCGACGACACTTATCCGAGAAATGGCTATACACCAAATGCAAAAAGGATTAAAGAGTTGTTAGGGAAGGACAACAAAAGAAAAACAGCATTAATTGCTGTAGTAAAGTAGGTGATAATGATGTGGGTAGATCAAACCTATTATAAAGATACCTTTTGTGGTGATGTACTCACTACAAAATTTAACAAATATATAAGGAAAGCACAGCAATACATTGACTATATCACATTAGCAAAAGCAAATAATGCAATACATAGCAATAATGACTTTGTTATCGATAAGATAAAAGAAAGTGTATGTATCGTAGCAGAATTATATCAAGAATTAGATCAAGAAGTTTTATCCAATAAGCAAGCGATAGCGTTATCAATCGAAAACCAGTTATCAAGCGAAACAGTTAAATCTCATTCAGTATCATATAAAAAGCAGTCTGATTTCAAAAGCGAAACAGAAATTCAAAAGGAATACGAACAGAAGATATATGATGAGGTTTATAAAACACTATGGGCAACTGGTTTGTTATATAGAGGTGTTGCAAATGTTTAATCACACAGTCACCATATACAACAAATACGTTGATACAGCTACAAGAAGTTATGCATACAAAAAAACTGTTTTAAAAGGCGTACACTGGGAGAGTGGAGAAGGTGTCAAACTTGGTAGTAAATCAGTAACTACTAGTGATGACACTTTTCTTATTATTCCATTTTCTATCAAAGTATTTGATAACTACGTGAAACCCAATCTATTTACTAATGAGGGTGATTTGTGGACTTTACAGACGGAGGATATCGTTGTTAAAGGTGAACTTGACTTGAATATCAAATCCATAGCAGATTTAAAAGGCTATGAAGTTGGAACAGTTAAGAAAATCCACACAATTGATTATGCCTTTGGTTGTTTAAATAATTGGACGTTGGAGTTGTCATAATGTCAACAACAATTAAGCTTAATTTAGCAAGTGCAAATCAAATCATTAAGAATAGAGGACTAGCAACAGGAGGAGTAATTCAGAAGAAATTCACGAATGAAATTGCATCTTCTAGCGAGCGGTTTACTCCGCATTTACAAGGAGTATTAGCGGGATCAGCATTTATCCCTACCTCTGGTGAATACCTAGAGTACGACACCCCTTATGCTCGTTATCTGTGGTACGGAAAGCTGATGGTTGACCCAATCACAGGTAAAGAAGCTTTCTTTGACCAAGACCGTGGTTTTTGGAGTAGAAAGGGAGTACAAAAGGTACTAACAGAAACGGACCTTAACTTTAGCGGTGGTCCTATCCGTGGACCTAAGTGGACTTTACGAGCTTGGGATGTTGATGGTAGTCAAATACTAAGAGGAATAGAGAGGGAGTTAAACAAATGATTGAAGCAATTAGAAACTATTTTATACAATGCCCTTTAATAGAATCAGATGGCGTTGTAGGAGTGGATTATTTACCACCAGAAGCAACTAGCTACGCTATTTACGCACCAGGTGATGTAAATGGTGGGTATATAAAAAAATGGGTTGGCGGTGGCGGAATTAAGCAATATAGCTTTATATTTGCATCAAGGTTTGATTATTCGCTAGAAACAGTACAAAACATACAAAACAGTAATTTTTATCATGAATTACAATACTGGATAGAACAAAATAACAAAAATAGAATTTTACCAGATGTACAAGGAGCACAAAAAATAGAAGTAGTACAAACTGGTACATTAAGTTTAGTAGATGAATCTCAACGGCGAGCAGAATATCAAATGATTGCTCGGCTAATTTATGATGTATAAGGAGGAAATAAAAAATGTCAGAAGTTATTTTAAGTGAAAAATCGCTTTTATTTATGGATGTCACTCCCACAGCAACAGCACGAACTTGGGCGCTAATGAATTTGGGAATCGAATCGGCTGAGGTGGCATATAACCCAGAAAAGAAAGAACGACATTACATTGCAGACAAAAACAAAACTACGCATACAACTGGACTTGCAAAAACATTAGATCAAGAGCAATATGCGTACAAAGACGACCCTGTATTTGAGTTTATTGACGATTTAATTTATAATGAGAAAATCGGCAGTGAAGCAAACACAAGCATATTACAAGTGTTTATTTATAGAGGTGATGATTTAAATGCGACAACTAATATACCTGCAAAAGTGCAAGATGTTAGTATCGCAATTGCAAAACATGCGGTTACTGGTGGGGATCAGTTACAAATTGGCTATAATGTTGATTTTAACGGTGATCCAACTTTTGGAACAGCGAGCGTAGTCAATGGAAAAGCAACATTTACAGAGGGTGTATAATACCCTCTTTTTTTACTAAGGAGGCAAAACATGAATGGATTTCGATTAGGAAGTAAAACAAAAGTTACAATTGAAGTAAATGATTCAGGAGAAACAATTTCATTAGATTTTGGTGACCCTACATTATTAGAAAAAGCACAAAATGCAATGCTTAAAATTAACGAGCTAGAAACAAAATATCAATCGTTAAATGATTATTTACTAAATGATATTGAAACAGATGATATTTTAAGTGACGAAGCTATTTATCATGGAAAGGAGCTTACTAACTACTATCTAGAAGGCAGACAAATTATGGATGATTTTTTAGGTCAAGATGCTTGCTATAAAGTGTTTGGCAATGACAACTACTATCTGATGTTTGCAGATTTATTTGATGAGTTGCAACCATACTTTGATGAAGCAAATTTAAAGTTTAAGAATCAGTTAAAAGATACTAGAAAAAAATATGCTAATCGAGCAACAAAGGCAACTAAGAAGGTGATTTAATGAGAAGTACTCATGTGTTAATCGAAGGCAAAGAGTATTTGATTAACACAGATTACAGGGTTGCGTTGGAGTGTGTAGAATTGGTAAATGATACTACTATAAGCGACTACGAAAGAGCAATAGGAGTTGTTACTATGTTATTTGGCGAAGAATGTCCTATTTGCGAAGAAGCAATTAGTAAAGTAGAGCTATATTTGTCTATGGGCGAAAAAGAAAGCAAAACAGAAGAGCAAGTATTGGATTTTCAACAGGATAGAGATTTTATTTATTCTGCATTTATGGCACAGTACAGCATTGACTTAGATATCCAAGACCTACACTATGAGCAATTTATCGATTTGTTAAGGGGCGTAAAAAATCAAATATTGAATGATGTTGTTAGTATTAGAGAGCAAGACTTAAGCGATATCAAAGACCCTAAGCATAGAGAAGAATTAAGAAAAGTAAAAGAGAGAGTACAACTAAAACCAAAAGTAAGCACTAATGTCTCAAATAGTGCTTTTTATCGTGCATTGGAGGTGAAGTAAATGGCAGATGGTAGCATACGGATTGACACTAAGTTAGATAATTCAGGAATACCCAAAGACTTGGCGGAACTGAAAAAGTTAGTAGAAGAAGGTGGGGATAACGTTTCTGATGAATTGGTGTATCAAGTTGCAGAATTGGAAAACAAATGGAAAGCTGTCCTCACAAAACAAAAAGAAAATAATGCGAGTGTGGAAGAGTATAGAAAACAACTTGAGCAAGCATTGGCTATTGAAAGCAAATTAAGCAATGCTCGTGAAGGATTAAAAGTCGATATAGATAACGAAGGACTAGCAGAACAAGACTACAAAACTACGCTATCTAGTCAATCGCAAAGCCAATTAATTAATGCTAGAAATATGGTAAAAGAAACACAAGCAACTGTACAAAGCTTAGAGCAACAGTTAGCAACACTAGGCAACTCTATGACATTAGACCAAAAGCTTATGAATGCACAACAAAAAGGCTATGGCTTAGATGCACAAATGGAACAATTAAATGTGAAATCAACAGTGTTAGCAAACAACTTCCGATTAGACAACAAGCTGGAGGAAGCTATCGTTAAGTCAATCCAATTAAACAGTTCGATTTCGAGTGCATCAGCACCAACGGAAGGCTTAAAGGGGCGAATGGGTAAAGTTGTTAGTCTTTTAGCGAAAGGTGCTAGTACAGCGACAAAACTAGGCTCTGGACTACGTCAAAGTGCGAAACACTCTAACGGACTAGCTTCGTCTTTAAAAAATGGATTATCAAGCCTTGCTAAAAAAGCGGGTATGCTAGTGGGGATACGGTCGGCCTATAGAGTTATCTCACAATTAGGCTCTACATGGCTGTCAAACGGTACAGCCATAGCAAATCAAACACAAGCAACATTAACCGCTACTAAAAACTCACTTGCCAATGCTGTAGGTCCATTAGTACAATGGATTACGAATCTATTAGCAACTGCAGTTCAGTACCTAGGAGGTTTAATTAAAGCCTTAGGCGGTGTTGATATCTTTGCTTCAAGTGCAAAAGGTGCAAGCGATAGTTTAGCGAGTGGAGCAAAGTCGGCTAAAGAGATACATAAACAGTTAGCAGGGTTTGACGAAATGAATATTTTATCAAGCGAAAACGATTCTTCTAGTGGTGGAGGAAGTGCGGGAACAGTCACAGCAGATGTAGAACTTACTGGATTGGGTGACTGGTCGAAAATTATTGATATGTTTAAAGAAGCTTGGAAAAATGGCGATTTTACAGAAATTGGCGAATTGGTAGGAAACAAAGTAAACAATGCTTTGCGTTCTATTAATTGGGGACCAATACAAGAGACGTCGAGAAAAATCGCCAGTAGTATAGCTACATTTCTAAATGGTTATATCGCTTCTGTGGATTGGAACCTTGTGGGAACGACAGTAGGACAAGGACTAAATACAGCGATTTATTTTGCCGAGACATTCGTTACTAAATTTGATTGGAAAGGCTTCGGAAAAGCCATAGGAAATTATTTGAATGGAGCATTAAATTCCATTGATTGGGCATCGCTTGGTAACACAATAAGCACCCTCTGTAAGGGAGTTCTTGACACACTCATAGAAGCTGTTACTACATTCGACTGGATCGGTTTAGGTGCTAAGGTGTACGAGTTTATTAGCAATATCGATTGGGCAGGCATAGGAGCTAAGATTATAGTTGCCATCGCTTTAGGTTTTGTTGGTTTAGGAAGTGCAATTATTTCACTAATTGGCGAAGCACTAAACGATGTACATGCTTATTTTTATGAACGTGTAGAGGAAATGGGTGGAAACGTTATTTTAGGCTTACTAAAAGGTATTTTAGATGGTCTAGTGGGTATTGCTAAATGGTTATATGATAATCTGGTGCAACCTATCATTGATGGAGTCAAAAAAATGTTTGGAATTAATTCGCCATCTACTGTATTTGCAGAAATTGGTGGCTACTTAATAGAGGGAATGACTGAGGGTATCAGAAAATTTTTTGAGGATCCTCTAGGTGCTCTAAAAGAACTGTACGAAAAAATCAAGGGAGTATTCTCGACAGTAAAAGAATGGTTTAAAGAGAAATTTGATGGCGCTGTAGAGAACATAAAAGAAGCATTTAAATTAGAGAACATCAAAAGATTTTTTGAAGAGGTTTGGACAGGAATTAAGAATATATTTGCTAAGATTCCTGAGTGGTTTAAAACCAAATTTACGGAAGCATGGACAAATGTTAAAAACGTGTTTAGTAGTGGTGGAAAAATATTTGATGGTATTAAAGATGGTATTGCAGATTTGTTCAAGAATATTGTAAATAAATTAATATCTGGAATTAACACAATAATCGCATGGCCGTTTGACAAAATTAACGGAATGCTTAATACGATTAGAAATGTTACAATTCCTATCATTAACCAAAAACCATTCGCAGGGTTATGGGGGCAAAATCCTATAGATGTACCTAACATTCCAAAGTTAGCGACTGGTACAATAGCAACTCAACCAATGTTTGCTCAGATTGCGGAATATTCAGGAGCTAAAACGAATCCAGAAATTGTATCTCCTGTATCTATGATGTATGACACCATGGTAAGGGCATTAAAAGAAACAGGGTATAACTCAAACAATGGAACTCAAACAATCATCTTACAAGTTGATGGAAAAGTGCTTGCGAAAATTGTAAACGATCAAAATAAAAAACTAAATTTTGTGGGTGTGGGGTGATGACATGGCGATTAAAACATTACTAAAATTAAATGGTGAAGATTTTACAGGAATGATCCTCACTCCTTTTAAGATAGGACGTCCTAAATTATGGGGTGATGATACTGGGCGATTGATGAGTGGTGAGATGACTGGAACATTGAAAGGCATATTTCCAAAATTAACGGTTATATTTGCTCCCAAAAATGAAAGCGATTTAGAAAAACTCTGTAATATTTTAGATACCGCATGGCAGACAATCGAGTATTATAACCCAATACAACATAAAGTTGTTCAATTAGGAACATACACAAATGATTACGAGGTTTCAATCATTAATGCAGTTCCTTTTTTTGATGATGTAACAGTTTCCTTCATTGCCACCAAGAGGGAGGTTAAAACTTGAAAAATGTATCAAATACGTATAAACAAAACGTTGCAAAATACGGTCGTGAAATAGTTGCTAGATTAACAATACTAGCAACTGATGAATTAGAAGAAATTATTTTAACGAATGAAGCAGGAATTGATGGTCAAGGAATTATATCCCTAAATCGTTCCTTTCAAGCGGATTTTTTTAGGTGTGTAGTGACACAACTTGAAGGACAATTAAAAGGCAGATTTGACTTAACTAACCGAGTCTTAAAAGTTGAAATAGGCGTAAGTTACGAAGGTAGTAATATTGAATATTGCACCTTAGGAAACTACGCTGTAAAGGACCACACTAGAGAAGTCGGCGAAGAGTTCGATACAACCACTTTTGAAGCCTATGACTTTATGATGTATGCCATTCAGGAATATGATGCATCTAAATTAGATAACATATTTCCTATGACAGTAAGAGAACTATTAAATGATATTGCAAAGAATGTTCTTAATGTTCCTATCGATATCACAACATTAGTCAACGGAGAAAAAACAATACCGATTGACTTATGGGAAAATATCGGCGGAACAACATGGCAAGATATTTTAAATGAGATTGCAAAAGTAAGTGGGGCAACATTAATGATTGTTAATGATACTTTGATTGCAAAATACTTTAATCCTAGTATTACGACATTACCTATCATTGATGAGAACCAAAACTTTAGCTTGAGTATCAAAGAAAAATATGGTCCTGTGAATATTTTATCGCTAACAAGAGCAACAGCAGATAATTATATTTACCCAGAAAACTTTATTAATACAAAGGATAGAACAGAGATTGTATTTGATGATGTAGAAATTTTTGGCGATCGTCGAGAGGAATTCGCACCAGACTTGTACGACTCTATAAAAAGGATAGAATACTATCCTTTTGAAGCAGAAACGCAAGGGATGACTTACTTAGAACCTATGGACCTGGTGAATGTGGTAGATATGAGCGGTAATAGTCATTTATCGGTTATTATGTCAAGTGATTTAAAAATCACAAGCGGAATCAAAGAAAGCTTTGAAACTACTATCCCATCAAATAACAAAGAAAAATACGCTTCCTCTAGTGATATAAAAAAAGATTATTTAAAGGTAGCTTTACTTGTTGATAAACAAAATGGGGAGATCAAAGCATCAATAGATAGCTTAAGCGAATCCGTTCGCAAATCCGGAACCCTGTCTATCAAACTAAATGCAAACCTCCCGACAACACAAGTTTATGATTATGGCACAAATGTATTTACGCCTAATTATAGTAGCCAAAATCTAGTAATAACTCCTAGTGTTAAGCTGGGGAATAACGCTATTGATTTAAGTGCTTATAGCGTGATTTGGTACAAAGACAACGTACAAGTTGCAACTAGTAAAACCCTCACTATATCGCAAAATTTAAGCGATAGTACAGTGTTATATAGGTGTGAAGTTAAGTATCTAGATTATACAGAAAGTGCAACAGTTGAATTAGTGAGAATTAACAATGGAAAGACTGGTGCTACTGGAGCAACAGGTGCTACTGGAGCAACTGGTGCAAAAGGGGAAGATAGCTATAACGTTGTTATTATTCCTAGTGCAACACAATTTTTAAGCACAGATGATGGCACAACTTATACACCAACAACGATTACCTTAACCCCAAGTTTTCAAAATTGTAATTATAATATATGGCAATATTCAACAAATGGTAGTACATGGATAAGCGTTACAAGCGACACTAATGGTGTAAGTATAGCTAATCAGATATTGACTGTACTAAGTAGTAGTACATTATTTAATACAAACGAACATGTATCATTTAAGTGTTTAAGCGATGTGACTAATGTAGCAAATACAATGACAATTACTAAATACAAATACATTAGTGATTTACAAGATAAATTAGATAATCTAGATAGTAATATCGAGCTATCAAACAAACAGTTAATAGTGTTAAGTTCGAATTTGACATTATTGAATGATAGTTTTAGTACAACTGTGGGGCAAGAGTTACAAGCACAATTCGGTGAAGGATTTACTACACTCAAAAATCAAGTAAGTGAAATGACACAAACTATTAATGAATGGTCGGTTGAGTATAATACTCTGAGACAAGTGACAGATTCAATGGGACAAACTGTATCAGACGAAATCTCTAAATATATGAGATTTAACTCATCTGGTCACTTAATTATTGGTCGTTCGGACAGTGCTTACCAAGCAATGATCAATAATAACAGTTTTAATATCTTGAGTGGTGGTAATATTGTAGCGACGTTTAGTGAAGGTCTGCTTACAACAAAAAACATAAAAGTTTCGGATAGTTTAGAATTGGGGAATATAATCCTTCAATCTTATAATAACGGAATTACATTCAAATGGGGAGGGAATTAGATGGCATCAAATGGGAGTTTTGTTACAAATGAGAAAAGTGGTCGTTCTTTAACTCTTAATTGGAGCTTAGCTTCGCAAGATATCGCTAATAATACCTCTACTATTAATTGGAGTTTGGTCGGTAGTGGAAGTGCGAGCGGATATGTATATGGTGGAACATTTTCGGTTGTTATTAACGGAAATACAGTTTATTCATCTGCAAATAGAATACAAATCTATAACGGAACTGTAATTGCAAGTGGAACTATAACAATACCGCATAATAGCGATGGAAGCAAAAATTTTAGTGCTAGTGTTAGTGCTGCTATTTATGATTATGCAGTAAATGCATGGGGAAGTAGTTCGTGGGATTTAACGACTATACCAAGAGCGAGTTCATTCACGTTATCGAGTAGTAATTTTGAGATTGGTACTAGTATTTCGATTGCAATTTCAAGAGCTTCAACAGCTTTTGCTCATAGGATTATTTTAGCATTCGGAAGTTATTCGGTTACACTATCCACTAACGCGACAACGAGTTACACATGGGCCACTGGTAGCTATTTATCAAACATGGCTACTCAGATACCATCTGCTGTTAGCGGAGTTGGTCAAATAACAGTTGAGACTTATAATGGTTCTGCTTTAATTGGTACTTCTTCTAAGGCATTCACAGCTTCCTTGGCAAGCAGTGTAGTACCAACTTGTGGAGCATTGTCAGTTTCGGAAGCAAATAGCATTGTCAGTGCGTTAAGTGCTGGATATATCAAAGGACAGTCAAAACTATTGATTGCAATCGGAGCATCAAATAGTATTCATGGGGCAACAATTAAAGGATATAAAATAACGGCAAACAATCAAACATTTACAACACAAACAGCAACAACTGATGCCTTATCAAATAGTGGAACATTAACTATTACAGCAACTGTAACAGATAGTCGAGGAAGAACAGCAAGTAAAAACGCATCGATAACGGTTGTTGATTATACATCACCTACGATAACTGCAACTGCAACTAGAAAAGTTGGTGCTACCACGACTATGGTTGTTACTATTACTGGCACTATCACAAGTTTAAGTAGTAAGAATATTGCTACATATGCGATTAAATCAAAATTAAAGTCAGGATCTAGTTATACTACTGTAGCTAGTAATGTGGAAATAACTGGAACTACTATCAATACATCAAAAGAGTTAACAACGTATGCTGTTGCAAGTAGTTATGATGTACAAGTGATAGTAACAGATAAATTATCAAGTACGACGATTTTATTAACATTACCAACAGAAGCAGTTATTCTTGATGTAAATAAAAGTGGTATAGGGATAGGAAAGTATAGAGAAAATGGTGTGCTTGATGTTAATGCCGACTTAACAACTATATATTCGAAAGGCACGACGACTTTAAAAACGCTAATAGTCAATTTGGTTTATCCAGTAGGTGCAATTTATCTATCTGTCAACAGTACTAGTCCTGCTACTCTCTTTGGTGGAACTTGGGTCGCTTGGGGAACTGGTAGAGTACCTGTTGGTATAAATACTAGTGATACGGATTTTAGCACTATCGAAAAAACTGGTGGTGCTAAAACACATACATTGACGGCAGGACAATTGCCCGGACATGCTCATTTATTAGTGGGCGGTTGGTATCAATATGGAGGCGGTGTTAATGGTACGAGCGATCCATCTTGGTGGGCGACAAATGGCGGTAGTAGCGGACACAATTTCTCAAGTCAAAATAAATATACAGCCAGTACAGGGGAAGGGCAAGCACACAACAACTTGCAACCATACATAACTTGCTACATGTGGAAAAGAACTGCGTAAAAGAAGGTGATAAAAATGGATAATTTAACACTTTATGTAGGTTTGGGAGTGAGTGTATTTGCTTTGTTTACCTACATATACAAAATAAGTAAGCAACTAACTAAATTAGATAAAATAGATGGTCTAGAAGAAAGTATAAAAACTATGAATAAGAACTTGGTTAATGATTTAGTATCTATAAAGCTATTAAATCAACGAGTAGATCACTTAGAAGAAGAAATCAAAGAAATTAAAGCATTAATAAAAGCGAAAGGATAAATTATTATGAAAGAAGCAATTATTAAGTTATTAAAAATCAAGTCATTAATCACTATTGCAGTGATGATTGTGTTTGTTTATTTAGCATTAACAAATGCATTAGAAATAGTACAAACAATGACGATTATAACAATGGTATTAACGTACTATTTCACAAAACCAGAAAAAAACAAGGAGGAAGAATAATGTCAAGTTATGAATATCAAGTTAAAGCAAAAAATGAATTAATTAAAATTTTAAAAGAAAAATATGACGAAACACTTACTATTGAAGAATTACACTTGGTTTGGTTTTCTAAAGTGTTACAAAATTTCAAATGCATTATTATTGATTTAAACGATAATCAAAGAATGTATGAATGTACGTATAACGGTGATAAAAAAGAAATGTATTTAGATATTTACAAAAAAGAACACAATATCTTAATCAAGGAGAAAGAATAATGGAAGTAATTAAAAATTTAGTAGCAGAAAGTAAATATTATATCAAATGTCCTTATAGTATGGTTGCCACAAGGATTGTTGTACATAATAGTGGAAATGATGCAAGTGCCAAAAACGAAGTAGCATACATGATTAAAAATGACAATCAAGTGTCGTTTCATTATGCTATAGATGATAAAGAAATAGTACAAGGCATACCAGAAAATCGCAATACCTATAACGCAGGGGATGGAAATGGCAAAGGCAATAGAGAAGGAGTATCTATGGAAATTTGTTATTCGTTAAGCGGTGGTGATAGATTTATAAAAGCCGAACAAAACGCAGCTAAATTTATTGCTGAAAAGTTAAAAGAAAAAGGTTGGGGAATTGACAGAGTAACAAAGCATCAAGACTACAACGGAAAATATTGCCCTCACAGAACACTTGACTTAGGATGGCAACGGTTTTTAAACATGATACAGTCCGAATTAAACGCTTTAGATAGTGTGGTTTCTTATTGTGCACACATCCAAAATTTGGGATGGAGTGCTTGGATAAACGGCGGAGAAACCGCAGGAACAGTCGGTCAATCGCTAAGAATCGAAGCGTTTAAAATTGATCCTAAAAAATTAACGATTAAAGCCAAAGTACACATCCAAGATACAGGATGGATTGATTATGGTGTCATTACAAAAGACACTGTTATTGGCACAACAGGACAATCAAAACGATTAGAATGCTTATGTCTAAATGGTAATATTAAATATAGGATACATATCCAAGATACAGGATGGACACAATGGACAAATGCTGATGGAATTGCAACTTTAGGAACAGTCGGTCAAGCATTAAGAGTCGAAGCTATACAAATTAAAACTTTATAAATAATAAAACGCTCTCGTAATTGAGGGCGTTTTTTTGTGTAAAAATATTTTAAAAAGTTTACGAAAAAGCTTTACATACGTATATACGTATGTTATAATTATATTGTAAGGTAAGAGAGGAAATAAAAAAACACCCCAAAAGAAAGGGGGTGAGGATATGAAGAAATTAAAAAAAGAAATAGCAGATTACATTAAATACTGTGAACGAAATGGACTTGGAATCAATAACGGAAACAGTTTAAACCGCTACTTCTTAGAGAAGTAATATAAAGTTATCTCTCTTCCCTTACATTATAAATTAAAATCACAAGAAATGCAAGAGGTAAGGAAAATGGGAAAAGTGTTACTAGAGCAAATTAGACAATACAAATATATAGGTATTAGAGGTTGTACGGATGACGAAAATTATTCGATTGGTGATACTTGTAGAAATTCTTATGATTGGGATTATGAAAACGACATTTCATCATTTGAAACAGAAAATCCAATTGAGCTAGGCGGTACTTGTGCAGTAAATACAGGCATTGATATAGACTGGGATGAAGATTATGAAATCGAAGAAAAAATCAATGCAATAGTTGAAAATTTTAATTATTATGGAAAAATTGTAATTATTGGAAGTATGAACGTTACTTATGGTGCTGATGATAATGAAATAATCATGGAAAATGCAAAAGTTATCAAAATTTTAGGCGAATAAAAAAGGAGACATAAAATGAAAGGAAAATTTGATCAAAAAGAATATCAGCAACAATGGGATAAAGAGAATATGGAAGCTATTTATGTGAAATACAAATCAGAATTTGTAAAAGAGTTTAAGGCGGCTTGCAAAAAAATAGGCAAGTCACAATCAGATGTGGTTAGAGAAGCAATGGAAGAAACAATTGAAAAAGCAAAAGAATATGGAAGATAAGCAAAAAAAGAGCATTAAGCTCCTTTTTTGCTCTTTGTAATACTTTTTCAAAAATAATAAATACAATTTCAATCCACATCTTTGCAAGCGTGCTAAGTTTCTGGGGTACGATCTTTACCCCCTGACAACAATAAAATAACATACTTTTATGCTTTTATCAAGTACTAAATTGATTTTATTTAAAATAATTGACTTTTTCTGTATCTATATACTTTTGCAAAATAATGGTAAAAATTGGCAATACATTTTGTTAATTTTTTTAACAAAAAGATAAAAAAAGGAGTACGATTAGGGTAAGGGTAATCAACGTATAAAAATACAAAAAGAGAGGAGCAGAGATATAAGCTAGTTTATTAGCTTATAAGCGTAAAAAATACGTAAACGCAATAAATTAAGATAGTATAATAAGGTTAGGTTAGGAAAATTTGGTAATTATTAAAAGAATTTTAAAGGGAAACCCAATATATAAGTTGGGAAGGAGAATTAAACTATGGAAAGGCTAGTGAAAGAGGTTGACAAAAAGATTATTGATTATGAAGAAGTAGATAGGAA
>Ga0153996_1000332_pt1 | contig 21884 bp, 25 predicted proteins | sample TSNC080MetaG_FD_104728 | JGI IMG/M metagenome (GOLD analysis project Ga0153996, IMG submission 104728) | Attine ant fungus gardens microbial communities from North Carolina, USA - TSNC080 MetaG | ecosystem: Host-associated > Fungi > Mycelium > Unclassified | place: USA: North Carolina, Lumber...
CAAATCATCTTCTTCCTCCTTTTTCAGGTTATCACTGGTTACAATTGACATTCCATTGCGATAGGCATGTTCAATGACTGCCTTTATTTCTTCAAATGCCGTTCCCCGGTTCATGGAAAATTCCAGCAGCACCGGCAAATTGAAGCCGGAGCATAAAAGAATCTTCTCCCGTCCTAATAAATGTCCTGCCAGATTCATTGGTGTCCCGCCCAGAATGTCGGTAAACACCACCAGACCATTTTCCGTATTGAGCTTTGCTACTTTTGCAAACATCTCTTCCTTGAGAGCATCAATATTGTCAATCAGCTCAATAGACATGGTGTCATAGTTCGGCTGCTTTCCAATAACTAATTCAAGACTCTCCATTGCCGCCTTTGCAAACCTGCCATGACTCATCACCATCAGTGCAATTTCACCATTCATTGCATATCCCCTTTCCAATCTCGAACTATTCATGAATTTGTTCTATGTATGAATTTTACTTGTTTCAGCAGCATACTTCCAGTTTGTTTTTTTTACTAATTATAGTGCATTCAAAAACAAAAGCATGCTATTATAGTATTCTATTTCCCCATCCCAACGAATAAGGTGCCAACACTTTGCCCCTTAATTATTCGATACAGCGCATCCGGGCTTTTTCCATTGGTGATAACCGTATCTATTCCCTGCGCAGTAGCCAGTTCCGCCGCCTGGAGCTTAGTTTTCATACCGCCTGTTCCGCGCCGGGAACCGGCTCCTCCCGCTAACGATTTGACGCTATCGTTTATCAGAGTAATTTGTTCCATCAGCTTTGCGTTTGGGTGCAGGCGCGGGTCACTGTCATAAAAGCCGTTAATATCCGATAAAATCACCAGCTTGGAAGCCCGGCACAACACAGCGACGACGGCAGACAACATGTCATTGTCCCCAAATAATCGATCCGCTGATTCAATTTCCGTGTAGCTGACTGAGTCGTTTTCATTCACAACCGGGATAATCCCCATTTCAAGCAGGGTTTCAAAAGTATTCGTCAGGTTTTCTTTCTTTTCCTCCTGTTCAATATCCTCTGCATTCAACAGGATTTGCGCAATGGTCTTGTCATAGTCACTGAAAAACTTGTCGTACAGGAACATGATGCTGCATTGTCCCACCGCGGCGGCGGCCTGCTTAAGCCGCAGAGTAGCAGGGCGCTTTTTCATCCCCAGCTTATTTGCGCCTACCGCTATTGCGCCGGAGGACACCAAAATCACTTCATAACCCATGTTCTGAATATCGGCGAGGACACAGGCCAGGCGGTCGAAGGACCGCAGGTCGTTTTGGCCAATCTCATTGGTCAGGGTGGAGGTTCCTACCTTCACTACAATCCGGTTTTGATAAAGTCCCATGATACACATACCCCTCTCTTGTAATTTCTTTAGATATAGAGTATCATAAACTTATTCATTACAAAAACGAATTTTTATCATGAATCTAATGAGAAAAGCAGATAAAAGAGGTAATATACCATGGACATGAACATTCAAAAATACATGGCCTTTATTAAGACCGTTGAATGCGGCAGTTTTACCAGAGCAGCGGAGACGCTTAATTACTCCCAGTCCGGTATCAGCCGCATGATAAACGACTTGGAAAAAGAGTGGAAGGTGTCCCTGTTGGAGAGGGGGCGTACTGGAGTACGGCTCACCTCTGACGGTTTGACTTTGTTACCCTTCGCCAAGTCAGTATGCGGCGAATATGAAAAGCTGCAAATGCAAGTAAACGAACTGAATGGCCTGCAATCGGGCTTGATTCGCATCGGTACTTTTTCCAGCGTCGCAACCCATTGGCTCCCCAAAATCATCCGGGAATTTCAAAAAAGCTATCCAAACATTGACTATGAGATGCTGTTAGGGGATTATGCCGAGATTGAACATTGGATCCTGGAAGGCCGGGTGGATTGTGGTTTTCTGCGGCTTCCAACACATCCGGATTTGGAAACGATTTTTCTGGAACAAGATAAACTTCTGGTGGTGTTACCGGAGAATCATGCTTTGGCTGATTGCGAACGGTTTCCGGTCAGCTCGCTCTGCGACTATCCGTTTATGCTGCTGAAAAAGAGCGCAAAGGCTGATATTTCGGAGGCATTGGAGCAATGGAACATTACACCAAATGTCCACTTCACTACTTGGGACGATTATGCCATTATGTCGATGATCGAAAGCGGTCTTGGCATCAGCATATTGCCGGAACTAATATTGCGGCGCGTACCATATCGGGTCGTAACTAAAGAGCTGGATGTGCCCGCCTATCGTAAAATCGGTCTTGCCATACGGGATAAAAAGAACGCGTCATTGGCAGTCAGGCGTTTTATTGATTATTTGCCATACAGAAGTTAGCTGGAGTTTTATCAAATAAAAAAGCCAAAACACTGAAAACATACGATATTTCCAGTGTTATGACTTGTTCTGCACAATACTTCCTAAATAATATCAATCCGCCACAGCAGCAGCCGGCTCGTCAACCATCTGTAATACTTCTGCGATCCAAAAACCAATACCTTCACACCCCCTATCCAAGCCTGGATTCCATCTCCCGCAGCTTTTGTTGAATGATAACAGCTCTTTCGTCCGTATCGCCCTGTGCCCGCAAAAACTCCTGAATCAAATCCCAGGCAATCCAGTCTCCTACTATTTTTTCACCGATACACATAACATTTACATGGTCATGCTCAACCGCCTGATGAGCACAATGCCAGTCATGAATCATACTGGCCCGGATCCCCGGTATTTTGTTGCATGCAATCGCTGCCCCCACACCGGTACCACAAAACATAATTGCTTTTTCTGCATTGTCGTCTAGTACATGCTGACATACTTTTTGGGCAACATCCGGAAAATAAGGCTGTTCTGCCGGATCATCACAGCCATTATCAATCACCTCATGTCCTGCCTCTTTCATCAACGGCAGCATTGCCATTTTAAGCTTATAACCAGCGTGGTCACTGCCTACGGATATTCTCATTTATTTGTCCATCCTTCTCTCATTTTTCTTTTTCCCTAAATAAGCTTCCTTAACTTTATCATTATTGGCCAGATCTTTTGACAAACCACGATAAGTTATATTTCCCCGTTCCAGCACATAAGCACGGTTGGAAATACTTAATGCCAATGCCGCATTTTGCTCTACCAGTAAGATCGGAATCCCATCATTATTAATTTCTGTGATCCGTTCAAATACTTCTTCGATAATAATCGGAGCAAGTCCCATTGACGGTTCGTCCAGCATCAGCATCTTCGGGTGGCCCATCAGCGCCCGGCCGATCACCATCATCTGCTGCTCGCCGCCGGAAAGACTCCAGGCCAACTGCTTACGCCGTTCTTTCAGCCTGGGAAAACACTGATACACATAATCTAAATCGTCACTCAAATGACCCGCCAAAAGTTTGATTCCGTTCCAGGCAACAGTCCCCATCTGAAGATTTTCCTCAACCGTCAGTCCGGGAAATACATGGCGTCCTTCTGGCACATGTAAAAGACCTTTGCGGGTAATTACATGAGGCTTTTGCCCTTTTATCTCTTTTCCGTTATATTTTACACTTCCTTCGATTTCCACATGACCGGAAATAGAATTGAGCAATGTGGTTTTTCCGGCACCATTAGAACCAATCAGGGCAACAATTTCTTTTTCGCCTACTTCTATACTAATACCATGCAGCGCCTGAATGTGTCCGTATTTTGAAATCAGGTTATTGATTTGCAGCAAGCTGTCCACCTCCCCCAAGATATGCCTCGATTACAGCAGTATTTTCCTGTACTTCTGACGGCAGACCGGTAGTAATCTGCTTCCCAAAATTAAGTACCGTAATCCGATTGCATACTTCCATGACAAGATCCATTGCATGCTCAATCAGTAAAACTGCAATCCCCTCATTTGTAGCCATTGAAATCAAAGCCCGGATGTAATTCATTTCGGAACGGTTAAGTCCTGCCGCCGGTTCATCCAGAAGCAGAACCTTGGGATAACTTAACATGGCACGGACAATTTCAAGCATTTTCTGCTGACCGTACGAGAGCCGCTCGGTGCTGTCCTTAAGATTTACACCGGAAAGACCTGCCGTTTCCAACAGAATATTCATTCGTTCCTGATAATCCCTGGCCTGCGGCAGGCGGCGGCGAACAGCCAGGTCAACTCCAACCAGGATGTTGGTTTCTATATCACATCGCCCAAGCAGCCGGGGATGTTGAAAACTTCTGATAATTCCAAGCTTGGAACGGGTATGCGTCGACAGTTTCGTCACTTTTTTGCCGCCCAGCATAATGTTGCCTTCATCTGCCGAGTAGATACCGGTAATTAAATTGATCAGCGTTGTTTTGCCCGAACCATTAGGACCGATCAGACCAAACACTTCACCTCCATACAGCTCGAAGGACACATGATCTGCTGCCGTCACTCCGCCAAATCGTTTTACCACATTATGCAGCGTCAGGACCGGTTCTTTTTCGTTTATGTAATGTTTCATAAAGCGCCTTGCCTCCTCCCAAAATACCTTCCGGCTGGACCACCATTAAGATCATGATTCCGGCTCCGTAAATCAGCTGCATATAATTAGCCAGCGGTCTGACAAACTCTTGTAGTAAGGAAATAATCATTGTGCCGATGATCGCACCGACCGGCGATATCGTTCCGCCCAGCATAATCATAATCAGATACATCGTAGATTGCTGATAAGTGAATGTCTGGTAACTTAAATATCCAGATAAAAATGCATACAAAGCTCCCGCAATTCCACACAGCGCGCCAGATATTCCAAAAGCAATGCTCTTTGTAAGTAAACTGTTTACACCCATGCAGTTGGCAGCAATTTCATTATCTCTGATTGCCATAAAGGAACGGCCAATGGAAGAGTAAAACAAAATGCGCATTACCACAAATGTCAGTACACAAATAATCAGAATAAAATAGAAATTAGCCTTTTCGCTCTCAAGCATGATTCCGAAGACAGAAAACTTCGGAATATTCTGCATCCCCAGTGCCCCGCCTGTTACCGGTTCCCAGTTCATAAATAAACCGTTCAAAATTGTCATCAGGCCCACGGATGCAAACGTAAAATAATACTGACGCAGCCGAAAGAATGCAAATCCCAGAACAAAAGCAAACAGAGCAGTCCCTGCCGTTGCCGCAAGCAGTGCGATCACCGGCGGAAAACCGGCCCGCAGAACCAGATTGGCTGCCATATAAGCACCGACACCCCATAATCCGGCCTGGGCAAACGAGTTTTGACCGCACATCCCCAGCAGAACATATACACTTAACACACACAGGTACGTAATCAGCGCTACATTTAATACCCTGAGCATATAATTGCCCATTCCTAAGGGTGCGAGTGCAAATACCGCAAGTGCCGTCAACAAAACAATGATTGAACTTTTTTTCTTGTTTTTCATATCTGCCCCCTCTATGCCTTTTCCTGAATCTTGCTGCTGAAAATGCCCTGCGGCCGTACCATCAGCACAATAATCAGGACAATATAGATCAAAACCAGCTGATAGGTGGTACTGATATAGGCACCGCCAAACACCTCCACCAGACCAACGATCAAACCGCCAAGGACCGCTCCCTGGACACTGCCGAAACCGCCGATAACAATTGCCGCAAAAGCCTTTGCACCTGCCGTTGACCCCATTGTATTATTTAGGAAAAACAGCGGTGCCAGCAAACCGCCGCCGATACCGGTGATCATCGCACTCAAAGCAAAGGTCATGGCAATAGAAAATATTACCGGTACACCAACCATGGAAGCCATATACTGATCTTGTGCAGTCGCCTGCATCACATGACCGACAAATGTTTTTTCCAGTAACAGATATACGAAAAGCATTAAAATGGCTGCTACAATCATAATCGCCAGGTACTGCCCCTGGATAATCCCGCCGCCGGCAAGTTTTACCGGCGCTTCCAGCACTCTGTCCACTTTCACCGGAATGGACCCCCAGATCAGGCGGGAACCTTCTTTGAAAACCATCGAAGCCCCCATTGCGCTGACGATAATCGCCCGGGCCTGTGCTTTACGCAGCGGCCAATAGGCCGCACGCATAAACAGGACACCAACTACTCCCATGCCGACAGATGCTAAAATCAGCGAGATCATAATATTCCATCCTAATAATTGATTAAAGGTGTAGCAAAGATATCCGCCAAACATCAGAAATTCACCTTGCGCAAAGTTCATTACACCTACAGCCCGGAATATGAGTACCATTCCCATTGCGATAAGCCCATACACCACGCCGGTAGAAAGCCCTGACACAAACAATTGCATGATTTGTCCCATATAATCATTCTCCTACTTGTCTTTTTCTGAATAGATTTCCTGTAACACAACCGCCACCTCATTTTCGATCCGTACAACCAGTCCGCCTCGTCCACAATCACCGTTTGTGCTGCAATCATAAATCGTGATTGCGCCATGGTAATCTGTAATTTGATTCATAGCATCGCGGATTGCAGCGCGGTCAGTATTCCCGGCAATCGTGATTGCTTTACAGATGATACTGACATGATCATAAATCTGCGCCGCTGCCTTGGCGCACTCATGTCCGTGCAACTCCTGATACTTTTGTGAAAAAGCGGCGCCCTTTTCATTGGTTGTATTCGGTACCCATGCGGCCGCACTGCATACTCCGTTTAGTGCTTCTCCGCCCAGTCCAATGGTAACCGGATCAGCCCATGCATTGGAACCAAAGATAGGCATATCCGTCATTCCGAAAGCCCGGATTTGTTCAGCAATAATTGCCGCCTCATTGAAAAGACAGGCACCGATAATTGCTTCCGGCTGTACTTGCTGCATTTTCGTGATATGCGATGTAAAATCTTTTGTTCCGGTTGTAAATGAAACCGTTTCAAGTGGCTTGATCCCCCGCTTCTCAAGTGCCATTGTAAACAACCGGGCCTGATCTGACGAATTTGTTTCCGTATCATGAATCAAGGCAAACTTTGTATACCCCAGCTCTTCCACCGCATATCCAATCAGAGCATCAATCATCGTCTCCTCACAGGCCCGCAACTGAAACAGCCAGGGATTCTCATTACAAATATCCCGCAGGGTAGGGCTTGATCCCTGTGCCGTCGAAAGAATCTGGGCCTGCTTTGCCTCATTTGCAATAGCAATGTTATCGTTTGAATTATCACTGCCAACAATTGCCACAATACTGGAATCATCAGCCAGCTTGCGATAAGCGTTAACTGCTCCCACATCCGTGCCAAGGCCATCCTCAATCACAATTTCAATCGGTCGTCCCAATATGCCGCCCGAACTATTAATCTCTTCGGTAATGATTTTTGCTGCATTACTGGCATACTCCCCTTCCATCGCCCGTTCTCCGGTTAGAACCGTTGCCAAACCAATTCTAATAGGTTCTTCACTATAAATAACGTCTTATATGCTTTGAAAATGTTTTCGTATGGATTTTTATTTTGATAAAAGAAATGGAGCAGATATGTATAATACCAAAAAAGGAAGTGTAACAATTAAAGATATTGCCGCAGATGCCGGAGTTTCTTTGTCAACCGTATCCCGCGTGTTAAATAACAGCGCCGGAGTTACAGACGACAAACGCGAACGCGTACTGACCTCTATAGAAAAGTTCAATTACATACCAAACCTTCTGGCCCGCGGACTGAAAAACAACAGTTCGCAGACAATTGCCATGCTCATCTCTGACGGTAACAACGAGTATTTTGGCCAAATTACCAAGGCTGTAGAAAGCGTCCTCCGGCCCAATAACTACAACCTGTTTTACTGCAACACGCTGACCGAGCAGGATACCGAAGAAAACTATCTGCGGTTAATGACCGAGCGGCAGGTAGATGGCTTTATTATCAACGCCACCGGCCATAATGATGAGCTGATATCCCGTTTAAGCCAACAGATTCCTACGGTGCTGCTGCATCGACGCAATCGCTTCGCTGATTTTGTCGGTGACTTTTTAGATGCTGATTTTGGCACGATCGCTTATAATCTCTGCTGTCACCTGATCCGAAACGGGCACCGCCGGATCGGGCTGATCTGCGGTCCCTCTTACTTAAGCTCTCATCATGAGCGCTTTATGAACATTCAACGGGCACTTAAAACTATTAACGTTAATATGGATACAGGTAACCCCCTTTATTTTGAAGGGCCCCTTACCAAAGAATTCGGATATCAAAGCTGTAAATCCTTACTGTCCCTTGACCAGCCGCCGACGGCACTGGTCATCTCTCACAGCCATACCACGATTGGGGTACTGCGCTATTGCAAGGAACATAACATCCGAATTCCTGAAGATATTTCTTTTGTCAGTCCCTGTGATGTACAACTGGCTGATATTTTATATATTGAACCCACTTATGCGCAGCCAGATACCTGGGTGCTTGGGCAGCGCTGCGGACAAATGCTGATGGAACGCATCCAGTCCGGCAATCAACTGGTTAATCGTGAGGCTTTATATACACCAGGTATCTCGTATGGTGAAAGCGTACGAGATATTACGTAAACTCAATCAATATTTTGGAATTATACAATTTGTCGAATAAAGGAATGAATTGTCAATAAAATAATTTTGTATACTCTGTTTGTGTGTCGGCAATGTGATAAACATAGACAGATGCTTCGATTGTTTTATAAATCACCACATGTTTTTTACAAATAACAATCCGATATCCCTTTTCATTTAACCATTTGTCTGGTGTCATCGAGCCAGAATTCGGAAATTGCTCCAATCGCTCAATTACATCAAGAATATGATTACTAACCTTGATTGCAATATCTGCATCAAACTGTATTGCATAATAATCTTCAATTTTTTTCAAATCCTCCCAGGCAGATGGGAGAATTTCAACTTTGTGCATCACTCAAACGCTCCCGTAATGCTCTTCTGGCTTCTGATACACTCATTGATTTTGCTCCATTCAGGCGCTCCTGCTCTGCCTGCAGAACTCTTTCCCGAAGTGTCAGGATCTGCTCCCTTTTTTCGAAAGCTTCAATACTCATTAAGACCATATCACCCTCTCCATTTTTCGTAATGTAAATGGGTTCCTTAGTCTCTTTGGCAAGATTAGAAATCGATGCATAATCATTTCTTAAAGCTGCGGATGGTTTTATAATCATATCGTCCTCCTCTTATATCTATTTTATGATATAATTGTATCATTATTTTAATACAATGTAAAGCTGTCTTCCTTGCACCGCCATGCAGGTTGAATTTTTTCAGCAGCCAAGCGCCGAGTAACCCACAGCAGACAGCGCTGAGACACTGGAATGTGTAATAAAGAGTCACCTGGCTTGTTGCAACACCAAAATATTCTGCTATTGATGCCTGTGAAACATTCAGAGCGCCGTAGTAGGCAGCAGAGCTCCTGATAAATACAATTGAAGATGTCATCAAAGAAGGTCTCTGATTAAATATATGCAAGCAGAGAGCCGCTCTCAAATCTTTCATGATTGGGAGTGACTCTCTGTTTTTACTTTATAAGCATTCTTTTCAAATTAAAATCACTTCAAAACACTAACCAGCTTCCTCTGAATATCATCCATATGTACATTCATCAACGCATATGCTTCTGTCTCATTTCGTTCAAACAAAACCTGCAAAATCTGTTCATGCGCTTCTATACTGGACTGCATACCATATACATCTGCGATATTTTCCAAACCGCTCATCAACATCGATTTAACGATTTGCATGGATTTGTGAAGCATTTCATTATGGGTAATTTCTGCCAGATATACATGAAAATCAATATCAGCTTCATTAAACTGCCGAGGGGATTCTGCCCGTTTCATCACTTCAAGTTTTTCTGCCAGTTGTTCAAGTTCTTCATCTGACGCTCGATTGCATGCGATTACGACCGCACCATTCTGAATGCATTTTTCAAATTCAAAAAGCTTCACTTGATCCTGTTCTCCCAGAAAAACTGAGGGTATCAGTATATTGACGTAAAACCCCGTATCAATTTTTTTAACAAATGTTCCCTCGCCCTGACGAGCTTCCACAATTCCCAATGCACTTAATTTCTGAATCGCCTGTCGGACAGTATTTCTACCCACATGCATACTTTCACACAACTCATTTTCCGACGGAATTTTATCCCCATCTCTCCATTCGCCGCTGGAAATACGATCCATCAGCTGTCGGTAGACCATATCACCAACACTTCTTTTTTCTAACGGTACAAATTCTCTAGACACACTATGCCTCCTTTAACTTGTTGGTTGTTTTACAAGAAGGATAGCATAATGAAAATGCTTTTGTCTACATTAAATTAATCAAATGCTGAAACTTTTCAAAGTTTATACTTCCGGTTTCCGGCTTATTTATAAAAGAACCGAATACAAACCGGAGTTCCAAACGGAACTGTTTCTTTGAAATCCAGAGTACCATCGCCATTTATAATGAAAACACTGATAGTATCACTGTCCTGATTTCCACAAAGAAGATAGTCTCCTGTTGGAGCCACCGCAAAATTCCGGGGGGTTTTTCCCCGGCAGCCCTGCCGCTCTATAAACTCAAGACTGCCATCTTCATATACTTTAAATGCGACAATACTGTCATGCCCTCGATTGGAAGCATACAGATAAGTCCCATCAGGCGTCAGATGAATATCGGAACAAATGTTTTCCCCATTATAATCATCAGGAAGTGTTTTGACCGTACTCTGTTTCACCAGATTCCCATGTTCATATGTAAAATGCATTACCTGTGAACTTATTTCACAAATCAGATAAAAATGCTTTCCATCCACTGAAAATATACCACTCCGTGGTCCACTTCCTGCCGTAACGGTGACCTGTCTGTCTTTATCCAGTTCCACATGGCCCCCCTGATAGCGATATATGTACAAGGTATCGGTTCCCAAATCCGGCACATACATGAGTGGCTGATCCGGACATTCAATAGTGGCATGGGCGTGCGGCCCTGTCTGCCGAATCGGATGAATACTTTTCCCCTCATGCTGAAACAATGTCTGATGTTCTGCATCAATCATTCCATCCTCTCCTACCGGAACAATCGTAACTGATCCGCTGGCAAAATTGGCGACAGAAAGAAACTCGCCATTTTGTGCCAACAGTATATGACAAGGATCCGTACCGCCAATATTACAGGTTTCCTCCATTGCCATCTGCCATGATTCATCATAGGAAAGCTGTGTTACACCTCCACCGAATGCATCCAGATATTCCTTCATCTCATTAACTGCATAAATCTTGTTCCGCATCTCATCTAAGCATAAATAAGATGGATTTCTGACACTAATCGAAGTGACCACCTCAATCTCTCCCGCCTCTAATGAGCAAATCGATATCCCTTTCCCTTTTCCCTGTAACACTTCTCCTGTGCCAAACAAAATTGGCTCTGTATAAGTTCCTACACAAAAATACTGCTTCAATCTACTTCACCTCAATAGTTAGATTTCTTTGTTCAACTGCTCTGTTACCTTCACTGCCTCAATAATAAAACGATCCCGCTTTTTTATATCCTTATCAATCTGTCTTTGACTCCAGTCATAAAAACCCCGTCCGGTCTTCACGCCCAGATCCCCTGCCTCTACCAAAGTCCTTATGTAAGCATTTGGACACTTTTCCGCATTGATTCCCGGAAGTACTGTTTCCTGTACCGCCATACCCAGATCCAGTCCAATAGCATCCAGATGCTTTAGCGGTCCCCACACTGGAAATCGCATTGCCATACCACAACTGATAGCTGTATCTACATCCTCCGCTGTCGCCAGTCCCGAAGCTACAATGTCAACGGCTTCCCTGATCATCGCCTGAAAGATCCGGTTTGCCAGCTGTCCCGGCAAATCACGCCGTACCAATACCGGTGCTTTTTTCCACTGCTTCAACTCCCCAATGACCATTTCCGCAACAGCCTCGTCCGTATTCTCTCCCATCACAACTTCCACCAGTGGCACCAGATGTCCGGGCAGCCAGAAATGAGTCGTTACGGTTCGCTCCGGATACCTGCACAGCCTACTGATATCTGTAATCCGCAGTCCACTGGTATTGCTGCAGATAGGAACCTCTTTCGGGAGAAGCTTGTCCAACCGCTGAAACAACCCCTGCTTGATTGCCACATTTTCAACAATCGCTTCAATAACTAATGCCGCCCCGGAAATCTCATGAATATCTCCTGCCGTTTCCAGCAGTGTCACGGCCACGGCTGCCTCTTCCGCAGAATTAAGCCCATGATCCAGGCGCTGTTGAATGCACTTTACGGCTTTCGCTTTGCCCGCTTCTGCCCGTTCTTGATCTATATCGGTCAATACCGTTTTATGTCCGGCAAGGGCACTCATCGCACCAATCGAACTGCCCATCATACCACTGCCAACAACTGCAACGTATCCATTCATAAGATCTCCCTTCACCCTGCGCTAAGGATTAACCACTACTTTAATCGAACCATCTCTTTTGTGTTCGAAAACATTCACTGCTTTTTCGTAATCCACCAATGCAAAATTATGAGTAATCAGTTTTTCACCCTGAATCGCCCCGGTAGATAAGAAATGCAGCACCTGATCGGATACATTGGGATTTGCTTTAGAGCCGACGATTTTAATCTCATTAAAATTCACTGTATTGGCTGGAATCATGACTTCAGAGTCATGATAGGTGGCAATGATTGCCACTGCACCGGTCTTCTTTACCATCTGACAAGCCTTCAGCGGAGAATCCTTTGCTCCGGAACACTCCATCACTTCATCCGCACCGACTCCTCCGGTTATTTCAAGTACACGCTGCACCGGTTCCTCCTTTTCAAAATCAATACAGATATCGGCTCCCAACTCCCGCGCTTTTTCAAGCTTTGCCCCTCGTCCAATCATAATCACTTGTCCAGAACCAAGGGCTTTACATTCCATCATAGCACACAGGCCGATGGCTCCCGGACCAAACACAACACTGGTCCCCCCCGGAGTTACTCCGGCCAGTTCTACACCATGGAATGCTACGCCGGCACAATCACACATGGAAGCCACATCATAGCTCACATTGTCAGGAATCCGATGCAGACAGCTGGTTTTGTATACATTATATTGTGCATTCGCTCCCTGCCAGTAAAATCCATAATGCCGATGCCCCATATCCAAACCGCCGTCATGGCCATCATGTCCATAATTGAGGCAAACCGTATAATGTCCTTTTTTACAATTGGCACACTTTCCGCAGCCAACATGAGCTTCTCCGGCAACTCGGTCACCCACCTGTAAATCTTCCACGCCAGCCCCCAATTTTACAATCTGTCCCGCCCATTCATGCCCCATTACAAATGGATAATAGGGAGGCCAGTTGGCAAACGCATATCCGCCATGAATCATCTTGGGATCAGACCCGCAGATTGCCACCGCCTTAATTCGGCAAAGTACTTCACCCGGCCCCGGTTCCGGAACCGGCAGTTCAGCAATTTCCAGCCTGTCATATGCTGTCAAGGTCATTGCCTTCATTTTATCAGGGATCAAACATTCACTCATCTCGTCACCTCATTCTCTCCATTCGGGTAAATCACAACTTTCATCGCACCGCCCAACCGCTTTTCAAAGGTCTCAAATGCTTTTCCGATCTCTTCCAGCGGAAATGTATGGGTAACCATATCTTTCACGTCAATTCTGTCGCCGTCAATCATACTGATGACTTTCTGACTGGTACCAGGATTGGCTCTTGAACCATACAAGGTCAATTCATTATGAGTGGTATATCTTAATGGAAGATCTTCTGTCTCTCCTTCCTTGGCCACCCCAAGCATTACTACTTTACCGCCTTTTTTACACATCCGAAGTGCCTGAACAATCGTTCCAGGTGCTCCGGAGCATTCAACAGACAAACTCACGCCAAGTTCATCCGTCAGTGCTCTGACCGCTTCAACTGGTTCACACTTGGAAAAATCCACGACCTGGTCCGCACCTAATGCCAGTGCACGTTCCACTCTCGGCATTCTGCCCACTACAATTACCCGGCCTGCCCCCATCGCCTTTACAATCTTCATAGCCATTATTCCAATCGGCCCCGGACCAATCACTGCCACCGTACTGCCAGGTACCACACCTGCTAATTCCAGTCCGTGCAGTGCCACCCCCGCAGTATCACACATTACCGCCTCCTTGAACGATACAGTATCCGGCAATTTTGTAATACTTTTCTGATGGTATACATTATACTGGGCATATGCACCTTGTGAAGTAAATCCATAATGACGGTGACCAGTTTCCGGTTTTCCATAATTTAAACACAGATTATATCTGCCTTTCTGGCAATTACTGCAATAACCGCAGCCCTTATGTGCCTCCCCTGCCACCCTGTCACCAATCACGATATCAAATACATTGATCCCGACAGCGACAACCGTACCTGCCCACTCATGTCCGGCGACAAAAGGATAGGAAGGTGGCCATACTCCAGGCAAACCACCGTGAATAATCTCAGGATCACTGCCGCAGATTGCCACTGCGTCAATCCGGCAAAGCACTTCTCCATCTCCCGGCACCGGCACACCGACCTCCTGAATCTCCCATGTTCCCGGTCCGGTCAAAACCATTGCTTTCATTTTCTCTGCTACTCTGTACACGCTCTGCAAGTCTCCTTTTTCCTATTTCAGCAATTCCCGCAAAAGATCAATCTGACTTTTTAATACTTCATCGTATTCATAGATATAGAGATCAATCGCTACCGTACCGTCAAAACCAACCTGTTTCATGGCTGCAAGCACAGCTCGCAGATCAATATCGCCATCATCCAGCAGACGATGCAGGTGTTCTCCACGAATTAAATTTTCAATGTGTGCATGTGCAATCTTATTTCCAACTAAGCGGATAGTCTCAAATATATCCACATCTGTTAAAAATGCATGACCAATGTCAAAATTCACACACAATGCGTCCGATTTCATTTCAGCCATTAACTCAAGTATATCATTGCTTCGTGGTATAAATCCCGGCGGCTCTGGCTCCAATGCCAGCTTGACACCATGATATTCGGCAAGCTTCAACAATTCTTTCAACCTTGTTTTAAAAATGGTCAACCCATCCTTATTCTTAATCTTATACCCCATATAATTGCTATGCCCGACCGGCGGATTGGAAGAAATAATAAATACATCCGTTCCTAACCGTTTCGTTTTTGGTATCATTTTTTTAATTGCTTCATAATTGATGTCACTCGCAACAAATGACAGATGATTCCCAACCGAACCAATCTGTATTCCATATTGTGAGACTAACCGTTGGATATGATTAATAGTATAGTCTTCCGTGGTCTCAGGTCGATAATGAAAGGTAAAATCCTCACAACAATATTCAAACGCCTCAACTCCACACTCACTTGCAAATCGGAACATCTCCTCAAAACTGTATTTTCCATCCAGCATTTGTGTTCTCGCACCTAATAGCATCTGTATTCACCTCTTATCTGCAATATTAATCAGTCGGTCAAGCACTACCTGCATATGTTTATCCATCATGTCTGCTGCCTCCTGCGTGTTACCTGCTCTTAATTTCTGATATATTTCTGTATGATGTTCAACACTTTCTCTGGTCCCATACTTTGAGACGACTTCCCGGAGATTTTCCTTCAGCATACTTTTTATAATTGACATTGATTTATAGAACATTTCATTATGCGTGATCTTTGACATGTATTTGTGATACTCAATGTCATACTCAAAAAACTGATCCGGATCCGTTTCCGTCCGCATCTGTTCAATATAATAATGCAGTCCGTCAATTTCCTCCTGACTGGCCCGATTACCCGCCAGTTTTACCGATTCCACCTGTATCCCTTTTTCAAATTCCAATATTGTGATACAGCTGCTGTCACCCAGAAACACCGTTGGTATCAGCATATTAAGATAAAAACCAGTGTCAATTTTCCGTACAAAGGTACCTTCCCCCTGTTTTGCTTCAATGATACCTAAAGCATTCATTTTTTGAATTGCCTGGCGAACTGTATTTCTGCTGACCTGGAACCGTTCTTTCAATTCATTTTCTGACGGTATTTTCGTTCCTTCCGGCCAGTTACCACTGGCAATCATCCCGATCATGCTCTCGTACACTGCATCGGCTATATTAACCTTTTTGACTGCATCAATCATCCCTTCACACTTCCTTCTGCTACTCCACCCATTATCTGGGAATTGAAAAGAAGGTAAAAGACTAAAATAACAATCGTTGATAAAGTAATCGCAACATAAACTGCACCCAAATCCACATAATCGAAGTTATTCAGCATTGCAATACCCACCGAGAGTGTTGTTTTCTTATTCGTAGTAATAAAAGTGACGGGATTGATATAATCATTCCAGGCCGCAACAAAATTAATGATAGAAATGGTAACAATTCCGGTTTTACATAGCGGTAAAACAACTCTGTGAAAGATACCAATCTGCCCACACCCGTCGATTGTAGCCGCTTCCAGCAGTGATGTGTCCACAACCTGATAGATATTCCCGCGCATCCAATAAACTGTCAGCACATTACAGATTCCCGGCAAAATCAGGGTCCATCTGGTATTCAGCAGCTTCATTATCGAGAATATCCGGTAAAGACCAATCAGCGATATCTGTGCTGGGATAACCATCATCAGCATGGACATGGCAAACAAGATACTCTTGCCTCTGAAATCAAACTTTTCAAACCCATAAGCTGCCATAGTACCAAAATATCCAGTCAGCAATACATTTGGCATCGTCGTCAGAAAACTGTTTTTTATGTATGCCCAGAACGGTATTTGTGCCACCATATTGCGATAGTTATGAAACAGTTCTGTTCCCGGTCGCAGCGTCAGTCGGGTTGTGAGGTCTGCGGAAGACTGCGTCGCATTGTTAAACATAATCAAAAAAGGAAGAAGACACACCACGGCCAGAATCAAAAGAAATACGTAAACAGCCGTTTTTCTGATTTTTTTCATCCTGCTACCTCAGCTTTCCTTATTATTGATAAACCTGTAAGAAACTCCGGCAAATACTGCCGTTGTCATAAAGATACCGATCGCATAAGCAGAACCATAGCCATACTGCATGGAACGAAATGCCAGTGTGTGCATCTGCATGGTCATGGTTAGCAAGGACTTATCCGGTGCTCCTAAGCCATCGGTTATCACCCTCGGTATTTCAAAATTCTGGAGACCACCAATCAGCGTTGTCAAGAAAACATAAGCCACCGTTGGCCGGATTAGCGGAAATGTGATTTTCCAGAATTTCTGCCACGAATTCGCACCATCAACCGTAGCTGCTTCCAGATATTCGGTTGATACATTCAAAATACCGGTCGCAAACATAATTGCTGAATACCCAAACCACTGCCACCAGATAATGGCCGCCACAATTCTCTGTGCGGTAACCGGCTGTCCCAGCCAGTTGAATGGTTGTCTTATTAAATTCATTTGCAGAAGCAATCGATTCAAATAACCATTTTGCCACCCCATAAGTAATGCTGCCAGAATTGCAATGGTCGCCGAGTTGACAAGATTGGGAAAATAGAAAATCAACTTAAACAGCCCTTTTCCCTTGATCCTGCTCTGCGTAAAGATTACCGCACAGAGCATTGCGATTGCCAGTCTTGGAAAAATATTCATAGCCCATAATTTTACGGTGTTCTTTAAGGAAATCATAAATGTCTTATCCGTCAGCAGCCGCTTATAGTTATCGATTCCGTTGAAAGACTTTTCACCGGTCATTAAATTCCAGTTAGTAAAGCTCATGACTAATGTATATAAAAAAGGAATCATCCGAAACACCAGCAAACCAATCAGAAATGGTGCAATAAAAAGCAAGCCATAGTTTATGTTTCTTTTCTTTCTTATCATATTAGGAACCCCATACCCTTAAATATGCGGGTCAAAGTTAATATCGATCCATTAAGCCCCGACCCGCCGGCCATCATTCTACGATCAATCCCGGAGCATAACTTAGGCAGTCGTCCTTATATTGCTGAAGTGCTTTGTCAAACTCCGAATTACCAACACCATACGATTCCAAAGCTGCCATAAGATATAATGCAAAATACTCATCGTACTGGGAATATGCACCAGGGTTAATCCCCTTTTCCAGCTCTCCGTTCCAATATGTATAGGGATTCTGCCCATCTAAAAACCTGACAATATCAAGGCTTGCTCCTGCTTCATCCATATACTTCTCAATCTCCTGCTGTACTGCGACATTTGAAACATAATCGCCGATATCAATCGCATATGAACGAATAAACTCTTCATTAGTCAATATAAACTTCAGAAACAGATAACACTCTTCTGGATATTCTGTAGATTTTGATATCCCAATCCAGGTTCCTCCAGAAGTGTAAGGACGCGGTCCCGATGTAAGTGCCCAGTCCCCAGCCTGTTCCGGGAAATTAGGCATAATATTGTAGTTAAGCCCCCATGTGGGCTTAGCGGTGCAGAATACCTTCCCTTCAGAAATTGCCGCGGCCGTTGCCGTATCGTTTCTGACATACCCCAGCGTCAGGCCTTCCTCATACATAATTTTGGCATATTCAAACAATGCCTTGATTTCATCACCGATATTCAGCTTGCCGTCTTTCATAAATCCGCCTGCATTGGTTACTCCCATAAATACCAGATCCTGAGGTGCATCGGAAGTAAAGAACACGCCTCCATCTGTTGCAGCTTTTACTTTTCTCGCCGCATCAATCAAAGAATCAAACGAATTGAATATCTGTGCCATCTCCTCCGGATCATCCGTGCCAAAAATCTCTTTCGCCATGCTTCTCCGGTAATAAATACCACCAACCGGACATTGCCATGATAACGCCCTCAACGCACCGGTTGCATCTTCAGTACCAACTTCTACAATATATGGCTCCAACTGGGCCCTCCAGTCACTGGCATTATATGGTGCAGCTCCCAAATCTGCATAGTAACGATCCGATTCAACCATCGCTTTGACGAACTGGGTTCGGCTGGTAAATAAATCAGGAACATCTTCTCCGGTTGCTACCATACTCATAATCTTTTCTTGCTGCTCTGCACTGGGAATTACCACCAGTTCAATGTTTATGTTTGGATATATTTCATTAAACTTCTTAATCATATACTCCGGCTGTCCAGTGGAATGAACCATGAATTTTAGATTGGCTACATAAGATGCCGGATCCTTTTTTCCAAAATCATCTTCCACTACCGCAGATGTTTCTTTCGTCTGAGATGTTCCCCCAGATGTTCCGGATTGTTGGTTTTGGGATGTGCTACAGCCAGTGACCGAAAAAATCATAAGACCTGCCAATAAACATGATACAATACGTTTTCCTCTCATAATTTTACCTCCATAATAGTTTTTGCCACCAAATTCTTTTATGCGCATTAAAAGAATCTTACTCCCCTTGCAAGTTGTTGGTTGTTCTACAACCTAATTTGATTATTGCATAACAAATATTATTTGTCAATATCTATTCTGTACAATTCTACCAATTTATTGTAGTTTTTTAAGGTCAATGAGCATGTTAATTGTTGCTTGGCAATTGCCATAAAAAAACTCCCTTCAGAAAATGAATAATTTATCAAATTCATTTCCAAAAAGGAGTCATTTTCTTGTAATTTCTTTAGATATAGTGGTCCGGCTTAACCACCCAAGGCTGAAAAAATGAGTTTTCCACCTTCCGTCAAATCCTCCTCGGTCCAGCCGCTTATTTTGGTAACTTCCGGTCGAATTGCCGAATAATCTTCCGCCTTGTTACTGAGTGACCAGTTGACCCAGCTTAACTGGTTTTTTTTGGTATATTCAATAAAGGCTTTGGCATTCTCGTAATCCATCTGTCCGGTAGACGGGTCGGTGCAAATCCCCCATTCCGAAACAAACACCGGCAAACCGTATGCCATTGCGGTGTCCAGCGTCCCATAGAAGGAGTCCCCTGAAAGCCCCGAGTAATAGTGATAGCTATACATAATGTTATGGTATTTAAGGGGGGCTGCCATGGCGTCCAGCAACGCACCGCTATATTCCGGTGTTCCCACCAGAATTATCGCATCAGGCGCATTTTTGCGAATCACCGGAATGATCATATCTGCGTATGCTTTGACATCCTTCCAGGTGGCGCTCCCGTTTGGTTCGTTGCATATCTCATAGATGACCCTGGGTTCATCTGCATAGTGCCTGGATAATTCGTCAAAAAACGGGAGGGCCTTGTCAATAAGCGACAACGGGTTCTCGTCTTCCAGCAGATGCCAGTCCGCAATTACGTACAGATCGGCGGCCAATGCGTTCTCGATCACATGATACAGCATCTTTTTATTATAGGCCGCCCATTCCTCATCCTGGCTGTATCCGTTCAGGCTGCTGTCGGCATACATCGCCGCCCGAAACAGGTTGGCTCCATACTCCTTCGTGGTAACAAGCGCTCTGTAGTTTGTGTATTCTGGATACCACTGAAGTCCGTGGCTGCTCATGCCGCGTAATTGTACCCCTTCACCCGATTGGTTCACCAACCGGGTTCCTTCTACAGACAGCGCTCCATGATACGGTACACCATTTCCGATCGGTTCCATAGAAACATTTTCCGATGTCAGTTGATTTATTGCAAAAAATTTAGATATGAAAAGCGCGGCAATCAATAAAAAGCAAATTAAAAACAGCCCTGTCATCTTTTTCTGTGTCATGCCAAGTCTCCCTACAAATACTATCGTCAAATGTTTTAGCGCTTCAGGAAGTGAAATCCCTGCTCTGTGATATTCCCCGGATAGTATTCTACAAATACAAAATCAAAATCATGCTCCCTCACATATTGTTCCAAATCAAACGACTGGTCGGCTGCCGGGCAGATTACATGTATTTCACTTGCCATCGGTGCGAGAAAGGAAATGATCGGCATTGCAAAAGAATCGCATAGGAACAAAAACCGCGGACCCGTTTGAGACAGCTCATTGGTGATCTTTTTCCATGGAGTCTGCCCGCCAAGATAGGATGCATAATAATTTCCATTGTCCCAGTAGGAATGATTGATGAGGGCTTCCTTAAAATCGCCTGTTGTAGTATATTCCTTGTTATCACATAAATATTCCAGCGTGAATTGGGTTTGAAAGTCAGGCTCTATGAAAGTAAAATCATCCATTCCGGAAAAAGGGATACCGGCGCGCTGCCCTAAAAATCCAACATAGCTTTGCGGAAATACGCTTCTTTTATAATTATCCGGATTTACATAAAAAGAATCCCGATCCAAATCAAGGTCATATTCGTCAGCAAGCTTTTCAACCAAAGCGGTGAACACCTCGAAGCTGGACTCCACCGTCCAGTAGATATCCGTATTGTACCTGTATTGTTCCGGCGGCAGCGAAGATTGCTTTAGAACCGCACGGCTGTCCAGATAGTCGATCCCATAACTTTGCAGATAATACAGCATGGCGTCGGATATTGCATTCTGGTCATTGACCGGAAGGTCGGCGGGAAAGCTTGAATTGTCCCGATCAAGCAAGTCAATTGCGTTGATGAAAATAAGCTGGCTGCCTCTGCTGCTCTCATAGTCACGCAGCCGGGTCAGGCGAAGGACATACTCCTCTGTGTTCGTCGTAAGGATCGGATAGAAGTTAGCGTAGCCCAACTCGCCATTATCGCCCTTTATTATTTCAAAACCGCCGCTTTCTTTCTTCCCTAAAAGGACTTGCAGCAGAGAATGGGCATATACCAGCTCATCTTCTCCTAATATACTGCCGTTGGCGATATAGTCCACAGTATGAATCACATCATTCAACCCGCTGCCTGCGGGCAATTGGCACAGCTTCCTCTGAAACAACGGCAGACGGGTCGCGAAATTAAGGATGGAAAATATTATTATCACCGCTATCAACAAATTGGCAAAAGCACGCTGCGCTCTGCGTGGAAAATTCATTGTTGTCCCCCTCCCATCATAATAAACTGTATTTCAAATACGGGTCATATCCTTTTCTGGTCAGAAAGATA
>Ga0153996_1000333_pt1 | contig 21834 bp, 12 predicted proteins | sample TSNC080MetaG_FD_104728 | JGI IMG/M metagenome (GOLD analysis project Ga0153996, IMG submission 104728) | Attine ant fungus gardens microbial communities from North Carolina, USA - TSNC080 MetaG | ecosystem: Host-associated > Fungi > Mycelium > Unclassified | place: USA: North Carolina, Lumber...
ATTTTAACTAGTTTTTCTTTATTAAATTTAACTATAGGAGCTGTTAGCTATATGCATGGTTATCCTTATGGTGGTTATATTTTAACTTCAGGTTTTATTTTAACTATTTTGGGAATGGGATTAGAAAAATAATAATATGAGACAAAAATTCTGAGAATTAGTAAAGAAACATGGAATGGGTATAGTAATAGGTAGTGCAACTCTAGATGGATATAGAAGACAGTATGTAAATGACAATAATAATAATATTTTAGAAAAAATTAAGGAGCAACGACATAAACTTAAGGAAGATGAACAAAGAGAATATGATAGACTTATTGAAGAGCAAGCAAATAAAATTAAAAATAAGGAAACAATAGGAAAATATCAAGATGCTGCTGATGAACATGAAAAAGCCGTTGATAAATATCAAATAGATCCAAGTGAAAGTAATAAAAATAACAGAGATAAGTCACTTGAAAAAATGAACGAAGCTTTTGATGAAATTAAAAAATTAGATATTAGTGAATACATAGTACAAATATATAATTACTATAGTGATTATTTGGATAGTTTGAATCCTGATAAAATTGTTTGTTTGTTTAATATAATTGCAGATGGTTTAATGTTATCTTCTTTCGTTACTGTATTAAATATAATGTTAAGTGAAAATATTATTAATAAAATAACCTTTTTAGAAAAGTACCCTAGAATTCTTAAATGAATTAAATTTAAAAATAATTTTAATAAAAAAGTAATTAAATTTTATTTAATCTTGCATTTAATTTATATATTAAGTGGTATATTATGCAATATTTATATTTTTATCCTATAAACTAAAAAAACTACCTATCAATTAATAATATTAAAATATAAAAATTTATAAAAATTGAATTTTGTTTCACACTATTCTAATTAGTACCTAGATATACTATATGCTACTAACTAAGGTTTCTACAAAAATTGAATATAACAGTAAAAATACAACAATAAAAATTATTTGCTTACGATACCTACAATAGAGGTTTGATACAAATCATGTATATATAATTTTACTATAAATAAATAAAAAGTTTAATACCCTAATAAGGGTACAGCAATTATGATTTTACGAGATCTTGTATAATTTAAGTTGGGTAAGTCCTAATAAAGCATCTCAAGGTAGTTAAAGAATAACTAGAAAATTTGGAAAAAATATACAGCTTATTATGAATTAAAACACTGTGTAAGATATGAAATATCTGTATTATTACATGTTAATATAAATAAAGAATATCTGACTTACGGTAAAACATTAGTTAAATATTATAATATTAATGCAGTTATTACTAGAATAAAAGTAAGAAAACTACAACAGTGTTGCAAAATGTCGTATAATGCAAAACAAATCTGTATGATTTTAATCAAAATATTATTAAGATCTATAGATAGTTATGAATTTATTATAAATTAAAAGAGAACACAGTAAATATCATAAGCAAATAATATATTAAAAGCCTTATTTAACAGTTTAACTAATAGTAATTTATTAAAAATGTAGTCTTATTGTTGAAACCAAGTATAAAAAGGAAATAGGTGAAAGTTTATATCAATTTAATAAAATTAAGTTATTGAGATGAATAGTAACCAAAATATAAGGAATAGTTAACAAACATTATACAAAATATTTAATGAGATAAATGTATCTACTACAATAAGTACCGGCAAAGTAAAAGTAGTTAAATAAATAACCTAGATACTAAAAAATGTTTAGCAATTAAAAATGGAGTTATTTAGATAAATAATTATGGTACATTTTATATTGAAACAGCTTTAGATAACACTAATCATTTTAGCAAGTATCTTGTGAATTTAAATATTAAATATATATTAAATATGACTCAGTAGAGATTATGTTTAATCATTGTTATGTAGATATGTTCGATAATAAAATTTATAGTTGGTATGCATATAAATTATGTGTTTTTGATTCTGTTTTTATACTTAACCAATAATTGCAAATTACAGCAATACTACAGTAAAACAAAAATTTAATGCATTAACAAATAAAAGTCATAAAATGACTAAACCTCCTAATAAATAAAAAACAAAGGATAAATTTAATGATAAATTAAAAACTTTAAGTATTAGAAATTTAATTAAAGCTAATGATATAGAAACACCTAATCTTTATTTCCCTTATAATTACATACAACTATAAAAATATAGTGAAAATTAACCGCTAAATCAAAATAATCAAATAAATTTCTATAAACTAGCAAAAAATGATAAAAAATAAAGAATAATTAACTATGTATATGAAAAATGATATTGTTGCCTTATCTCAAAATGTAGATAGATTTAGTCAAGATATGTTTGAATACATAAATATAACTAGCGTTTTACAGTCTAATTATTTGTCATTAAAGACTTTTTAAGTAATTATACTAATAAGTGTATAATACATATTACTAGGCAAGAAAGTTAGGTAAGCTAATTTGGAGGAAGAGTTGAACTATTATGCTGAAAATATATATGATGTTGTTTCTCTATATCCTTCTTGTAAGTAAATATCTATATATAAGCAAAAGAGTACTGACAATAACCATGATAATTATTTTGGTTAATGTTATGTGAGTGTTAAAGTGCCTGCAAACGAATGTAACAGTAACATAGCACCTAAATGACAAATTATAAAATAAAGATGGTGTTTTAATATATCCTACAGGTAATTGAAAAGGATGTTATATCAGTAAAATCTTAAGAAAAGGTAAATGTCTAAATACTACAAAAGTAGTGGTACAAACGGAAAATTAATTATTTCTTAGTTTAAACCTAAAGTAAACTTACTGCATATAGATAAGGTAATAAATCAAACGATCTACTGTTAAATTAAAAACTTAATAGTTTATATGGTAGATTTGGATTCAAATATGAACCTAATACTATTTATTTTTTTCAATCTAGTATAGATGATCTTATATCTCTTAATCCTGAAGTTTTATATATATTGGTAATGATATTGAATATAGTAAATATACTAAAGCACCTTCTTAATTAGTTACAGAATTAAATAGAAATGAATACAATAAAAATTAATTAAAGCAAACTTAGATGCTCCTTATGTTGTAAGATCTATTACAATATCGGCTATGATAACTTCACAATGCTTCTATTATTATGAATCCTTTTTGAGATAATAATCCTACTTATTTTACATATAGCTTATATACTAAATATCCTTTACATAAAAATTTCATTAAAAGCTGATATTATTTAACCTAAAGCATAATATTCTGGAAGATGATACATTCATTATTTAATGACAAGAATTAGATATTAAATTACTTAACGAAAGTCCCAAAAATAAGGAAGAAATCCAAGGGAAGTATGTAAGCCTAGTAAACTTTTCACAGATATTAATAAATGTTCTTGAGGTCTAAATTCAATTAACTTAACTATAAAAGCTGAGGTAATGACTAATAAAGTTATTAAGCAAAATGAGCTAAATTCATAAACTGTTCCTTATCTCGTAATAGATGGTGAGGTACAATAAATAATCTGTAAAAATTGTTTAATAAGATTTATATAACTGTATTATTTATACAAGTATAGATTATATTAACTATTTAATTAATATGAATAATCCTTACTTAACAAACGTAAGAAATAAGTGGAGAAGGGTAAACCCTATTATTACATAAAGCCGCTATAATAATATAGTTTATATAAAACTTAATACAAATCCTTCGTTAATCACTAAGGTAAAAACTAACTTAATAACTTTATAATAAAAAGTATAGTAACTAACTTTATTAGTATACCTAATAGGTATTAATAAGAGCCAATTATTAACATAAAAAGCTTTTTAAATACAGGGTATTCAGTTGCTATATTTATATATTTACTATAGTATCCAGTATTATTAGTATAATAGAGGTTTTTTATTATTCGCCATTAATCGAAAATAATAATATCTAATAGTTTAGATGAAAATAAATATATAGTTAATAAAGTATTGATAATATAGAATATCAAACCTTAAGTTATTATTCATATAAAAATATGAAGGTATTAGTAATTTACTTACTTCGGTTTTAACAAAGTATTAAATTTACCACCAGGTGTAAATACTACTTCTATAATGAATTATGTGTTTTTAAAAAAGTTTAAAATAAATTAACGATAAAGAATTATCGGCAGATATTGCTATATAAGATAACTTACAAATAATTTCATCTATTTGATTATCAAAAAATGCGAAACAATCCTTAAAATTTTAATAAGTGTAATATTATAAGTAATATTTTCAATAAGTAATGATATAATACTATCATCAAAGGAGTGTACAATATTAGGTACTATATAATTATAATATCTGTTAAATTTCTATCCATTTATGTGCTATTAACAGTTTACCTAATATAGATGTTTCTAAATTCCTTTTTTTAGTGGTGTATAAAAATTAAATAGATTAAACCAACAGGACTTAGGTGTAAAGAAGACAATTAAGTAAATTATTCATAATTTCAAATAATTAACAAGTATATTTAATAAAAGGTAAATATCCTATAATACATAATGAATAGCCTTACCTAAAACAAATATTTGTTTATCAGTTATAAGAAGATCCTAATCAGTTTTATTGTATTGTAGTTTTAACCATATATATGTAAGCTTTTTACATTTAACTAAATCAAGTTTTTTAAAATGATTAAATTTAAATTCGTCGGCTATATCGTTAGTAGTAGTCCCCATAATAAAACCTAATACCATGTTTAATAAAGGTTCTATTAATATTCTTTAATATAGCTAAAGAATTATCTATCTTAATATATTCTTGTAATTTATTACTTAAACCATAAATCATATGAGAATAAACAACCATAGTTATATCTTCTTTATTACTTTTTGATATTAACATGTTTAGCTAAGTTGGTATCAGTGTACTTAAATGTTGTAAACCACTACATGTGGCAAAAATATATTGGTAATCTAAAATTAATTAAACCATAAATTTCAATACAACAAGTTAAAAAATAACCCTTTCATTAAAAATAATAAAATTTGTATCATTCAAATCGAAACTACAAAATCAATACTTAGATAAATTAGGCACAGATAATAATAAAATATTATTAATTCAACCTAATCTTTTTTAAGAAGATTTACTTAGTCCTTAACAATTAGCTGTATAAATTTACAAATGCTCTAATCCTCTATTATTAGAGATAGAACCATTTTTAAACATTAATAAAGATCTAGCTAATTTACCACATTGAACAGATAAATAATTAGTATATAATCTTCAGTCAATAAAGTAAAAAATTATCCTAACTAGAATGAGCTCAATCTTAAAACATAAGAGCCAAAAGTTATCACTGATTTATCACTATAAAACTGACTATTGTGTTTTTTAATTTCATAAGATTTTTCCAATAATTAAAAATAATAATAGTATTATGCTGCAAATATAATTTTAACCTAAATTTATCATTACTATAAACACCTGATTCATTCAATAAATTTATTTCTGTGATTTAATAACTGTTAATTTAACAGTTTAAGGAATACTTCGTAATTAAAATTTAATATAACTATTACTCAACTAGTGTAGTTTTACCTTTATTTTGTATATTAATATAATAAAAATATTGAGTAAGTATCCAACATATTAATTAATCTTAAATTTATCGTCTATACTTAAAATCCAATTATACTTAAACCTAAGCTAAAACAACCCAATGTATAATTCTACAGATAATTATTTAACTATTTGATCAACTAGAATTTAGCAGGGTTTTAACAGTCTTAACCTCCAATGGAATATTAATAAATACATAAAAATGACTATATTCATAAATAATTTAAGATAAATCTCAACCTACAAACTAAACTAAGCAACAACGTAAATAATTCCTAGTATTTAATAAAATCTAACGTTAAACTCAAGTTTAGATAAACCTTTTTCTATTGTATAATAATACTTATTTAATTGGATTTAAACCATTAAGTTTTTCAAATGTTTAAGAAGAATTCTTATGATTAATATTGATAAATAAAGACCATTGATTTTTACCAAATTTTATGTAATTCCATACCAATATTTTATAAATAAATAATGTAGCAGTATTCTGATTTGATTTAAATTTTTCATATTAGGAATAATATTAATTAAAACTATATAAAATATAATACCAATTTACTCATAATAATATGATTTCTGTATGTTTTATTCATCAAATAACGTTTATCCTTTTTAAATAAATTTAAAACTTTGTCTAATTTAGAGCATTAATATATTAATTCCTACATAATTACTAAATAAACTTTTTTTACATTGAAACATACTATTTAATTATTCATTCCACAAAAATTTTAATGTTTCTTCTATTTGTAATTGTATATTTCTATTAGAAAGAACTCTCTTATTATTCACTTATGTTTTTAGTATTTGAGTGATTTTAACATACATAGGATTAGTTGTAATATAATTACATATTTTATATATTGATGTAGCGGAGTTATCGAACCTGTTATTATTATAACTTAATCTATTTTCGTCCTTTTCAACAGATTTATTTAAAAATTAATTATTTCTCTTATTTGAAATAAAATTATAATTATTTAAACTATTTTTTCTCACATTAGTATTATTTATAATATTTATATCCACAGATATTTTACTAATTTTTAACAATTCCTTACTCATATTTTTGATAATAAAATTTATTAAATCTAATTAAAACTTTTTTTCATTAAAAACAAATTTGACCAATAAAATAAAATCTATCTGAGGTTTACTATTTTTATATCAACATCTTCATAAATCAATGTGTCTGAACACTCGTTAACTATATTTACTGGATCCTTTTTAGGAAATCCATTTTAGAATAATTAATAAAAATATTTATGTACTTAAATTTGATATTCTCCCTTAAAAAATGATATAGTCCTACTCTTAATTAAAAAATAAAGTAATAAATAAAAAATATTAAAATAGTTAAATTAGTTATTTTGCGCGTATTCAAGAAAAAGAAATAAAATAAAAAACAATTAAAAATTAAATTAATAAATAAAATTATGAAAGTTAGTTACATTATGTAAATATCCGTACTTATTTATTATGTAAAATATAAATTTAAATAAAATAATTAAATACTTACCATTAAATAAAGGTAAACTCCGCGTCTTTGTTAACATTAGCTGAATAAAATTAACAAAATTTTTTTATGGGTGCGCGTCTAGTTAAACTTAATTAAAAGATAGTAAATTAATAAAACCATAGTTATTTTCGGTATTTAAGCACAATGAAAACTAAAAAAGCTAATAAAAACTTAGTTATTTTGTATTTTATGCGTAATGAATTAAAGAAATTAGAATAATCAATAATGTATTATATGTTAAGCGTATTGAAAACAAGAGATAATTTCTGTGTATTTTTACAAAAATTTTAGTAAATTAGGTATTATGAGTAAATTCAAGTAATCTTACTATTGTGTAGTAAATTTGAATAAAGTATTTAACATCAGTAATCTTTACTGTTTGTGAAAAATTTGTTTATGTTTAATAATATATATCCTTTATAATCCTATAATTTAATATTTATATGTTATTGCTCCTTATTGCTAGATAACCGTATATATACTCCATTCCTCGATATTTTTCAAATAAAGTAATTGAAAATTAGTTAAAATTAATAAAAAGATATATTATATAATTTATTGAGATAGTAAACATAATAAAAAATAAAGTAAATTATTGAAACAAATTAAAGAAAATTCTTTATGTAGTAAAATTAGGTATTCTCCGAGTATTCCTTGAAAAGAAGTTATATTAATAACTTAAAAAATTCTAAAAACTAAATAAAAAATAATAAAAACTAATAATTATTAATATCATAAATATCTCTAGTAAATTAATATAATTATAAATATTATCATATCCTAGTAATATTGTCATAACTTGAAATTTCTATTAATATTATTACAAATAAGAAAATTGAGATAAGTATATCAAGTATACTGTAAATTAATTAATATTGTTTTATTTGTTATTAAAGTATTTATTGACTATATTTCCATATTTAAGTAATATATTGTTTATCTCTTTACTTAATTACGCTTTAGTACATAGACTAACTAAATTTAAAATAAATTAATAAATAATTAAATATTAATAATAAACTATAGAAAGTTACTACGTAATTAGTAATAAATTAAAAAAGATTAAAATTACTATAAAGTATAAAAGATAAATATAAAAATTTATATAAATTATAAAAATAATAAAAACTTAATTGAATAAAATCCAAGTTAATAAAGTAAATAAAATTTGTTAAACTTCCAATACACTAATTTATGTTTTACTTACCATCTTATCATAATTGACTTATTTTATAAGTTAAAAACAAGGTTATACTATACTAAATAGTATTGATTTACTTTAGAATCTAATGGCTATTTACATAAAGTTCTTATCTATTTATGAATAATTTAATGTATCTTATTATTTATTATATTTATTACTATTCCATATATATAATTTATATATTATTATTATTTAATATATTATTTCAATATATCCCTATTACTAACATGTGAACTTATATTGTATATTTATAATATTATTATACTTATCTCCATTTTTATAAGACAATCCCGTAATAATTCCCTCTTCAACCTTTAGCAATTTATTTAAATACACATAAAATTTATTTTTTAAAATTAGTTAAACAAAACCTTTAAAACGCAGCCTACTTATCTGTATTTTTATATCTTTATAATTTTTGTGATTTTTTATTATTTGATAGATTTTTTATGGTAATTAAAGTAATTGTATTATATGTGTAGCAATTTGAATAATTTTAGTAACTCTATAACTTCTAATAAAGTTTAATATAAATTAAAAGATTTAAGTATTACTCCAGAATCTAAAATATATTATATATTATTTAGTATAATAGGAAGTTTTTTATTATTAAGTAGTTAAGATTTATTAAATATGTATTTAATTATAGAATTACAATCATTTTCTTTAGCAATATTAGCCAAATTATATAGAAATGAAATTAGTTCTGGTTAAAATTATTTTTAATAGGGTATAATATTATTAGCTTTATGATTAATATTTGGTTTAAATGTATTAACTGGATTCTTTATATTATTTAATATTTAGTCTAAATATAATAAATTTATAAAATATAAATAACAGTTTAACCTTAAGTCAGAATACTTTAACTAAAATATTAACAAATAAAGTAAATCAAAATACTTTAAAATATAAGTGGCTTTACAAAAGATTAATTTAATTTATATCTATTAACCCTGTCTTTCGATATTGTCTTTGTTAGCTTAATTGTATGTGGGACTAAAAGCTTTGGGGAGGAACAAAATCAATATTAAATGATTACCTTAATAATCTCTGATTAACAAATTTAAGTAAAGTTTTCAATTATGTTTAATATTAATTTTCATGATTATTATTTATAATTGGAGCTAGTCCTTTCCATAAATGGCCCCATCATGTATATGATTTTACTTATGTAAGTACTTGGTTAACAGTTATACCTAAAATATCTATATTTTATATTTAAATTTATCAAAGGTACTACTAACTCATTTCATATAATATATATATACAAATATAATTTATTTATTCAATTCTACGTATACTGAATTAAGTAATGATAATCTATTACAAATAACAAGAAATACGAATACTAATATTAGCCCTCTTTTGTTTAATTTGTTTATAATCCTTTAACTGAAGAAACTGTTCCTTTAATGGAAATAAATACTACTTTAAGTACCACTTTAACTGCCACTAATACAGATATTTTAACAACATCAAATAAATCATTTCTTAATGCAATTAAAACAAAAAATTAAATAGTACAGATATGACGAATATAGTTACAATAAATATTGTAGAAAGTCCATTTGTAAAATCTAGTTATCAGATTAATACAATTACGAATCTCTATAAACAAACTAATTAAAACATTATTGAAACAGTTAGATTTAATACAGAAATTATAATAAAAACATATACAAATTTTTGTAAAGAAGTTTATGAATACTAATGCATAGAATAGTAACAACAATAAAAATAGTAACACTAAGTTCTATACTAACAATAATACTAGTAGTAACAGTATATGAATAAGGTATATTAGCTAAAAATAATTATAATCGAAGTGAATCTTTCCAGGGTTCCTTTATAATGCTTTTCCTTATCTAAATTCTTAATATTCTTGGGAAGTCTCTACCAAGCTGTAACTCTTGTCCTCACGTAAAAATTAATTTCTTCATATAATTATATATATATAGCTTTAAACAAAATTAAATTAAATCATTAAAATAAGCAGAAAAAGATTTATCAAAAAAAATTATATTTAAAAGGTATTGGTTAGATAATCTAGAGCAAAATGAATGAAATATCGATAACTATCAAAATAGGAATATATTATTCCTAGAAAACATGTAAATCAAGAATTTAAATTATTTTGGTTTAGTTTATAGTTCAGATATTAATACAATATTAAAACAAATATACTCCTCTAGTTTTCCTTTGGGGTATACGAGGTAGCTTTACTTTGGTTTGAGTAAAGAAATAGCAAAATTCTATAAAAATACCTAGTTCAGATCTTTATCTTCTATAAAAATATCAATCTCTTTAAAAGCTACGTATCCTTAAAAAATAACAAAACCTATATAAATTATATTTCAAATTTGTTAAGCAAAATTTTACGTAATAATCTGTGGTTATTAACATTTTTATAAACCTTATTTAAACATCAAAGGGACTATTAGATAAACAAACCAAACAATATTAATACCAAAATTAAACAAAAATTAGAATAAATTTACTTCTTAAAATTTACCTGTAAGTTAAATGAGCCTTGCAGTTATATAATAACTTTAAGACTAAAACAAATAAAATAAACAAATATATATATTATATAAATAAAGAATTAACAGGTTTAATTAAAAAGACTCCGATTTCGAATAATTATCATTATCATTAATTATTAAATAATATTATAAAAAATATGTTAAAAAACAAAAAACTCTAAATTTCTAGCTCTAGATCTAGATCTACCTCTTGTAATTATAAAAATATAACATCTTTAACAAATTTTACGTATAATAGAAAGAAAGAGATTTACATTAAAAACAAAACCTACGTATAACAGAAAATTAAGAAATACTAATTCATTTAATCTAAATTAAATAGAGAGAGGTATCAATTATTCTGGAATAAAAATATGAAGTATATTAGAAAAACGCAAATAATACCTAGATTTAGTAGTCAATAACAATTACTAGGTAATATGAGTAGAGGTTCAACTTCATGTAAAAATACATCTACTTTAACTTAAAAAATTAAAAGAGGAGCTCATAGTATATCTGTTTCCTTAAGTTATATTTCTCAAACTAAGTAGATATTCTGGCCAATTTAAGGTATTATTTTGATCTATAAGTCTAGTCGACTTTTAAAGTTAGGTTCTCTCCGCCCCGGTTTTTATAAACTGCAAAATTAGAAGGTTTAGAACCAATAATTAGAACAAGTAGAAGAACTGCACAAGCCCAAATTTTAGTATTTTTATAGCGTCCCTTTGGCTTGTAGTATTAAAGTGTAAGGTAGTCTAACACAATCTAGCTTTACCTAGCTTTATCTATGTTTACTTTGGAAATTGGTTTTAATTATTATGAGGAATTAGTTACATTAATTGAATCTAAAAAACAAAAATATTAAATATTAAAGATAGCAATAGCAAATAAACCAACCACTTGTACTTGCATATTAGCTACCATTGTTTTCTATTAAAAGGGAAAGTCAAGCTAAAGTAAACGCTTTAAAGGTACTATATTATTTCTCGTAATAATAGATTTATCAGCCCCTATGTATTAATACCTAAACTGCTTGATATTTTTTTAAATAAAGCTCAAAGCCATTTGTTGGAAATAAATATTTCCTTTTACTTATCTATGATCATTTATTCTTATTTACAAAATAAAGTAGAAGTCTAATAATCAGTATCAGTCTTATAAATATAAAAATTTTAAATAATAAATATACACAAACTTATATTTCTAAAAAAACAAAATAACTTAAATTGATTTGCCTTTATAAATACTTTAATAAAAGTTCTATTAAATAGAAATAACAGTGAACAAAAATTCTCCAATATTGTATAATCTATAAACCTATTCTATTCTAAATAAAATAATAGTTTTTAAAAAGAATAATGGGAAACGCAGTTATATAATAACTTTTTTATTTTAATCTTAGAAAACTTATTTAAAGAATTAGACTTAAATATCAAAAACAATTTAATAATTAGGCAGTAATTCTTAGACAACAATATTTCCATAAATGAAAAATAAATATTTTTTTCAGAAATGATCTTATTTAAGTGCTTAAGTTAAAATCATTAATATAATTAGGCACAAATTAATAGACAAAATAAAACTAAAACTAATAAATGAAATATTTTAAATTTGCTCTAGTTAATCAATTTGAATCATAGACAGGGTGGACTAAACTACTCTTTATGTATTAGAAAATAAAGTATAAACAAAAGACAAAATACAAATAACTTTAAAATTAGGAAAAATTAAATTAATTTCTTTTAAGAGATATTCATTATTTATATAAAATTTTAACTTTTTTTAGAATATTTTAGTAGTTTTTTTTTATTTTTATAAACTTTCTTTTCCATTCGTAATTTGAATTTAAAAATTTCTAAATTTGAGCTCATAATTTAATGGAAAAATAATTTCTTGATGCTGTAGAAGTTCAAATCTTATTTTGATTGGGCTTAGTATCTGACTAGTTTTTATACTTTAATTATTGGGTATTTGGTTTAATCTATATTGATTATATACCTTATATTAGGTATTTATTAATATAACAATATCGCCAAAGCTAGATTTACCTAGTTGAGTTTGCGCCTTTTATATAAATATGAACTTTTTAAATAAAGGGCTATTCATAGATTTTTGAAAAAATTGAATTTTTATTTAAGATTTAAGAATTAAGATTTACTATTAAATTACAACTTTGTAAAAAGTTTAGCAAAAAATAATTATTTTATTATTTATCTTTAAGATTTTAGAAAAATGAAAAGGTGTTTTAAATTAGCATTAATTATGCTCAAATATTATATTATCCAAGTCGGCTAGTGCTCAGATATTTATCTAGTATGATTTAGATATTAATATTCTTTATGCTAAACTATTAGTATATTTAAGTAGGCTTTTTGTTTATTTTTATAATCTAGTAGAAAAAGTAGATTTAGTCTATAAGTAGATCGTATTGTTGATATTTATATAAATAAAACCCTTTATCATCATATGATTTATGTATCGGTTCATCGATTGATTCGTATAACCCGTTAATTAAAATTATGGCTCAAATTCTCGTTTCTTTATTCAGGATTCGAGGGGTTGTATTCTTAAAGTTTGGTCTATTGGTCTATAAGTTAGGTAATTTAAATTGAAGGGTAAAACATCTATACCGTATCTATGGGCACTACTAATACTAAAGACGTTTAGTTTTATTTATGTTAGATTAAAATACTAAATTATTTTTGTCATATGAAGATGAAATGATTTTTATTAGAATCAAAAGTAAAAGACTACAAACAAATGGAATTTAATATTATTTAGTTCGCCTTAGACTTTAGGTTAAATTTTTGGCTATTTGCCTATTTTATATAATAAAGGGGCGCACTAGTCTGGCTTTTATGAAAATTTGGATTTTATTTTTTATAAAAATGATTAAGCGTATTAATTTAATACAAACCGATTCATTAATGAAAGCCTTTAAATTTAATAGTTTTTGTAATTTAAATAGAATAAGTACACGTATTTAACAAATAACACTTACAATTTAACGAAATAAAAAAAATGCTAAATGTTATAATAACAAATAAGTCTCAGTACGACGATTTACATTTGCTCTGTTAAAGATATTCTATAAATTATTGAGCTAAACTTTTAAATTGTTATTGTTTGTAAGTCAAGATAAAATTGATTTCTTTATTTTAATATTTAAATTTTAAACAGCTTTCAATTATTTGAAATAAAAAACGTAGAAAATTTGAGGATCTTATAATAATTATATGAGTTAAATTAAAAGGTGGTTTGCAACCTATGCTAAAGAAATAGGTAGTGCGCTACCCTTGACTCGTGTTCGCTTAGTAATAAGGTATACCAGTTTAGGTATAAAAAGCATAACATTATTATATGTTATATATCTAATATAGCAATCGGGATGTTACGTCTCAAGATATTCTATTCGCTGCTGCAGATGTCCAATGTGAAATCGATGGTTTAATGTCAATCCTTAACTGTCTCATTAAGAGTTCCTTACAAGCTTACGTTAAGAAACTTGATAGTTCAGATTGCCATGAGTCGGCCTATTCCTAATAAACTTAATATTGCGGCGAATGATCACTAAATTTAATTTAAAAAGGCCTTAATACTCGATGGTTAAATTTTTATATGTCCCAGAGCCTTAACCTGAACCAGGGGACTGGAAAAAGAATTGAATACTATTATAGTAAAATAAAAGAAAGGGAATAATAGTTGATTAAAAGGGCCTAGTTAATGGGGAGAAATAAATATATTTATATTCCTATGTTATAAAATAGTTACTTTATTATGCTAATATTTATAATTAAAAATTATAGTACAGATAAATAGGGATCTTTTTTAAATAATTAGATTAATAGTAATAGAACACTAGCACGAATTTATAATAAACTATAAAAAATAAAATACAGATAATTTAAGCATATTATACAAAGGGCTAATATTAAACATTTAATAAAAATATTTAGTTTATTTAAAACTTAAGCAATTGTAGATGCAAAATAACACAACTAAAAAATAGTATTAATATAATTACTTCATGCATTTTACATAAAGCTTTTAAAATAAATAATTAAAATAATAATTATCATACTATAACCAATCATTTAACAACATTAAAGTTAATTATACAATAATCCTTCATTAAAATAAAAGCTATTTGAGTAAAATCTGGTTATTTAGATTTTTAAAGTTTTATATTATTATTATCAGGTAAATCTTTGTAGGTTATTAGTAAAACATTCCATGTTAAATGGACCTCATTAGATATAAATCTCGTACAAAATAAAGATACTACAAAAGAGTATAATTAATAATAATGGATATTACAATATTAACTTTAATTCTATAATAACCTAAGATAAAGATATTTAAAGTATAAAATATTTTGATTTTCTAATTCTTAGAACAAATATTTGTGCTACATCCTTTTTAAAAAATCCAGTAGGAATATTAGGTGTATGATTCTCATAAATTTCTTTTTATCATTTATTATAATAAATATTTCATCATTCTCATAAATTAATTTATCCGCAGGTACAAAGCTTTTTCTAAAAATTATTATGCAATTTTTCTAAATAATTTGAAACATCGAAATATATCTTTATAAAAGCATTCTTTAAAATTAAATTCATTTTATTCATCATATTAGGTGTAGTAGTGAAACAAGCATGAATTGTATATAGAGGTTCCTCAATTAAGTATTTAGATAAAAATTAATCTTATAAGCATCTAATGAATTAACTAAATTAGGAATTAACGATGACTTAATCTTTGCAGTATCTAATTTATTAGTTGGCAAGGATATAGTTACTGGAGTAGAGTAGTCTAATAATTTTCTTCTTGTTCTGACTTTATTAAATTTCATTATACTTAAATTTATTTATTTTTATTTTTATTTTTAAACCTGCCTAATAATTGGTTAATTTAATTAACTCCTTACCCTAAGCCACCCATCTAAATATTTAATCAATAACCTCAAAGATGGTATGTTATCTAATAAATAATTATAAATTAAATTAGATAAACTGATAATATCCTTTTTATGTAATCTTAATGGATCATGACAAAAGTAAGCTAAAATTCAAGCAACTAGAAATAAAATATTATAAATAATTAAATATCAGACAAATATTAATAATCTATTAGTAGAAAGAAAAAAATAAAAAGATTAATTAATAATAATCCATTATATATTAAATATAAGAAAAAATATTAAGTATTATAATAAGTAAAATCTTATAAATAGAAAAAATATCTATTAGGTTAGTCTAAATCAGAAGTCATTATTAATTATATATTATTAGAAGTCATTATTAGAAGTCAATATAAATTATTAATTATAAATTATTAGAACTCATTAAAAAGACATGAAATAAAACCAGTTAAAGTTTACAAGTGCTAATAAAGGCTAATTTAAATAAAACTATATAATTTAAAATTATAAAATCTAGATGTTAGTATCTGAGCAATAAAATTAATTTATGTGTAATATGTAGAACAAAGTTCATTATAGGTAATCCTAGAATCGTCTATTTTAGATACAGTGATAAATACAATTATATAGCAAAAGGACCAATGTATTTTAGCAATTTATTAAAATAAAAATATTATAAATTATAGGATCTTTTGTAATACAAATTAAATATAAACTAGAAAAAAGATTAAACAATTAAACTTAATAAAGTTTTTAAAAATCCTACATATAATTTATAAGTCCCTATTCAAGCAAGTCTCAAGATAAGTTAAAATTTCAGTTAAATTTAAAGTATAAGTCTCAGTATAAGTCTCAGTTAAAGTGAAAGCTAAAATTATAATTAAAGTATAAGTCTCAGTAACCAATCAATAGATGGTTCAAATTTTTTAAATACCATTAAAATTTAATAATGATTACCAATAAAAGCTAATAAAGCTTACCAATTAAAGGTAATAAAATAAAGACCCACAAATACTAAGACTTCCTGCTGTGTAAATCATATTAATAAACATTTAAAGATAAAGGGTGACCCCAAATTTAACTATAAACTTGCTTAAGAAAATTCAAATTGTAATTTATTTTATAGACAAATCCAAAGATAACTATCAATACAAAGACAAATACCTGACAAAATTATTTAGATATAACCTGACCTGAAAAAACTCTGGTCATAATTAGATAAACACAACACAAAAATTAAACCCGTCCTAGGTTTATAGTTGAGAAAATATATACATACATAATTTACTGTTAAAAAATTAAAAAACACATTTTTAAATAAAGGTGTGGATTAACAATAAATCAATAAATTATTAATAATAATATTAAATTATAAAATTAAATAGGATTTTAAAAGAAAAGTTTTAAAAATATTTAGTAAAATAGAACATTATAAAATGTGGAATATAAAGAAAATAGATAAATAAATTAAAATAAAATTAGTAAAAATAGTACAAATATTAAATTTTCACGTAACCTTGATCTAAAAAAATTTTAATCTTCCGATGTCGGTATGTGTTGTGGGTCCTAAAGTTCTCCTCAAAAAATATAAATTAGCACTATCAATATGAAGAATAAAATTATCTAAACTAAAAATTATAAATAATAAAATTTATTAAAGTCTAGCATATAAACAGTTAATTTATATAAATATATATATATATATACAAAATTTAAATTTTTTAAATAGTTGAGTAAGAATAAGATATATTAAAACTTTCCATAATAGTTATAGGGATATTTTTAAATAATAAAATAGAATTAATTATTAGAGTTAATAAAATATATGGAATATAAATAAAAGAATTTAATTGATAAGATTATTGTAATTTTTTAATAAATAGATAAGAAAACTTTAGCTTAATAACAAGTTAAAATTTAATTAGTAAAGGAGAGAAAATACTAAAACAGATTTAAATGCTAAAAATTATTGAAATTATTTGCTGTAAATTGTTATGGGAATAAATTAGAAAAATTCATTTTTAAAGAATAAAATGTGTTTATGAAAATACTCATAATTTAATAAATTTTATAATGGAGAAGTTTGAAAAAAAGCTGATTATAAAGTATTATTTCTTGCTTTTGTTTTTTAATATAATAGATGAATAGGTTGTTTAGAAAATTATGAATTACAGTGTTGTTATTTTTATATAAAAAATTAGATGCTACATGTAATGGATATCATCATATAGCTATGCTTTGACTTAATTCTAGTTTAGCTAATCATTAAAGAAAAGTATTACTTAAGATACTCCAGATGATTTAAATTCATAAATTTCAGGTTTTCTTTATGGTTATTATGATAATAAATTTAAAAAAATTAGTGTTAGTGCAACAAACTTATACTTTAACTTATACTGATACTTTAACTAATACTGCAACAAACTTAAAAAAACAAACTTCAACTTATACTTTTACTGATATAAATAGAGAAAGCTTTCAAATAATAAATTATTAAAATACAAAGAAGTGTTAAAAACTATTTTTACTATTCCATATAACGTATCATCTATTCAAGGTATTAAGTATCTTAAATACTCATTTTAATTTTATAAAGATTATACAGATTTAATATGTATTCGAAATAATGAAGAATTTAAAGTTAATATAAATCATTCCAATTAGTTTAAAGATGAAAGAAAAATATTATAATTTATTATTAGATAATTTAACAGTAAATGAAGATCTTCATACAGATTTTTATGAATTAGATATAGAAGTAGAAGAAAAAATAAATAGAAAAAAAAAAGTTTAAAAATTAAAGTTAATACTTGAATTAGACATAAAGAGAATCATAATATTAAATTAGAATCATTAGATTTTATCAATTTATATTCTGGTTTAATGTTTGTTTTAATTGATGTATTTCCATCATTGAAATTATTAACTCAATATCTTAAAGATGTTGCATACATTTGTACTAAATTAGAAAATTTTATCCCTTGTACATTACCTGGTGGATTATTAGCTAATAAAAATTATTATGAAATTAAAAGATGTTAGAATTAAAGCGATAAATTATAGTAACTAAAACAAAAGTTGCAGATAGAAATTGATTAGATAAAGAAAAAAAAAGCACGTTAGAGCTTAAGTTACTTATTTGTACAACTTCAGATGTAATTTATTTAAATTGTTATGCTGTACCATTTCATTTTTATTGGTAAGATGACAGGGAACAACCATTAGAACGAATGTTAACATTACCCAGAATGGATAGAAAGGACCTCGTGTATAGAAGATCTATGTATATAAGATACGGTGACGATTTTGTTTACTTGATTGAGGGAGCGATTTATGAGGTAAGAGTGATAATTGATAAAATTAAGACTGCCCTACTTGATTTTACTGGTCTTTAAATTAAGGGTAAATATAGCCAAATAACCATTATAGTTGAAGCCTAGGAGCTTTTTTAAGGGTCTTAGACACGTGGACTTTTTAATAAAGGCTAAAAGCACGAAAGGAAAAACCAAACAGAGTGAGAGCCAAAGTAAGAATAAAATTAAATATGCCGTCACGAAAACTAATCGACAAGCTAATCAATAATAAATTAGCTCATATAAACCATGAAGGTAAGCTTTTAGCAAACCACTAACATCCTTGGTTAATTTAGATCCTATAGTACAGTTCTTTAACTATAAGATTAATGGTCCTTTAAAATTTTTCCTTTGCGGCTAATTGAATAAAAACAATGAATCTAATCTTAAGATTGTCTCTCACTAATACACTAGCAAGAAAGTACATTTTAAAGTAAATGAGACAAGTTTTCAAGAAAATAAGACCCAATCTAAAAGACCCCTAGACGGATATATATATCTACTCCAGAAATCCATACCGACTATGCATAAGTATAACACCAAGGCATCACCATTTAAAAATTTAGAATAGACTTGATTTGGTAGACTTACGACTAACATTTTAAAGGAGTGTGTAATATGTCACAGTTCTACTAACATAGAGATGCACCACATTAAAAAGGTATCTTATGTAATAGCTAAGATGACGCACAAACTGCTAGTTTCCAACAATGAATAGGACAAACACAGAGAAAAAAGATACCATTATGCCAATATCATCACGACCTATATCATTAAGGAAAATAACTTAGTGACGAACTAATTAAAATTGCCAGATACAATTAGAAATAAACAATAGACTACATTAGTTAAGAAGATAAAAGAAAACATAAGTAGATATTAATAACCAAATTCCAAACTTACACTGTATTATTGTTACCCGTAGGTTGGAAAAACTATAACTAGGTTTGGAGGGCACTTTAAGACTCATTATTAGGAGTATGTTTAATTATTAAAATAGTAACTGGAGTTTTAGATTTGCTTGCTGCGCCGATTAGGTTATTGTGTTATTATATTTAAGGCTAGATATTATTTTGTTCTTATAATACCCTACTTACCTATCAAGGTTAATAAGATGTTTAACATACCCTGTTGGGCTGTATTTACATAAACTGTTAAGTAAATCAATATCAGATTAAATCTCTAAACTATGGTTTAAGCTATACTGCTTAAAGTTCAATTTCCAATCGTAGATTGCTTATTTAAAATCCCTGCCCAGTAATAGTGTTCGTATTCTTTATAAAGGAGTGCTTGACTATGTTAGAACAATTAAGATGAGATGTATTAATAATATTAATATTAAGGAAATGACTGAACAACCTAAGGAGATATATATATTGAACACAAGAGAGACTAATGTATCCAATAAGGTTAGTAATAGCTATGTGGAAGGAGGAACGAAAAACTCTGTATTAAAGGTTTATTCAATTCTAAATGCTTTATTAAATTAAGGTGGTGCCGGAATACTTTTTTCTTATTTAACTTTAAAATAAAATTAATAATATATACATCTAAATTTTTCCAGTTAACATTAAAGTGTTAGTGATAATATCTTTACCATTACCCAAGTATGTATAATAATTGTAGGTTTTGTTTTAAACTTAAAACGCTGGCTTTTCTAATTATGTAATTAATATCGATTTCGGTGTAACAGTATAATTTAGGTTTAACTAAGATTCCATTTTTAAATTTATGTTATAAATTCCAATTATCTAATTAGGATCCTATTCACTCTTATGATAATGGTTTATATAATATTAAACTATATGTGTTACTTGATTGTATATTTTACCGCTTATATTTTTATCGGATTTATTGATGCTCTAACATAAGATAAGATTATTGCAGATATTTGTACTTCCGAAGGTTTCTTTATATCATTAGTTAATTTATATTCCAAGTTGTTTTCTTATTTTAATCTAATTTGTTAAGTATATATTCGGCTTAGTTTGGCTTTTAATTGAGGTCCAGTTCTATTTTTTAATAAAACATCGGATAATGGAGTTAATTTATAAAATTATATAATAACTTACCTGATTTATTTAAATCAAGATTATTTAGATTAGTTAACATGTGAGGATAGGGTACTATTCGTTGCACTGACTAAATTTAGCTCAGACTATTTTTACAATTTCAAATTTAATTTGACTAGTTTAACACTTTACCTTGTGTAACTTTAGTTATATTTCTTATGCTCACCTATTTGTCACAAAGATAATACTCATAGCATTAAATTGATTAAAGCTAATATAACTTATATTAGACGGGCATATTTTTGGCTGTTAATTTTAATATATTTATTGATGTTAAAGATAGATTTTGAGCTAGGTTACCATTTAGCTAAGAGTTATATTTTTATAATGGTGGTATGGAATGCATTATGTCAACTTATGTGACACTTTTCAGTAATAATAATATTCTTGATTAATATAATTTAGGTTTTTATTTGAGAAGATTACACATCAGAAAAGTAAAGATGTTTTAAATAACTTATTAATTTTTAAATAAAGATGTTATGTGTCGTGTTTGTTTTTTAATTAAAGGATGGGCCGCCTAAAGTCGACCCCGCGTCTCTCTGTAACTAAAGACTCATTGAAATAAAGAAGTAAAGAATGAAATAAGTAAGGGTGCGCCCCACCCCTACCACCCCTGTGACGGGGACCCC
>Ga0153996_1000334_pt1 | contig 21800 bp, 26 predicted proteins | sample TSNC080MetaG_FD_104728 | JGI IMG/M metagenome (GOLD analysis project Ga0153996, IMG submission 104728) | Attine ant fungus gardens microbial communities from North Carolina, USA - TSNC080 MetaG | ecosystem: Host-associated > Fungi > Mycelium > Unclassified | place: USA: North Carolina, Lumber...
AATAAGGAGTATGTAAATCACAAGAAAATCAGTGGTTTATCTGCTCCTGTATTTTTTTGATTGGATATCTGAACTTGCAATAAAATCTAAAAATCAAATTCTTTTAAATTGCGATTCTATATCTGCGTCCTTAATTCCAATCGTTCCTTCTATCCACATATTCGTTTACCTCCGTTTTTATTTTTCCTTTCGGTGTGTACATATTCGCTCTGAAACCACATAATAGCAAGTCATTTCAGCGATATAATCTGGACAAATATCCGCATGAAAACTGTGTATTTTACAGCTTTATCCCTACATGGAACGGTGGATGACCTCAAGGATTTCTTCCTGCTCGGATGGCTTGACACCAATGCTCTCCAAGGCTTCTCTGGTGCTACAGTCCGGGCAGATAAGGGTTTCATTGTCTGCCCTCGAAAGAGCCGGCGCACCGTGATAGGTTTTCCCACAGCGTGGGCAGATTTTAATTCGTACATTGTCTTCAATCCTCATGGCTGTTCCTCCCGCTGTTTTCAATGGCATAATATAAAAGGTTCTCATCAAATCCGAAACTGCGGTATCCCTCAAGGCAGGTGCGGACATAGAAGTCACTCGGCATCCCAAGCTGCCTGTCCTCATGCATGATGTACACGAAGGTATCACGCATTCTTACCGTGCCGGATTTAATGCCTGTGACGGGTAGTTTCATCTCTGCCTTGTAATAAAAGGTGGGGAAACCCTCGTAGCGGTCAAGTGCCGCTTCATCCCCGGCTGTCACCGACCAGACGGCAACAGGAACCTTTGCACCAGCCTTTGGCTCGATGGTAAGATAAGATCCTGTCTGACTGCCCTTGAAATACAGCTCATAGTCTGGAATTATTGCTGTTCCGATGATTCGTGCCGATGGGCATCGCCTCCTCATCTGTCTGATGTTCAAGTTACTGCCATAGGCGATGTAGTATCTTTTCTTCATAATGGTATCCATCCTTTCCGAAGGGGGTACCCTTCTACCACCTTAAGACCGCCGAAGCGGTCGGAGGGTGGCAGGAGGCTAACTCCTGCGTGTCCTTCAAGCGGCTCTGCCGTTTCTGAAGGCTGTATCTCCCGCCAATCTATTGGTAAGAATTTTTCTTGCCGTCTTGAATTCCTCTCCGATGAAGCCGAGTCTTAAAAGCCAAGTCCTCATGGCGTATTTCGGATTTTCATTCTGCTGTGGCTTGGGGCTGGCACTCTTTACCGTTTTCGCCATCTGGCTCAGTGCAAGGCAAAGCTGAATGTAGCTTTTCAGCTGTCCAGCATGAAGTCCGTTCCTCTTGCCGTCTGCCGGGGCATCGAATTGGAAAAGTCTGAACTCGATGGTTCCTTTGGTAAAGGTCGCATGGTAGTTAAGCATATGGTAGCGACTGTCATTGTAATGGTGGTTTCTGCCACAGCCCGCACCGTTGGAGGTGTACCAAATGTCTGCAAGTGCCGCCATTGTCTTCGGCTTTTTCTTGTTGACCTGCTCTAAAAATCTTGGTTCAACCGTCCTGCAGTAGCGGTTCATTCTTCCTCGGTCGAGGTCAAGGGCATCGGCTATCAAGCTTTCGTGGCTCGCCATGATGTTTGCAAGGTTTCTCATGGTCTGTGGGGTATGTCCGTTTGCTCCGATGTGGATGTGGACTCCACAGCCCCTTGTGGCATCGCTTTTCGCTCCAGCGTGGCGAAGCTGTCGGATAAGTTCCTGCAAAACCTCAATGTCGCTGTAGTGAAGAATCGGAGTGACCAGTTCGCATTTCTCGCTGTCGCATCCTGCGATGCTGACATCCTTTTGGAATTTCCATTCTCTGCCGTCTGCATCCCAAGCCGACCAAGTGCTGTAGCCGTTTCGTCCGGCTGTGTTTTCGTATCTGCCCGTGCCAAAGTAGTCGGCTGCAAGTCTTGCCGCTTTGTCTCTTGTGATGCCGTTCATTTCGACCTCAACTCCGATGGTCTGCTGTTTCATTTCTTCAACCTGTCTTGTGATTTTTTCATTCATTGTATGTACCTCCGTTTGGTGTGTTTCCCTTTTGGTAGTACACATATTCGCTCTAAAACCACATAATAGCAAGTTATTTCAGCGATATAAACTGGACAAATGTCTGTCTCTATGAGGCCCTCTAAATTGTGTAGTTTATGACAGTTATGTCTCATGAATGTTCCTGCATACGGCCTCTCCATAGACCGCACTGAGATGAGAACCGTTGTCCCACTTGACCATGATAGAGGCGGTATCATCCACACCTATCACAGTACCCTTTGTTCCAATCAGCGGTGCCTGAATATCATCCATCTGTACCAGTTCCACCCTTGTTCCAACAGGGTACTGACTGCGCACCCGTTCTACAATCTCTTTACTCGGAAATCTCATCGTCTGCCACCTCCTTTTTCACACCGCTTTTGAATGCACTGCTGCCTGTTAGATTCTTCAGCAGGATTTTACGGTCTGTCTTGTACTCCGCTCCGACAAATCCCAAGCGAAGGAGCAGGCATCGGAATGCGTATTTTTCATTCTCGACTTTCTTTTCAGTACTGGAGATGCGTTTCTGCTCCCGGCTCATTTTACAGAGGGCAACGATGAAGTCGGTATAGGCTTTGACCGTATCGGCATCCAATCCACCTGCAAACCAAGGGAAGGAAATCTGTTCCTCTGTAATTTCAACCGGAAGTTCGCTGATTCCCAGTGCCTTTTTAATCAAGCTACCCTTGGCTTCCAGAATTTTGGTAATATTTTCTGCTGATACCTTATCAAGGGGCATCGCCACTGTAAGCCCCACTGTTTCTCCCTGTGACTCTTCATCGGGAACAGCCGTATCAGATTCGGTGCTTTCCTGTGCCTCGGCTGTAAAGCCTTTCTGAGCCAGACCTTCGAGAAGGTTTTCAGTCTCCTCGCTGTTTGCTCTGTCAGCAAAGGAAAGGGTGCCGTTTCGGTCGACGGTAAAACAATCGACCTCGTATGCACAGCTTGGAACTCCCTTATAGGTGGCTATTGCTCCGGTGATTTCCGCAATGGCAGCAACCAGTGCCTTGCGTTCTTTTCCAGTTACATTAAATCTGACTTCCATGTGAAGTACCTCCTTTTCTTTCGGTACTACATTAATCACTCTAAAGCCGATTTATAGCAAGTGAATGTGCAGATAATAATCACCGAATTATTCCGTAGGAAACTGTGAGTAATACACAATACCGGAAAGCACGAAATAAACGCATGGCAATGCCACTCCGTTACCCCACATCTTATACTCCGCTGCATCCGAATGGGGGGTTAACAGCCATTTCCTGATCTGCTTTTCCGTCTTTGGATTGGCGGAGCTTCCCACAATCTTTCTGTGGGTTTCAAATACCTCGCTCCAGAAAGTAATGTCCGTCTCGGTCGGCTCTGCCGTTCCAAGGTCACTGCACCACCAGTCCGGGAATCCCTGTAGCCTTGCACATTCCGTAGGAGTCATCCTACGGACAACGTATTCCATATTTTCATCCGTGTCATTGACAAGCGGTGGGTCTTTATAATCAGTAGCTACCAGTGTATTTGCCAGTTCCTTTTCAGCAGATGAGAAGAAAGATGCCTTACTGCTGCTGAATGTCGGATAAGCAACCGCATGATGGTCAACCGTATTCAGGGTAAAGGAAACACCCTCATTGATGCCATTTCTTTATTCATTTTCGCCCTCCACCTGTTTCACCAGATCAGAGTACATAAATTTTTCTCCGTTTCGTTCCACATACACATTTTCGGGATTACCGCCATCTTCTACATAACGCCGGAGAATGACCGATGCATATTTTTCATCAAGTTCCATCGTGCAACAGATACGGTTGGACTTCTCACACGCCATGAGGGTCGAACCACTGCCACCAAATGTATCAATAACGATGGTATTCGCCTGAGTGGAATTACCAATAGGATAGGCAAGCAGATCGAGCGGCTTTGATGTCGGATGGTTCCTATTGCGTTTCGGCTTATCGAAATTCCAGATGGTAGTCTGCTTGCGGTCGGAATACCACGAATGCTTGCCACTCTGTAAAAATCCATAAAGAACAGGTTCGTGCTGCCACTGGTAATCGCTTCGACCCAGTACCAGGGAATTTTTCACCCAGATACAGCATCCGGCAAGATGGAATCCGGCATCCACAAATGCCCTGCGGAAATTGAGTCCTTCGGTATCTGCATGGAACACATACGCTGCACCACCGTTTTCGAGGACGGACGCCATGTTCTGCATGGCAGATAACAGGAACTGATAAAATTCCTCACCCTTGATGGAATCATTCTGGATGGAAAGGCCATCCGAACTCTGGAAGGAAACTCCATACGGCGGGTCGGTTAGGATCAGATTTGCTTTTCTGCCATCCATTAATTTTGATACATCCTCTGCCACGGTCGCATCACCACACATTAGACGGTGTCTGCCCACTGTCCAGATATCACCTTTTTCTACAAAGGATGCTTTTTCCAGCGCGACAGATAAATCAAAGTCATCATCTTTAACTTCTTCTCCATTGCCGTCCTTGAACAGATCCGCAATCTCCTGGTCTTCAAAGCCTGTAAGAGATACATCGAAATCTTCTGCCTGCAACGATTCAATTTCGATACGCAGAAGTTCTTCATCCCATCCGGCATCCTGGGCGAATCGGTTGTCTGCAATAATGTAGGCTTTCTTCTGTGCCTCGGTAAGGTAATCCACCAATACACACGGCACTTCATCGATCCCTTCCTCTTTGGCCGCCAGCACTCTTCCGTGTCCGGCAATGATGCCATAGTCCTTATCCACAATGACAGGATTGATAAACCCGAACTCACGAAGGCTGGAGCGGAGTTTGTTGACCTGCTCTGCCGAATGGGTTCGGGCATTGTTCACATACGGTATTAACTTGTCGATGGGTACCAGCTCCATCTGTGTGGTTGTTTTCGTCATCAGCTCTCCTTTTCAGAACTTCATATTACATTCCTTTCCTTGCACGGAGCAGACGCTCCATCACATCATCCTGCGGAACTGCATCCGAGTATTCGGTGCTGCAGTTTTCCTTTACAATCTGGAATATTTCATTCCAAAGCCGAACCGCCTGGTTCATATAATTGATTCCGATGTTGATAAAAGGAGAAGGAATCGGCTTCTGCGTAGTTGGATGCTTGGAGAGGAATCCCAACTTGCTGGTCATCTCCTCACACTGAATCCAACGGGCGGATGCCATCGCATATCGCTCCAATAGCTGACTGGATACCATGGAACTGCATCCTACTTTTTTCAGCCACTCCCAGGTATCCTTGTAAATATCAGCGGCCTGCAATACACTTCCATCACGCTGTTCTGCTGACAGAAAGTCATGTGGCTTTGGCATTTCCACACCTTCGATTTCAGGAATATCCAGAACCTCTAATTTTCTGCCTCCCGGATTTCCGTTGTCAGCTTTTTCTTTTACGGCGGTTTTCTTTCGGCCGGCACCCGGTCTGGCACCGCCTCTGCCGCCTGTGTTATTTGATTTTGTAGGCATAATTTTTTCAACCTCCTTTATTACCCTTTTGAAAACGCCCTTTTTGTGCGTTTGACCCCACGCCCGTTCCACAGAACCTTTGTCGTTAGAGATTTTGACCGCCCCTATCGGGTCGAATGTCACGACTGACACCATTAATGGTTGTGCCAACGGTCACCGCTCTGGGCATGAATCCTCCCATGACACTCTTTGCACAAAGAAATCAGATTGCTTCTGTCATGCGTTCCGCCCTGGGACAAAGGTTTCTTGTGATGCACCTCTTCGGTCTCCACAAGGATACCCTTGGCATAACACAACTCGCAGAACGGATACTGAGCTACATGGCTGTCACGGATTCTCTTCCACGCCCGTCCGTATCTACTGCGTACAGCCGGATCACGGTCATACTTCTCGTAGCGTTTGTTCTCCTGCTTCTGATGCTCCTCACAGAACCGACCATCAGTTAGGCTGGGGCAGCCGGGGAAGGAACACGGTCTCTTTGGTTTTCTTGGCACTCCTGCACCTCCTTCATGGCATAAGGAAAGCCCCACAGTGATTTCTCCCTTGAGGCTCTGCCTTTATTTCATTTTCGCATCTTAACAATATCACATAGGACACCACTGCATTTCATTGCAAACCATTGCAGCTTTCAAATTAATTGCATTGTCCGGCAGAATCATTTTACTGATTGCCTTGTTATGCCAACGCTGCACGGTCACAGGGTCCGCATTTAATAACTCGCCAATCTTCGTCCATGTGTAATTATGAATGTATCGGTACTTCAGTACCATCTGTTGTTCGTTCTTTTCCACCTGGTCTATGGTGGTACGGATCTGCTGCTTCAGATTTACCAGCTGTGCCAGTTCTACCATGACCTTTTCTTCCATCTCCCACAGCTTTTCCAAGGTGTGGATATATGGTGCATCGGTGTTCTTACTTGCGTTGAAATGTTCCTCAAAGCCGGGACTTGAAATGCTTTCAGCCATCTGCCGCAATTCCTCACACTCCAGGGTATCCGACTTGATACGCTGGTCTAAAAGATAAGCCTGTCCTAAGTATTCCTTAACCGTCATGCTCTGCCTCCTCATCGAGTCTCCGGATAAGGAACTCCGGGTCAACTTCGGTAAGAACAGAAAACCAATGGGAACGGAAGAAACGCAGGCATTCATCTTTCATCTGCTGTGCCACCATATTCTTTCTTCCTCTGGACAGCTTTTTATTTGCAACCCGATAATCCTTAACGGCATGTAATATGATGGCATTCGCCAGTCCGTCATAAGGGTTCATATCATTTTTCATGTAGAGTTCCTCCGAAAAGATTGATAGTTTTTGGATTGACTCTGATTGCCTCGGTGCAAATGCACTCATTTACAGTTCTGCTCTGACCGCATCGATAAGTGCCGTCTGGGTAGAGTCTTTTCTCTCCAGTGCTTTCATGACCCTTTCGTCAATGCTGTTTTTTGCAATAATGTGCTGTACCACAACGGTTCCTGACTTCTGTCCCTGACGTAACAATCTGGCATTGGTTTGCTGGTATAACTCCAAAGACCAGGTAAGTCCGAACCACACAATGTGATTTCCTCCTGCCTGCAGGTTCAAACCATGTCCGGCAGATGCCGGATGGATAAGACCCACGGCGAATTCTCCCTTATTCCACATCTCAATACTTCCGGGAGAAGAAATTCTTGAATATTCGACTTTTAGCTTTTCCAGTAATTTTGTAATACGCTCCAGGTCATGCTTGTACCAGTACGCCACAAGGATTGGTCTGCCATTTGCTGACTCGATGATATCTTCCAGGGCATCCAGCTTGCGGTCATGGATATGAACCACGGATTCATCGTCTGCATACACCGCACCGTTTGCCATCTGCGATAATTTGTTTGAAAGTGATGCTGCATTGGCAGCTGTGATCTCATGTTCCGGCAATGCCAGGATGAGGTCTTTTTTCATTTCTTCATATCGCTCCCATTCCTTTTCATCAAGGGTGACTGTATATTCGGTGCTGATAAGTTCAGGCATCTTCAGATGGTCAACTGCTTTCATGGAAATCGTGATATCGCCGATCCGGTCATAGATTTCTTTCTCCGCACCGGGAAGTGCCTTATAGGAATACACGATATTTCCATTGCAACGGTCGGGTCTGAAGAATGTGGTGCGGTACTGCCCGATGAACCGGAATAGACGCTCTCCCATATCCAGGCAACGGAACTCATAGAATAAATCCATCAACCCATTGCTACTTGGTGTTCCGGTCAGCCCTACCACTCTTTTAAGGTAGGGACGAAGTTTCATGAATGCCTTCGTTCTTTGCGAATTTGCCTTGAAAGATGACAACTCATCAAGGACTGCCATGTCAAAGTTCAGATAATTTCTGTCCTGCTGCATCAGCCACACCAGGTTCTCACGATTGATGATGTAAATATCTGCATCCGCTTTCAAAGCCGACAGCCTTTCTACCGGAGTGCCAATCAACATGGAATAGCTGAGTACTGACAGGTGATCCCACTTTTTTATCTCGTCCGGCCATGTGGTTCTTGCCACACGAAGCGGTGCGACCACTAATACTTTTCTGACCTCGAACCTGTCATGAATCAGTTCATCAATGGCAGACAATGTGATTACGGTCTTGCCAAGACCCATGTCAAGGATTGCTGCTGCAATCGGATGGGTCAAAATGTAATCGACTGCATATTTCTGATAATCATGCGGTTTGAATTCCATCAAGAATACCTCCAATCTGTCCTGGGTGGTCAAGGACGAATACCGGATGACCCAATGCTCTCAGCTGTTCATGCCTGTGTATCTGCAAGGGTCTTGGTTCTTTGCCGGAAGCCTTAACTTCTACGAAGCCGGACTTCCCATCAGGTAATAAGACAATGCGGTCGGGCCACCCCGCTGTTCCAGAGTTCCACTTCTCACAAAGACCGCCACGCTTTTTCACTTCCTTCGTTAACTGCTGTTCAATGTATTTTTCTCTCATGCGAAACCTCCATCATTCTTAAAGGGAGTGATGGTCGTTGTTCTCATTTTCTAAAACCCCTATATGCAAATTTTTTATATTTTTCTGTCGATAGGACTTTTATATATAGAGATACACGACCATCACTTTTATGATTATTTTTCTGGAATAGTTTCTGGAATTGACTTTAATGACCGTCACTCCCTACACTTTCCCTGTAATGGTTTTAGTTTTTGACCGTCATGACCTGCACCTTATTCCAAGAAGTCCTGACCGTCCTTCAGCTTCAATCCGCAGATAAGATTTCCCTTGTTGGTCTTTCTACGAATGAAACCAGCTTTTTCAATCGCACCGTAGAAGTCTGTGGTACTTCGGATGTACTCTCCGTTCTGTACACACTGAAAGCGGTACTGCTGATACAACTCTCCGGATTTTTCTGAATAGGAAGGGTCAACATTGCAGCGTTCCTCAATGAACTGTCCGAGCCAGTCACTGGATTCACGGTACTTGTCGATTGCGTCCTGCACGACTTTCGGCAGAACTGTGTGGAAATTGGCATCAATGGCTTTCTTCGCTCCATTGATGATCCATGTCATAATGTAAGGACCAGCCTTCTCGAACAGATAATCTGCATAGTTCTTGATGTCGGATTTTCCCATAATCTTGGCATTGAAGGGAATAACAATAAGACGTCTCCAGATACCATCATCATTAGCACCGACTTTCGGCAGGTGGTTGGTATACAGTACCAGCGTGTGGGACGGCACGAAATGGAACGGGTCCTTATACTTCTTCTCTGCCTGGATTTCATCTGTGGAACAGAGCTGCTTTACCATTGCGGTGTTCAGTCTCATGCCTTCTTCCATCTCGGATGCAATTATGAGACGCTTGCCTTTGAGTTCGGCAGCCTCCGGGCGGGTGTTGTGCTTGCAGTTCATGGTAAGGGTATCCGCAGAAATCTTTCCGGCATAAGAGCCAAGGACTCTGAAGATGGTGTTCCAGAAGGTGGATTTACCATTTGCACCGCCACCATAAGCAATAATCATATGTTCCTGGTAGACCTTACCGATTGCTGCCATGCCGACCGTTTCCTGCACATAATCAATTAGTGTCTGGTCACCGCAGAAGAACGTGTTAAGGGCATCCTCCCAGATATCCTTTCCGGCATCACCAGGGGCAACATTCGTGATTTTTGTAATAAGGTCAGCAGGGTCATGCAGTTGTTCTCCGGAAGTTCCCTTTGTAAGATCATAGGTTGCAAACGGGGTATTCAGCAGATTTGGGTCAATATCGAGCATGAAAACATTCAGAGCCACCATCGGTTTGACCGTATTCTGGACATTGACGATATTGCGGTAATTACGATATTTCATGACGAATTTCAGATAGGTATCTGCACCCACAAGTGCAAAATACAATCCAATCACATCTGCACAGGCTTTTTCCAGATTCTTGCCACGGCCTTTAACTGTACCTTCATCTAATCCGGCTGACACTAAATTCTCCTCGGCTGCCTGTACGGCATCCTTGGCATCATGCAGCTGAAGGTCCATGAAATCAAGCGATGCACCCAGTGCCATCTGCTTGTCCTCGCACCAACACTCGCCGTCATAGCGGAGAAGGTCGGTCGCACTGGTATATTTCAGTTCATTGCCAAACTCCCTGGCGAGTACCTTTGCTTCGCCAAGATCAGAGTAATCTTCCGGTTTCAGTCCTTCTCCATCAAAATCTGCATTAAACATTTCCGGAGAAATGTAACCTTCCTGGCTCTGGATTTTCTTTGCAAATTTTACGGCACTGTTCCAGATAGTATTGAGTTCACTGGCATCAAGCGGTGGATCACACTGCTCCGCCCTCAGCTGGAAAACCTGGTATGCCTTATCGCTTATTCCATATTTCTTTAGGACTCTCCCTGCAAAGCGGCTCATGGTATTATTACGACTGCCTTCCAGAATCAGACCGCCGGAAGGATTCTTCTGCTCCGCCTTTTCTACTTCCTGCTCCAGGTAGTCAGATTCCTCCAATATTTCATCAATAGAAAGAAAACCTTCATGCCAGGTAATGTCATCTGGCTCACAGACAGTGCCATAAAAGAAACGGGCAGCATCCAAGGCATTATCATCAAAGAATTCATACTTCTTCTGAATTGCCGTTTTTACAGCCGCATACATGACAGCATCCGTACTAACCGGAATTGCAAAGAGAATATGATAACGTGGTCTTGCTGCTTTCCCATTCTTCGGCAGCATATGGTGTCTGCTTGGAATAATGATGTGGTCAACATCTGAAAACTTCGTTTCCAGATCAGATGCACTGAGCCAGTCCTTTGGGTCTTCGGAGTGGTCATTATCACAGTCCATCGGAATTACATCTGACTCCAGGAAGTTACTGATATTGCGGTAGCTGTTTTTGTAACTGACGAAGACCTGGTCACGGGCTACCGCTTTTACTAGTTCTTCCTTATTGGTAATTTCTGCCCTGTGCGGATACACGCAGTTAGTCGCATCCCCAGTACAGTCGGCAGTATACAATGTCAACTTCATCTCTTACTCCTCCGTGATTTCCTTGCAGTCTTCCGCAAAATAGCGGATGGTCATATTTCTTTTCTTTGCGTTTGCAATCTCGGCCGCCATGCCGGATGTGATGTTTTGACCGAATACCCACACTTCCTCGCATCTTCCCATCAGCACCATATCCATGAATAATGCAAGGTCACGCTCACTCTTCTCCGACATGAACTGCGGAAAGAGCAAATGTGCGGCAATTGGTATCGCCCCCTGGTCTACTGCAAAGCGGCTGTAGCATCTGGCGCTTTTGGTGTTGTTTTCAATGTCTCCGGAATACGGTGAACAGATATACACAAGCGGTTTCCATTTTTTTAGTTCCCTTTCCCTATTCCTGACAGCATCATGGGCAGTGGGGTCATGGTAGCCTTCACTGTTGTACTTACTAATTCCCATAGGTCGTTCTCCTTTCTTCAGAATGTAAAGGCACATAGCCCTTCCGACAGCTATGTATTGGAAAGAACCAAATCTCCCAATTTGGAAAGCAGAATTTCTAAAAACTTTTTTCTTCCCTATAAAAGCGAAAATCCTTCTCCCAGTCAGAACCATATCTGCCGGAGAAGGGATTATTTTATTTTCGTCAATTTGGGATTTTCATTCACTGGCACTACATAGCTGTTGTCAAGAGGACAGGAAAACCCAAATCAAAAATTTTCAAAAAAGAATTTTTACGAGATTGGGATTTCAGCCTGTTGCCAATACATAGCTGTCAGGAAGGACAAAGAGCCTTTCGGAAATGGAGGTGTTGCAGATGCAGAAAGCAATGTGTGTAAACACGAAGCCACTGGAAGATGAAGTCCCAGACGAGGAACTCATCGATACGCTGATTGCCATCAGTGTCGTGTCCAAGAGGCTGGCAACCAAACTCAGAAAACTAAAAGACGAAGGAGACAAACAGAATGAACCACATGAATGAAATCAACCAGTTGCTTGACAACATCATCATCTGTGGGGAAAGCATGGCGAAGATCGGAAAACTTCTCCAAGAGTTCCTCCCGGAATTTGCCGATGCAATCCCACAGAAGACCAAGGCGGAACAGGTCTTTAAAACCGATCCTGCTCCAGCGGAGTTACCGGAAACAGTAGATGCCCCGGCAGCCAAGACCTATACCTTTGCAGATGTCAGAAAGGCATTCTCTGCAAAATCCCATGAAGGGTACACCGACCAGGTAAAAAATCTCATCATTAAATACGGTGCGGAAAAGCTGTCCGATGTGAAAGAAACTGATTATCCCACACTGATGGCTGACCTGGAGGTGATTGGATGAGCAAACAGAAGGTGAATTGTGCCGGAGATAAAAGAGAGACCGGCCTTGGCCACGCATACCTCTCACCATCAGCCTCACACCGCTGGCTGAACTGTCCACCCAGTGCAAAACTGTGTGCCGCTGCTTCTGATCAGTCCAATCCCTATGCACAACAGGGGACGGATGCCCACAGCCTGTGCGCCTATCTTGTAGAAAAGGAACTCGGTCGTGACACCAAGAACCCCACAGAGAACCTGGAGTATTACGATTCCGAAATGCAGTCCTGTGCAGAAAGCTTCGCTTCCTTTGTTATGGAGGAATATGAAAAAGCAAAGCAGACCTGCCCGGATACCGATGTTCTGATTGAACAGAAGGTGGACTTTTCCAAATGGGTCGAAGGCGGCACCGGAACAGCCGACTGCATCCTGCTTTCCGATGGCACGGCTGAGGTCATTGATTACAAGCACGGTCTTGGAATTCTCGTCAGTTCCGAATCAGAAGAATTTGGCGGAAATCCACAGCTGATGTGCTACTGCCTGGGAGTTCTTGATATGTTCGATGGCATTTACGATATCAACACCATCAAGATGGTAATCTTCCAGCCCCGCCGTGAAAATGTCAGCATCCATACCATGAGCAAGGCTGATCTCCTCAAATGGGCAGACGAAGTTCTTGCTCCCACTGCTCTTCTGGCTATGGAGGGTAAAGGCGAATTCCGTGCCGGAGACCACTGCCAGTTCTGCAAAGTGAAAGCCATCTGCCGCAAACGCGCCGAATACAACCTGGAACTTGCAAAGTACGATTTTGAAATGCCTGCCATCCTGGAGGAACGCGAAATCGATGCAATTCTTATGAAAGTGGATCAGCTGACTTCCTGGGCTTCTGATGTCAAGGAATACGCACTGAACCAGGCACTGCAGGGAACAGACTACGGTCACTTCAAAGTGGTCGAAGGTCGCAGCAACAGAAAATATACAAATGAGGACGATGTCGCAAAGACCGTCACCGAAGCCGGATTCGACCCTTATGAGAAATCCATTCTCGGTATCACAGCAATGTCCAAACTACTTGGCAAGAAGAAGTTCGATGAGCTGCTTAACAGCCTGATCTTCAAACCGCCGGGAAAACCAACCTTAGTTTCCAAGTCGGACAAGCGTCCGGCCATGAAAAATACAGCACAAGACGATTTTAAAGAGTAAAGGAGAACAATTATTATGACAAAGTTTACAAACCCTACCAAAGTTATCACGGGCCCTTCCACTATTTTCAGCTACTTAAACTGTTGGGATGCAAAGGCAATCCAGGGAGGGACACCGAAGTTTTCGGTTTCCCTTATCATTCCGAAGTCTGACACCAATACCATCGACAAGATCAATGCCGCTATCCAGGCGGCATACGAGGAAGGTCAATCCAAGCTGAAAGGCAACGGCAAGTCCGTGCCTGCACTCACTACCCTCAAGACTCCGCTGCGTGACGGCGATATGGAGCGTCCGGATGATGAGGCCTACAAGAACAGCTACTTCATCAATGCCAACTCCGGCACTGCACCTGGTGTGGTTGATGCTGACCGCAACCTGATCATGGACCGTTCCGAGATGTACTCCGGTGTCAAAGGCCGTGCATCCATCAATCTGTATGCATACAACGTGAATGGCAACCGTGGCATCGCCTGTGGTCTGAATAACCTTCAGAAGATTTCTGAGGGCACTCCTCTTGGCGGTAAATCCCGTGCCGAGGATGATTTCGCAACCGAGGACGATGAGGAATTTTTGAACTAATCACATAACCCATATCGGGGCGGCGGCATCAATAACGCTGCCCCACATTGAAAGGAGACAAAACATGGAAACTATCTTTAATTATGAAACAATGAAACACACCCTTGTCCTCACGGCATATCTGATGCTGCTCATGTTCGACTGCTACTGGTTCGGCTATCTCATCACCAGCTTTATTAAGTGGATGGTCAAGAAAATCAAAATCCTTTTCACGAAGAAAGGCAATGTCGAAGAAATCAAGGAGGAAACTACCAATGAGTAAGATTTACACATCTGAGCAGGTGTCCCGTGGTCATGTTGATAAAATCTGCGACCAGATTGCAGATGCCATCGTAACAGACTGTCTAAAACATGATAGGAACAGCCGTGTTGCTGTCGAGTGCATGATTAAGAACAACACCGTTATCATCGCCGGGGAAATTACCAGCACCCACGAACCGGAATATGCTGACCTGGTATATGAGATTCTTGACCGCATCGGCATTGCTAAACTCGGCTACAGCTGCATTGATGTCAGAGGCATGATTACAAAGCAGTCCGCTGACATTGCAATGGGTGTCGATAAGGGAGGTGCCGGAGACCAGGGTATCATGTTCGGTTATGCCACAAAGGAAACACCGGAGCTTCTGCCGATTCCATTTGCGGTAGCCACTCGCTTCATGCAGCATCTTGAAGCACTGAACTGCCCGATGATCCTAACAGATGCCAAAGCACAGGTATCCTACGATTATGACAGCGGCCGTATTACCACATTCCTTTGTTCCGTACAGCACAGGGAAGAAACTACTACAGATGAAATCCGCGCCATCATCGAACCTCTTATGGCACTGACTGCTGCCGAATATGGTCTGAACACCGACTTTGAGAAACTCGTCAATCCCACAGGCAGATTTGTCATTGGTGGTTCAAAGGCAGACTGCGGTGTTACCGGAAGAAAACTTGTCTGCGATACCTACGGCAGCATCGGCAGAATCGGCGGCGGTGCATTGTCCGGTAAGGACCCATCCAAGGTTGACCGCTCTGCAGCATACATGGCACGAAAGATTGCGGTCGATATCGTCACTGCCGGATGCTGTGATAAGTGTGAAGTCCAGATCGGCTATGCCATCGGCAAGGCAGAACCAGTGTCCGTAGCGGTGGATACCTTCGGAACCGGGAAATTGTGTGACCACTTCTTCCAGGAATACATCCGCAGCAATTATGACCTCACGCCGAAGGGCATAATTGATTATCTTCATCTGCTTGATGTTGATTACAACGATGTATCCGCTGGCGGTCACTTCGGTAAGAAATGGCTGCCTTGGGAAATGGACGATGAAATGCTTCATGACATCTATGGCAACGAGGAAGAATAACTAAGACTGCCGGGGTGCGGATTTTATCCCTCCTCGGTTTTTTATTACAGGAGGCAAACATGGTAAAAACAAATGAACTCAGCATCGATTTGGAAACCTACAGCGATGTTGACTTAAAGAAAAGTGGTGTCTACCGCTATGCAGAATCCCCGAACTTTGAAATCCTGCTGTTCGCATATTCCGTCAATAATGGCCCTGTTATTGTAATCGATGTTGCACAGGGCGAAGGTGTGCCGGATGAGATTCTTGCTGCGCTTACCGATGAAACTATAACAAAATGGGCATACAATGCCAGTTTCGAACGTATTTGTCTTTCCTACTGGCTGAAACAAAACTATTCGCAATATTTCTACAGTTACGGCATCCCAGAGGATACGGTCGGTAATTACCTCGCCCCGGCATCCTGGAAATGCTCCCGTATCTGGGGTGCATATATGGGACTGCCGCTCAGCTTAGAAGGTATCGGTGCTGTGCTGAAATTATCCGATCAGAAGATGAAAGAAGGCAAAGACCTCATCAAGTATTTCTGTACTCCGTGCAAGGCTACTAAAGTAAACGGCGGTCGCACAAGAAATCTGCCCGAGCATGACCAGACAAAATGGGCCGTATTCAAATCCTATAACAAACGGGATGTCGAGGTGGAACTTGCCATAAAAGAACGGCTGATAAAATATCCTGTGCCGGACTTTATTTGGGATGAATATCATCTCGACCAGGTAATCAATGACCGTGGTATCGGAGTTGATATGCAGCTTGTAACCAATGCCATCGATATTGATGCAAAGACCAAGCGAGCCCTCCTTAAGCGGATGCAGATGAAAACCGGACTGGACAACCCCAACAGTGTATTACAGATGAAAACATGGCTTTCCGACCGTGGCATCGAAACCAAGTCTCTGGATAAAAAAGCGGTAAAGGGTCTGCTGCCGGAAGTGGAAAAGGATGTAGCAGAAGTCTTGTCCTGCCGTCAGCAGCTTGCGAAATCATCCGTGAGCAAATACACCGCCATGTCAAATATGGTGTGTGCCGACAGCCGTGCCAGGGGATGCTTTATGTTCTATGGTGCGAACCGCTCCGGCAGATGGGCCGGTCGTGGAATTCAGCTGCAAAATCTTCCACAGAACCATATGGATGATTTAGATGAAGCCCGTACCCTTGTCTGTGACGGTAATTTCACTGCCCTGGAACTGCTCTATGATAATGTGCCGGAAGTTCTGTCTGAACTGATCCGCACGGCGTTTGTTCCAAAACCGGGATATAAATATATCGTCAGTGACTTCTCTGCCATTGAAGCCAGGGTGCTTTCCTTCTTTGCCAGGGAACAGTGGCGTATGGAGGTATTCAAAGAGGGAAAAGACATCTACTGTGCCAGCGCTAGCCAGATGTTCAAAGTTCCGGTCGAAAAACATGGTGTAAACGGGCATCTCCGTCAGAAAGGAAAAATCGCAGAACTTGCCCTCGGCTACGGTGGTTCGGTCGGCGCATTAAAAGCAATGGGTGCCCTTGACATGGGATTGGAAGAATCTGAATTGCAGCCGTTGGTCGATGCATGGAGGTTCTCCAATCAGTGTATTACCAGCTTCTGGTGGGCAATCGATGCCGCTGTCAAACAGGCCGTGATTTATAAGACTTCTGCTGAAACACACGGATTCAAAATCTACTACCATGGCGGTACGCTCTTCATCGACCTACCATCAGGCAGACGGCTCTGTTATGTGAAACCCCGTATGGGAGTCAACCAGTTCGGCTCGGACAGTGTTACCTATGAAGGAATCAACACAGGAAAGTGGACAAGAATAGAAAGTTACGGCCCAAAATTTGTGGAAAATATCGTGCAGGCGGTCAGCCGGGACATTCTGGCTTATGCGATGCGAACACTCTCTTACTGTCAGATAGTCGGACACGTTCACGATGAATTGATTATCGAATGCAGTCCCGGTGTTTCCCTGGATGCACTTTGTGAACAGATGGGTCGAACACCACCGTGGATGAAGGGACTGCTCCTGCGGGCAGACGGTTATGAATGCAGCTACTATAAAAAAGACTAAAAAAATGGCACCGCCAGGATGCATTCTTCCTGACGGTGCCTTGTGTTTATCTGTACATTTTAATGATCTGGTTGAGCAGCTTGTACGCTTCGGTGCGGTATTCTTCTTCATACCGGTTCTTGTAACAACGGATGCTGTTTACATCCAGGTTGGCAAGACCGCCATGAAGGATGCCCTCTGCCTGCTGTTGTACCAGGTTTGCCGGGTTATGTGACAACTTCATCTTCCCATAGAACTCCTCGCCTTTGACCCCGGTATGCATGAGCAGCACGGCATAACCGATTTTTGCAGATTTCTGAATCAGCGTATGCATCAGTTCAATGAAGGTGTTAAGGGTTTCGTCACGGTCTTCTGCAGCCATGAAGATATCCTCCGCCGACTCGGTTTCTCCGATTTCAAGTTCATACTCGTCCCTTACCGCATCCATCGATACGGAGTTTGGCACATCGTAATGGCCAAGTGCCTCGTTCTGGATAAGGTTCAAAGCCGATGTTCCAACCTTTGCCCATTCCTCTGGCACGGCTTTATAAACCACCTTGAATGTGCGACCACCCTGTTTCACGGTTTTGATGCACTCTGCATTGGTGCAGTTTACTGCATCGCTCTCTGTGAATTCGAAAGGAATCATTGCTTCTCCGGGTCTGATTACCTCTCCGTTGTAATTAGCTGTAAATCCTCTTTTGACTCTCTCTTTCATGAACTGTCCTTTCTGTCTGGATGGGGACAGCAAGGACACAAAAAGGAGCCGATGGTTTCCGATACCACCGACCCCGAATACTGAAATGAGCATGACAAGTAACGGTGGATGCATCGGAAGTCCACTACAGCAAAACTGTGTTGGATTCCTTTATGCACCTCGCCATCCTAATGCGCATCTCAGACGATGAGATTATTTTTTGAAAAGCATTCATCTGCTTGTCTACAAATAACTTATCATAGTTTCCCAATGTCAAACCGTACTCTAGGTGTACGGTTCTGATACTGGAAAATCTGTTATAGTAACCATTTTTGCCAACTAAAAAAAGCCGGAATTACCACCACGCACATATGTGCATAGCAGCAACTCCGGCAATTTGGTATCTCGCATTTGGATCCGTGGCTCGGTAGTCACCAATTTGTATAGCAAATGAAAAAAACCTGACAAAACAAAGGAGTTTATACTCCCTCACCTCGCCAGGCTTTGGTCGTTATGATAAAATCATACGCCGATTCGCTCAGTACGAACTTTCATATTTTTTAGCATAATGGCTATTACAGCCTTACAAACAGGACACTTAATCTTAATGCATCCCTGGGTGTGAATGTTGACATCGAACAATCTCTTATTCTTACAGCATGGGCATCCAACATGAATTTCCTCCATTGTCACGCACCTCCCCACTAAACACCGTAATCATGCGGGGAACAATAGGTTCTCTGTGGCTTAGTTTTTGATGGCAGCTTTGCCTCAGTCTCCTCATGTGACAGGAAGATTCTGCTCCGCCTTGCTTTGATGCCTACATTGCTCCCAAAGCGGATCGTATAAAACTCACCGCTCCTTCGCAGCACTTCAGTCTCCGTTACAAATCGATTGCTCTCAATAATAAATACTTTTGTACCTGCTTCAATTATTGGTTGTTTCATATGCATTGCCTCCAGAAATGAAGACCAGCCAAAGGGAAAGTCAAACTGACCATAATCGATATTTTGTGTTTAGTTGTTTAGCATAGGTAGCGAACCTGTATTTATATTATCGAACATTTGTTCTTTTGTCAATAGTTTTCTATAGTTTGATGGTAACAAAAAACCGTACACATCATATACGGTTTTTGATGATTTTTATAATGGATCTGCTCCATATTTTTCTAATTCTTTCTTGATCTCACCAACTGCCTTTGGATAGAGATATTGCAGTGCGAAATCATACCATTGATGATTTGTATTGGACATCAAAAGTTTCGTTGGGGAATTATTAATAATATGTGTGCTGATCTTATATGGCAAGTGCATTCCCAAGCAAATCAGAATTAATGAATTAAGGGAGTTCCGCTCTCCTTTCACTACCCGCCGAACAGTTGCCTCATTCAATCCTGTTCGTCTTCCAATCTCTGCCGCCGATACGTTTCTCCACTCCATCGCTTTCGCAAGACAGACGGTATAGTCAATTGGTAATTCACTAAAGAATTGATTCTCTTCTGCTACCATCTGAGCCACCAACTTTATCTGCTTTTCAGTTGAAGAATTCTCGTATCCATCATGGAAAGTAACATTAAAATCAACAGCAGATGCTTTATCCCTGTTTAAGAAGCATTCGCTATGGTACTGCTGACTAATCTTGGACTTTACTGATAAATCAAAGACCAAGCAGCATTCATCCATATGATTGCGAGCATAATGTGTAAGCGTTGCATTTCCATCTTCATCCGACTCCACATATAGACTGCTGTCTACTACCAGATGTGAATCCACATACAGATATCGACCTTCCTCTAAAACATCACGCAACTGGGGGTTCCCAAACTTCATAATAGCAAGATCATATGTGGAAATGGAAAATGTCTGATTCGGTTTCAAAAAGCCTTTGGTTGCTTTGTGTGGTTTTACATACCTACCATCAATATATGTAAATGCACCAATGGCCTCATCATATCCGGCATCCAACATTCGGATTTTAGCTGCTGTTCTTGAAACACCGAAGTCCAAAACCAACTGATCAATGATTGGCTCAATAATATCAATCAAATCATAGGCTTGCAGATTTTTCCTGTATAGGGAAATTAGGCTCTCAACTCTTTTTTTAAACATTCCAAGAGGCATCTGGATTTTAGGAGTCAAAGCATTCGCCTGCCATTCCATCCAGTCAACAGCATTCCATTCTGCTTTATTTCCAACAACTCCACCTTCTACCCGACATCCGATGTTGGTAAGCTCCTTGTTATACAATCTTGCCAAAGCAAATGCCTTTTGATGTTTGTCCCAATGGACACACTCGTGAATGATGGTATTATTCGTTGCTCCAAGCACATACATAAAGGCTACTGCCTTATCCACCAATATGGTTTTTTTCGGGATTACCTCTGATAAACTTTGCTCGGTTTCTGCATCATATAACTCGGTTTCGCACTCATGGAAATAACTCCTGCCAAAGACGGACCCTTCTTTTGTAATATTAACAAACCGTACATTTAATCCCATACTCTCTGCCAGTTCGGTCGGGTTCACCCAAATTGGCTCAAGCAGTGCTTTTTTATAGTGATCACGCAGAAATTGCTCCGCCACCTTTTCCAGGTTGTCTTTATTGATTATAGGAACAAGGGCATCATCCATCGGTTTCTTCGCACGGTTTTTCCCTTTGTAATCAGAAACTTCAAAAATCTCAAAGTCTTCCAGGTCTTTTGCCAGGTCTCCCCGGCAGCGAACCATCATCCAGATTTTCTTTTCTTCCGTTTCATCATAATGGTAGTCAGCCTCATGGATTTCAAAAACCACTGACAGTGCCACATCAAATTGGATTTTCATATTAGGGAGGTCATCTACCCAGACATGTTCTACCTTAACATCGGAGATTTCTACTTCTCCGACACGGTGTATTCTATAAAGTTCAATGCCTAGGGTGTTCTTGTTGTCATTCAAATACTGCTCGGCAACTGCCCAAAAATCATTATCAAATCTTTTTGCTACATATTCTGTAAATGAGCTGTTAGTTGCCATCGCAATTCCCCCTATAAATATTTATAATTTCAGATCAGCTATTATCATCTTAGTACCCTGTAAATAATATTCATATACTGCTGTTGCAGGTAAGAATCTTACCTTTATATTTTGTAGACCGAGATTTTTTAATATCTCCATCGATGCTTCACCTTTATCGAGGATTTCGCCTTGCTCAGTAGGCATTAAAAAACAATTTCTTACAGAATTAAACTCATGATCTTCTATAAACCCTTTGTATGCCAACTGATACAAATATTGTTTTGTAATAGATTCTATACCTGGTTGTGCTTTCGGTGCCCTTCCTGGCTCCAATAATGCATTATAATATTTTGCATCAAAGATTATAAACTGATATCCGTCTGATGTATTTGCTATAGTGATTAAATCCGGTATCAGAGTATCCTTTGCCACTTTCCCTGTGATAGACCACTCAGGCTTTTCAATTAGTTCAATCAATTTCATTTTACCGTCATATTCTTCTTTTAATGGCACTGGAAGTTTCAACTTTTCAAGACGAGCGTTCAATTGATTATCCATAATATCAGCACAGACCTTTTCCCATACCAAATTAAAGCTATTGGTACCAAACATGGATAAGGAATCTATATCATACAGGCTACCGCTATGCTCAATATATGCGTATATCGTTTTGAGAACCAACTGCTTTCTTGTATTGAATTGTGT
>Ga0153996_1000335_pt1 | contig 21771 bp, 20 predicted proteins | sample TSNC080MetaG_FD_104728 | JGI IMG/M metagenome (GOLD analysis project Ga0153996, IMG submission 104728) | Attine ant fungus gardens microbial communities from North Carolina, USA - TSNC080 MetaG | ecosystem: Host-associated > Fungi > Mycelium > Unclassified | place: USA: North Carolina, Lumber...
AATTACTTTATATATATAAAATGTATTACGAATTAATAAATGATAGAGCTGCATCAGATGGGTATAGGGATGATTTCCAAAAATTAGTCAGTGATATTAAAACCCAAAACAAAATAGTTAAAGATTTGAAATTTATAAAAAATTAAATACCTTAAACACATTTTTCTAAGAGTAGAAGATATATAGAAATCTATATATTTTTCACGACATCATGATGGTTAAGTAAAATTTACAGCGGCAGAAAACATTTCTCAAGTTGGCTCGAAGTTTGCTGGATAGCCAAGGTTCCATATACGCTCTGCCCGCTTTCCTGCCGTAGAAACACCGTTGCCCTTCACGGTCGCAACAGTGTTTCCACGGCAACGCTGACAGAGCGTATAACACACTACACTTTGCAAGCAAAGTCGTGTGCCAAAAGGGGCGTTGCCCCCTTTGGATACCCCCACAGGCAAGGTTAGCGTGAGTTGTGGTTTTATATCTTTAATTATGGGAAACTCCTTGTTCCCATTTGGAAATTGCCTGCCTGCTCACATTTAATAATTCAGCTAAATCCTCCTGTGATATATTTCTTTTTTTCTTACTGCCCGCAGATTATCCGCAAAACTCATTGTATAGTACCTCCTAGTCAATTCTTTACATGATAATTTTAGCGGTTCATGTCTTAATTCTCCACCAACTTCATTTTGCGAATACGCAACCTAAAGTTGCGAACCACTTTTTTCACAATTTAGATGGCCCATGATATCCGGCTTATCAGTAATCATACATGGTATATTATCAATAATATCTTGAATGGTCGCTGCCTTTTCAAGCATTTTCATTGCATCTAAATTTGGATTTGCATATATCCGATTTCACAGAATGCAATGGGAGTCTTAGGACCAGTAACTTTATGGAGTGAAGACAATAGCAGAAATTATGATCAGATGTTAAGAGAAAATGAATGAATTATTTAACACAATCTCTAAAAACTGAACACCTGAAGTTGCGAAAAAGTATATGATAAAATGGAGGCTAGAAAATTTTAACCTCCTAAGGAAGTCCCCCGCTTCTAAGCGAAGCGAAAGCAGTGTGACAGAGTCAAAAACACTCTGGGGACTTACTTGTTTCAGTGAGCGTTCAGGTGCTCACTGAAATAGCAGCAGAGCTGCCGGGAGGTTACGAGTAAGTAGCGAAGCGGATTACGAATATCCTCTTTGACTACAAATATGAGGTAGACTATGAAAGAACTAAAAAGTCATTTTATCACATCGCCCCGAAATTTTATCGAAGGGGATGTCTTCGTGTTTCATCAGGCATTTACGGCAGAAAATGTGGTGGCAGCGAAACTGTTAATGACCGCACTTGGGATGTATGAAGCGGAAATCAATGGGGTGAAGGCCGGAGAGCAGATGTTTGCACCGGGCTATACGTATTATCCCCGCAGACTGCTGTATCAGGAATACGATATTACAAAACTTTTGAAAGAAGGACACAATGAACTGAACGTTTACCTAGGCCAGGGTTGGTACTGCGGCAGGTTCTTATGTGAGAATAAAACGCAGATATATGGAGAAAAGCCGGGGGTATCCTGGATCTTGAAATTGACATTTAAAAGTGGTGATACCCAGATAATATATTCGGATGAAATGGTAAAAGAACTGGAATCGCCCTATGAATATGCCGGCGAATATGACGGAGAAGTCTACCATGCCGGTAAAGATGCAGTGGTTATTGGGGAAGCGGTGAAATTTACCGGAGCAGTTCCGGGAGAACTGGAAAAGACCCTGGTGAAAGTGAAGGTTCAGGAGGAGTTGCCGGTAAAAGCAGTCAGTCAGCATCAGGGAAAGACGATTCTTGATTTTGGCCAGAACTTTGCCGGAATAGTCGAAATTGATCCGAAATTATTAAATGGTGAAATCTTGACGATCCGCCACGGAGAAATCTTAAATCAGGACGGAAGTCTATATACGAATAATCTGCGTCAGGCGAAAGCGACGATCGTATATCATTCCGGGGCGGAGGAGCACAAATACCGCCCGAGGTTTACCTACATGGGATTCCGGTATATGGAGCTTAGCGGTGCGGAATATATTCCAGGGATGATCACGGCCTATGCGGTATATTCACAGATGAAGCGAACCGGATATTTTGAGTGCGGAAATCAGATGGTGAACCAGCTATACCGGAATCAGGTCTGGGGACAGAAGTCGAATTATGTGGAGATGCCCACAGACTGTCCACAGCGTGATGAACGAATGGGGTATACAGGGGATGGACAGGTCTTTGCATTGACCGGAGCATATAATTTTGATACCAGTGATTTCTGGAAAAACTTCTTGAAAGATCTGCAGCTGGGACAGCTGGATAATACCGAAGGGTATGTGGGAGCGACGGTACCGGCGACCGGACCGGCTGGGATTGGATTCTTAAGTATGCTGGGCTGGGGGAATGCGGTGACAATCCTCCCGGAGATTCTCTATCGGCAGTATGGCGATGAAGAAGTGCTGTTTACCCAGTATGAGAGCATGAAGCTGTTCGTTGAAGCAGAAATCCGTAAGATGGAAGGAAAGCATCTGTGGCTGGCGCCATCACTCGGTGACTGGCTGGCTCCCGGAAAGGATATGGAATGGAGTGCGAAACATAACACGCCGATTTCGAATGCTTTTATCGTACATGACCTGGAAATCATCGCAGATGTTGCAGGGCGCCTTGGAAAAGCAGACGATGCTAAGCGATATCAAACACAGCTTAAGGCCACTCGAAATGCATATGTGGAGATGTTTGCAGCGGATGACGGAACCATAGCGGGTGATTACCAGTCGGCATACATTATGGCTCTTCAGTATGTCATTCCAGCGGGAGCATTACGTGAAAAGGTGATACAGAAGTATGTCCAAAATGTCAGAGAAAACGGAATGGAGACCGGATTTTTTGCTTCAGAGTTTCTTTTGCCATTGCTGGTTGAGGCTGGTGAAATAGAACTGGCATACGATATTCTGCTGCATGAAGAATGCCCGGGCTGGATGTATCAGATTAAGAATGGAGCGACCACTACATGGGAGCGCTGGGATGCTTTAAGGCCGGACGGAACGGTAAACGAAGAGACAGTAGCTACCAACAATATGGTTTCCTTTAATCACTATGCCTTTGGCAGCGTGGGTGAATTCTATTATCAGCATATTCTTGGAATCCAACCGCTTAAACCCGGATATGAAGAGGTGAAATACTGTCCGCACCCGGATAAGCGGCTTGGCTGGGTAAAGGGAAGCTACCAGTCTGTAAAAGGAGAAATCAGATCCGCTTGGGGCTATCGGGAAGAGGAACTTCTTCTTGAGTTTACGACGCCGGTGGATGCCGAAGTTATCCTTCCGGATGGCCAAAGCGAGAGGGTGAAGCCAGGTACATATACCTATCGTTTGAAAATATAGGAGAACATATGAAGAGTGAGGTCCTGTAAAGTTAAGTCTTTGCGGAAGGCATCCATCTTCGTGTCTTAACATAGTTAAGGGGATGAATGGGACAGATAACGAGATTAAACGCTGATGCTAAACGGCGACTGAGCGCCAACCGTGGTGATGTTGCAGGTCCATCTAAGTGTAAATTTTTATTCTTTCCTTTTAAATCTTCAAATGGTTCTCGCGGTATTCGCTCGGTGAAATACCAGTGTAGCTGCGGAATAAAGAAGAGAAGTAGCTTCTGGAACCAAAGGATAATTCGTCACTGATTTCCTGGATGCCCATCTTGGTCGAGCAGAGCAGCAGCTTGGCACGTTCAAGTTTTTCTTTTTGGATGAACTCATTTACACTGCAGCCGATTTCCTTTTTGAACTTATGTGAGAAATAATATTCGGTATAACCGGCTTTCTCGGCCAGGGAATCTATCAAGAGTTTTTCCGCAACATGGGTAGTAATGTAATCACAGATATTTCTAATCTGCCTGGATACAGAACTGTTATCTCTGGCCTGCCGGACCCGCTGCACATAATCTTCCAGCATCGTGCGGCAAAGTGCGGTCAATTCGGAGGTGGTCTTGCTATTCTCAATGCGCTGTGAATAGTAGTCACTTAAGGTATAGGAAATCGAGGGATTCAGACCGCCTTCGATCGTGGCCCTTGAGGTAAGCGTAAGCAGGACATGGACGCTGCTTTTTTGCTGTCTCATGGTATCGCCGACATCGAACTTGATGCCGTTGCTTAAAGCGCTGGATTTCTCCAGGGCTTTTTTGTAGTCCGGATTTCCATCCCGAATCATTCCAATCAAGGTCTGCTCAGCCAGCCAGATACCGCGATGTTCTTCTGAAATCAGCCGGATATCATCAGCCGGATCCTCGGTATGGAAATCAGGAAATTGGATGTCGTTGGTGCTGACGCGTTCTCCGGTAATGCAGTAATGAAACATGACCGCATACTGGAAAAGCGTCGTTGTAGGGATAATTGGAATATCATCCAGCTGCTGAAATATTTTTGATCGGAGCTTTACGGTCAGTTCACGTTCATCCAGTTCTTTTCGCATCAGGAGAAGGGAATTCTTACCAGTAAAGGCTGGTCCAATCATGTGGATCTTACTGAGCACATCGTCTTCATATTCAAAAGCGGCGATCCAGATGAGACTTAAGGGCGTGTCCAGGATAAAGGGATAACGTCCTCCATTTTTTGCATATTCCATCAATGAATCAGCAAAGTTTAAAAAAGAGACCACATCACTGGTGATCAGGTCAGAAGGGCAGTTGGTCCGAATCAGGGTCAGATCGGGACAATAACTCCATAAGTAAACACGGTAATTGCATTTGAGCATTTCATCAAAAAATAAAAGTTTTTCTTCAATATTCACAGGCGTACCACCTTTCATAAAGATTTAATCACAGAGAAATTCGGAAAGCAATCTCTTATCTGCTGATTTTACAAGGCGGATCACTCCGCTTTGCAGTAGTTCCGGCTGATTTATAATGGAACAGAAGATATACTGGCTCAGTGCGGAAGAGAGAACGAGGATATCGCCGTCCGGGGTTTCAAAATAAACATCAGATTCACATTTGGGGATTTTCTTTAGGAATTCCATAATATCTATATTAGGTTTTAAATGCATCTTTCAACCTCCTTTTTGAACATTATAGTACAATTTATCACCTTTTGGGTGGAGGGCTGTGATTTATTTCATAAGATAAAATGAGGTATTGACGTTCGCGATAGCTTTCATAATTGTCATTGATTAAGGTATTAATTTTTTTAATACGATAGACGAGTGAATTCCTGTGCATATGCATTGCCTCAGCTGCAGCGGCAAGGTTTCTTTCATGGATAAGATACATATAAAGTGTATAGGCCAGTTCAGAATCGTGCACAGCCCGTCAGACAGGCGGAAGAAACGCTGCTGGATATTTTTAGTCCAATATACACAATGATAATCCTCCTTCACATAATTTGTCATAAAAATGTACTAATATCATATCAAAACATAAGTTGTTTGTCTACTAAGAAGATTGGTCTGGAGTTTATGGGGTATGGTACTGGTGTAGGTGCTGCTTATCGCGCCGGTGCTGTCATGCGTAATGTGGAATTTATCCATAGTAAGCCGTTTCCATTTCCGCTTTAAAATTGTCCCATCCCACCCGTTCAATGGCCACGCGGAAGCGTTCGCTTGCTTTTGCGTGTTGGTCAAAAAAGGACAGCGCCGCATCGGCCACCCGGAAAAGAGTCTCTTTATCCCGGATAATAGGTAAAAATTGCTCTCCCTTGGCAATTAAGTTGCCGAAAGTGCCACCGAAGGAAAGCATATATCCAGATTCACTTTTCCATGCATCAAAAGGGCAGGCTTTAGCGCAGCGACCGCAGTGGCTGCATTTGTTTTCATCCATCAGTAACTCGCTGCTGGCCTGGGTAATCGCTCCTTCACGGCAGGCTTTAACACACACGCCGCAGAGTGTGCAGGCGCCTGGAATCCATTCGACCGTATAGCCGCCCTTTACACCTAAATCGTTTTCCTCGGCCTTGAGGCAGTTGTTCATGCAGCCGGTAACGCCGAACTTAAATTTATGGGGTAGTTCCCGGCTAAAATAGCGGTCGGAAATCTCTACCGCCAGCGGATAAGTATCGATACAACCGGATCGGCAGATTTCACTGCCTTGACAGGCCGTGACGGTACGTACCCCAGGCCCGCAGACGCCGGTATAGACACCTTTCGTTTCTAGTTTGGCCTTAACCTCTTCCACATTTTCCAACTTGATAAATGGAATTTCCACCCCTTGCCGGGAGGTGAGATGCACATGCCCATCTCCATATTTTTTGCTGATCCCAGCGATGGCTGTCAGCTGTGCGGCAGTAAGATTTCCGCCTACCACTTTTAATCGCAGGGAAAATTTATTTTTCTGTACCTGCCGCATAAATCCGCCGTTTTTCAGAGCCTGATAGTTTACCGCCATATTTTTCACTCCTTTCATTTTTGAGAATCCTCCCAAACCATCACCTTGCGGTATTTGCCGAAATCACGCGGTGGGTTTGTTTCCAATTCAATACCTGTTGTATCTAACAGCGGGTATTCCGGTTCGCGTTCGCCGAATCCGGAAAAGACACCTTTCCGGATTCGGGCAAACCCGGAGCCTGCCGTCAGGTCAAAATCTGGAGGATAACAATAGCCGGCGCTTTGCAGCGGCAGCTCGTCTCCTAAACCGTATACCACTGGGGCAAAGCTGTGCCACAGTACCGTATGAATCTCCGGATGATAGTAAAAACTGTCAAAAAGCCGAACCGCCAGTTCCTCTTTGCCATCCCGCAGCAGAACGCGATCCTGCTTTTGTCCGCCTGCGGATTCTATCACCCCGCAGGCTGCTGTGGCGTGGCTCACCCGGTCAGTCAAAATTAACTCGCCCAAGGATCGGTGTAGTTTGAATTCATCCAGCACCGCCGGTTCGGAAAGGACGATTTCGCACTGGACGATCTCATTTTTTATAGCAGAATCGGCGGGCAGCAGTGTCCCAGTGTTCACATCCACCTTATGCCGAATACAGGTTACAATGGCGGGAAGCAGTTTTGTTCCCAGCTTGACCCAGTAGTCTTTGCCGGGAATAAGCTTCTGATCGTCCATCCAAAGCAGCGTTGTTACAAAAGATTTTTCTATTTTTAATCCGGCGTTGTGGGCCAGCACACATCCACGGGAAACGTCCACCTCACGGTCAAGCGAAATGGTGACCGGCTGGCCCAAAACTGCCGAATCTGTCTTTTTGTCCGCGATATGAATAGATTTGACCAATGCGGTCTCGCCGCTGGGTAAAGCGGTGAGCGTGTCACCCACGGTGGCCCGGCCCGCTTCTATTTGCCCCTGGAAACCCCGGAAGCTATGATCGGGACGACAGACCCGCTGTACCGGCATATAAAAACCGTCTTCTGGTTCGCCGTCTGAAATATTCACTGTCTCAAGATGCTCCAGTAGTGTAATGCCCTGATACCATGGCATATTACCGGAACGCTGTGTAATGTTATCGCCCTTAGCAGCCGAGACCGGAATGATGGCCGTATGCTCCAGGCCTAGTTCATCGCGCAGGCTGATGATTTCCTTTACGATCTCATTGAAATGCTTTTGCGCATATCCAATCAAGTCCATTTTATTGACGGTAAAAAGAAAATGCCGGATGCCCATTAACGAGCAAATACTGGCATGGCGGCGGGTTTGCACTAGCACGCCCCGCGAGGCGTCGATCAGGATCACCGCCAAATCGGCAAAAGACGCACCCACCGCCATATTGCGTGTATACTCTTCATGCCCCGGTGTATCGGCGACGATAAAACTGCGGGCGTTGGTAGTAAAATAGCGGTAAGCCACGTCGATGGTGATGCCCTGTTCCCGTTCGGCCATCAGACCGTCCAGCAGGAGGGAATAGTCAATGTCGCCACCCCTGCTGCCCACCTGACTGTCCAGAATCAGCGCCTGTTCCTGGTCGGCGTACAGCAGCTTAGAATCGTAGAGAATATGTCCGACTAATGTGGATTTCCCGTCATCTACGCTGCCGCAGGTCATAAATTTTAAAAGTCCATTATTTGAGTTGTTCATTAAAAATATCCCTCCCGTTTGCGGCGTTCCATGCTGCCCGCCGCTTCATTGTCGATGATCCTGCTGGTACGCTCAGACGTAACGGCAGCCAGGGTTTCTGCAATCACCGCATCCAGCGTATCGGCTTCCGATTCTACCCCGCCGGTGAGGGGATAACAGCCCAATGTACGAAAACGCACCTTTTTGATTTGGGGTGTTTCACCGGGCAGCAATTGCATACGGTCATCATCCACCATGATGATATCGCTGTCCCGATAAACTACGGGACGTTCTTTAGCGAAATATAACGACACAATGTCGATATTTTCCCGGCGGATATATTGCCAGACATCCTTTTCTGTCCAGTTGGAAATGGGGAATACCCGTATACTTTCTCCTTTATTGATTCGGGTATTGTAAAGCTTCCACATCTCCGGACGCTGGTTTTTGGGATCCCAGGCATGATGTTCGTTGCGGAAAGAGAAGATTCTCTCCTTGGCGCGGGATTTTTCTTCGTCTCGCCGCCCGCCGCCAAAGGCCGCCGAAAACTGATATTTGGTCAGCGCATCTTTGAGTGCCTGTGTTTTCATAATATCTGTATAAGCCGCACCGTGGTCAAAAGGGTTGATGCCCTGGGCAATGGCGTCTTCATTACGGTAAACCAGCATATGGATGCCCAGTTCCTTTGCCCTCCGGTCGCGAAAACGGATCATTTCTTGAAACTTCCAGCCTGTGTCAATGTGCAGGAAGGGAAAAGGCGGCTTTTCGGGAAAGAAGGCTTTTATAGCCAGATGAAGCATGACCGATGAATCCTTGCCGATGGAATAGAGCATCACCGGGCGTTCACATTCGGTGGCCACCTCCCGGAAAATGTAGATGGCTTCAGCCTCCAGTTTATCTAAATGTGTAAGTGACATAGCATTTACTCCTTTACTTTAATATTGATTGGCATTACGATTGTCTACCGTAATGGTTTTGACACTGCTGTCCGGTTTTGTGAACAACCAGTGCAGCAAAGTATTTTCACGCCGGATTGTAAGCCTGCCGCCCAATCCGCCCATATCTTCACCCAGGAACATGGCAATGGCCTGTACAGGGCATTCTTTAAGGCAGGAAGCACAGCCCCAGCATCGTTCCGGGGATGAGATTTCTGCTTTGCCTTCACCCAGACAGATGAGGCTGCCGGGACAGATCTCGGCGCATCGGCCGCACCCAATACATTGATCCGGCTTGATTTCAATGCTCATAGATTTCTCCCTCCTTTATCAACGGCCGGAAGAAAACATTTAGTCTGCCATTTTCCAGCCGGGAGTTAATATACCGGGTCCAGTCCGGATTGATTTCCGGGTAGTCGGTATGTTCGGCAAAACAGTGCCAGCGAGTTTCCTTGCGGGTGGCCAGATGAGCGATGACAGACCGGCAGAGAGTCAGCCGTTCACGCAGCTCCAGTATATAGGCCAATCCCTGCATATCGGCAGCGGCCAAGGAATTCACTTGCTGCTCAAGTTCCCCGATTTTTTCAAAAGCTAGGTTCAGCGTCTTCTCCGAAAAGCGGTAATGAGAGCCGATTCCTCCGGCATATTCGTCCATCACAGCCTGCATGGTTTCTTCCAATTTATCCGTAGTAAACAGCACTTCGGCACGATTCAGAAAGCCTTCCAGCCATTGTTTTTTATCTAGGATTTCAATCCTATCCGGTTGAGTTGTTCTGCCGTCCATATATTGAATCGCTGCTTTAGCTGCAATTTCACCTTCTGCAAATGCCCCGGTGACGTATTTTTGAGGGCAGCCCCCAGCCACATCGCCCGCTGCAAACAGGCCCCTGACAGTGGTTTCCCGGTTGACATCTATCCAATAGCCACCGGCGGTATGGCCGCCAACGATATATGGCTCGGTGCCCTCGATTTCTACGTTTTGTATACTTGGTGTCCGACCGCTTTCCAGCCAGCGCAGGGTTTGGCTTGGCGCCATATTGAGGTAGGCTTTTTGTAAATCCTCATCCTGCGCCTTTGATATACCCACGGTTCTCAAATAACAAGGACCTCGCCCCTCCAGATTTTCCATTACTGTACCATACACCCGCTGGGAGGTGGTAAGGCCGTATTTCTGTTCATATACCTCGCCCGATGCATTCACCTGCTTCGCACCCACCCCCTGCGCCAGTGTACCTGTTGGGGCAATGGTATCCTTGCAGCGAAGAGCAATGAAGCGCATCTCAAAGGTAGTCATCTCGGCTCCGGCTCGAATGCCCATCGCGTATCCCGCCCCGGTATTGAATGGCGGATACCACATCTTATGGCGGGAAAAACCTGGGTGGTTGGGTTTGTACAATCCCGCCGCACCGCCGGTGGCACACAGCACGGCCTTAGCGGAAATTACATAGAATACCGGTTCATTCATGCCAATGGCATAAGCCCCCAGAATTTGATTATCCCTAATTATGTATTCAAACACATTTACCCGGTTTAACACGGTAACTTTTGGTTTTGTAGACACGGCAGCGGCCAAAATGGGCTTGATGTTCTCACCATTAATTTTAATGTTGCGGCTGCCGCGCGTAATATACCGCCCCTGCTCATCCTTGAGAACGGTTAACCCCAGTGATTCCAGTTTTTCTACCGTTTGGTTCAGCCTTTCGGCCATGGTCAGCAACAGGTCGCCCCGTACAATATACTCAGCGTCGGCCCGTGCATACTCTACATAGTCCTGCGGTGTTGTCCCTGGTACGATATAGGCGTTGATAGCGTTGATCCCGGCAGCCAGGCAGCCACTGCGTTTGATATGCGCTTTTTCGGTAATCAATACACTGCCGGCCGAATGTTCGCAGAAGGACAGTGCAGCATAACAGCCCGCTGCGCCGCCGCCAATAATTAAAAAGTCTGTATGAATCATTTCAATGTTTAATCTCACCCAATCACCTACTTAACATATTAGATTTGTATGATATTATTATACATAAGGTGAAAAGATAAAGCCAGTGCTCATTACGCAATCGTTACACAAGAAAACCGCAAAGATTTTTGTAAGAGCCAACGTATACAATTTCTTCTTGCTTTTTCATCTCAAACAGATTATTATAATAAACATATAAATTATATAGGTTTAATATGAAAGGGAGGGATTTGCTATAACATTGAAGGAAATTGCGTTGCGAGCCGGGGTATCGGTGTCCACCGTCTCACGGATTATCAACTCCACGGATGGCAGTTTCGCCCGTAAAGAAGTGCAGGACCGGGTTTGGGACATTATCAAAGAAACGGGTTACACACCTAATCAAAGCGCCAGAGATCTGAAACAGGGAAAGAGGAAAGCGCCAAAAGCTCCCACCGGTGCATTGGCTTGCATTTTAGGACGAACCAGGACCTTAGAAGAAAATCCGTTTTTTGCGCAGTTGGCAAGGGTCGTTGAACAGCAGGCAATGGAGCGTGGCTATCCTGTACGGCTTTCCTACTCAGTTTTTGATATGAATACGGAGGACGTGCAAGAGAAGGTTGAGGCAATAAAAACAGACGGTGCTATTGTATTGGGGCGCTTTGGTGACAATGATATTAAGCTTCTGGAGCAATATTATCGAAACCTTGTTTATATTGGCCGCAATAGCATCAATGCAGCCTGGGATCAGGTGATTTGCGATGGTTATGAAGCAACACAAATTGCGTTGGAACATCTCATATATTTAGGCCACAAGCGAATCGGTTATATAGGTGAAACTGCGGGTGAGGTACGTTATCAAGCATATTTAGATATGGTCCATAAGTACCGGTTGAATAACAATAAACCTTTAGTTGGTGCAAGTCCACAAAGCAGTGCAGGTGGATATCAGGGGGCTGATTTGTTGCTGAGGGCATGTGAACAGCTTCCTACTGCTGTTTTCTGCGCAGCGGATGTGGCAGCTATCGCTGCCTTGCGGCGTTTCACCGAAGCGAAGATCAAGGTTCCTGACCAGCTTTCCGTCATCAGCATGGACAACATCGAATTGTCCGGCTATGTTTCCCCCATGCTGACCACAGTGGGGATGCCTATTATGGAGATGGGGAACGTAGCGGTGCAGACGTTGATTTGCCGGATTCAAAAACAACACAAACTACCTTTGAAAATCCTTCTGCCGAATAAACTGCTGTTGCGGGAAAGCGTTTTAAATTTGAATGAAGGGATGTACATATAAGAAAGAACTAAATGAAAAACATCTGATCGTTTTTCAATGATGCGTTTTCCACTAAGCATACTTTGTTTTCGTTATAGAGAAATAGCCGGTAAATCAGTACATTGACCTCCTCGCCCACTGCAATCACATCATCTTCAAGGGAACGGTATGTGAAAATATTTATGCCACTTACGCTCAGCCGCAGTTCCAGCATATTGCCGCGAAAGAAAACGCCCTCTACTGTCCCTCGCTCGGAAGTATGGGAATACAGCTCATTCTCTGTCTTTGTTACCCGCACAAATTCGGGACGAAGCACAGCTTTATCATAGCTTTCATCCATTTCAAAGCCGTGGAACCTGCCATAGTTCTCCACCGTGATAGACTCGCCGATGAATTTGGCGGCAAATGGAGTGGCTGGATTCTTATATATATCCATCGGGGTGCCGATCTGCTCAATCCGTCCACTGTTGGTTATGATAATTTCATCTGCGACTTCTACCGCCTCATCCTGGTCATGCGTGACAAAAATGCTGGTTATACCGATTTTATTGATGGTTTCCCGTAACCATGTCCGCAGTTCCTTGCGAACCTTTGCGTCAATGGCGGCAAATGGTTCATCCAGCAACAGCAGATGAGGATTGGCTGCCAGGGCACGGGCAAAAGCTACCCGTTGCTTCTGACCGCCGGAAATTTGATGGGGGCGGCGTTTTTCCAGTCCCTCAAGTCCAATTAGCTTGATTAACTCGCTAACTCGCTGCTTGATATAAGCTTTGTCATTTTTTTGTACCTCAAGTCCAAAAGCAATATTATCAAAGACTGTCATGTAACGGAACAGGGCGTAATTTTGAAAAACAAAACCGATCCCCCTGTGACTGGCCGGCAGGTCGTTCACCCGGCTGCCGTCAATCATAATGTCACCGCTGTCCGGCGTTTCCAGCCCGGCAATCATACGCAAAATGGTGGTTTTACCGCTGCCGGAAGGTCCCAGCAAGCCGATCAGTTTACCTTTTTCAATGGAAAAGCTGATATTATCTGCGGCTTGATAGGAGCCAAATTTTTTATTAATATTTTGTAGTTCGACATACATTTTTTTACCTCCCTTCTTTCTTGACGCGATATTCCACTATGTTGCGAAAAATGAGGATAATCACCGCAATCAGCACCAACATGGATGAAACGGCAAAGGAGGCCGTCAGCTTGAACTCGTTGAACAGGATTTCCACATGCAGCGGTAATGTATTCGTTTTCCCCCGCAGATGTCCGGATACTACCGATACTGCTCCGAATTCGCCCAATGCGCGGGCGGTACATAGAATTATCCCATATAACAGTCCCCATTTGATATGAGGGAAAGTGACTTTTCGGAAAATGTGCAACCCTTTTGCACCCATCAGGGCAGCAGCTTCTTCTTCATCGCTGCCCTGAGACTGCATCAGTGGAATCAGTTCACGGGAAACAAAGGGAAAAGTCACGAAAATTGTGGCCAGTACAATACCGGGTACGGCAAACACGATTTTCACATCCCATGCTTCCAGTAGTGGATAGGTCCAGCCAATCCTCCCAAATACCAAAATGAATACTAGCCCGGCAATGACAGGCGATATAGAAAATGGAATATCAATCAGGGTAGCCAGGGCTTGCTTGCCCCGAAAGCGGAATTTAGCGATGGTCCAGGCCGCGAATATGCCAAACGCTGTATTAACGATAACTGTAATCACAGTTATCAGGAGCGTCAGATGAAGTGCTTTTATAGCGTATTCATCGGTGACTGCCTTCAAAAAAGTTTCCCAGCCTTGGCGAAAAGCGTAGAGCAGCACAGTGGCAAGGGGCAGTATCAGCATAATGGTTAAAAAGGCTACCCCCAGCAAAATGAGTGAAAGTTTGATGATTTTTTGTTTCAATTCGATTACCCCCTTGCGATTTTATTGATTCTGGCCTGGATCAGATTGATTCCAAACAACAGAATGAAAGCGAAAATAACCATAACAAGTGCGATGGATGTCGCAGCGGTGTAGTTAAATTGCTCCAGCTTATTCATGATTATGAGCGGCGTAATCTGCGTTTCATAAGGAATATTTCCTGCGATAAACACCACGCTGCCATATTCGCCAATAGATCGGGCAAAGGCTAACCCAAAGCCTGCTAAGGCGGCTGGCAGGATTTCTGGGAACACCACTTTTAAAAAGATACGGAAGCGGCTTGCACCTAGTGCCGCCGCCGCCTCTTCATACTGCGGATCAAGTTTTTCCAGCACTGGCTGGATAGAGCGAACCACAAAGGGGATGCCGATAAAAATCATGGCTATTACAATGCCTGTGGTGGTATATGATATCTTGACGCCGATTTTATCGAAGAAACCGCCGATCCAACCCTGATCGGAGTACAGGGTGGTCAGTGCAATACCTGCCACTGCTGTTGGCAGGGCAAAGGGCAATTCAATCAAGCCGTTCAACATCCGCCGGAAAGGGAATCTATAGCGGGTCAGAATCCATGCGATAAGAATTCCGAACACTACATTTACCACGGAGGCAACCGCCGCGCATGAGAGACTGACCTTATATGTAGCCACTGTTTGTTTATCGGTAACTACCTGCCAGAAACCAGCAAAGGTTAAGCCGGAAAGAGTTACAAATATCGAAAACAGGGGGATCAGCACAATCAGGCTTAACATGGTTATGGTGATCCCCATGGAAAGTCCGAAACCTGGTATCACATTTGCTTTTCGGGTTTTATATAGTTTTTTCAAATAGAACATATGCATAGTCCCCCTATATTCGTCATTTTATTTACTAAAGATCTGATCGAAAATTTTACCATCCGCAAAGAATTTCTCGGTGGCGGCAGGCCATCCCCCGAAATCATCAATGTTTACTAATTCTATGTTTAGATCAAACACATCAGCAAATTCTTTGAGAATGTCTGGGTTTGAAGGACGATAATAATTTTGTCCTTCCAGTCGCTGTGCTTCAGCTGAATAAAGATATTCCAGATAAGCTGTGGCAACTTCTGTAGTTCCGTGCTTTTTGGCGTTGGTATCAACCACCGCTACCGACGGCTGGGCAAGGATACTCAGGGATGGGGTGATGATCTCGAATTCATCCGGGTATTCTTCGAGAGAAAGGAATGCTTCGTTTTCCCATGCCAGCAGTACATCGCCCTGACCGTTTTCCACGAAGGTGGTAGTAGAACCGCGGGCACCGGAATCCAGTACTGTTACATTAGCGTACAGCTCTTTCAGGAATTCCCAATTTTTATCTTCGTCACCGCCATATTTTTTGTCAACGTAGGCCCAGGCCGCAAGGAAATTCCACCGTGCGCCGCCAGAACTCTTAGGGTCAGGAGTGATAACCTCAACGCCGGGCTTGACAATATCATCCCAATCTTTGATGTTTTTAGGATTACCCTTGCGTACTAGAAAGACGATAGTAGACGTATAAGGAGCACTATTTTTTGAGAATTCGTTGACCCAGCCTTCATCAATCAGACCGGCTTTACGTAATTCGTCCACATCTGCTTCAAGAGCCAGCGTCACAACATCAGCCTCGTTACCTTCTAGAACCGAACGAGCTTGCTTGCCTGAGCCGCCGTGGGACTGGGTGATTTCCACCTCTTGGCCGGTTTCTCCCTCCCAGTAGGCCTCGAAGAGCTTATTGTACTGCTCATAGAACTCGCGCGTGGGATCATAAGATACATTGATGATAGACACTGATTTGGCAGCAGAAGATTCATCAACATTTGAGGATGGACCTTCACTTGAGCAACCAATAAATGCCCCCACAATTGATATCGAGGCAATGAGCGGCGCCAGCGTTCGATTGAATAAAAAAGATTTATAATTCATTTTAGTACACCTCATTTCATTATTCCAATTATTCTATTCATATTATATATATAGGTTAACTATGAATATTATACTTAAGTCATTTTGAAATTGCAACGGGAAATTAAGCAATCGTTTGCGTGGATAATAGCGAAGTACTATTGGCGATTTAAGCCTATCTCATAAAAAAGTAGACACAGTATTTGAGCCGCTTTTACGGGCTTTTGCCGGTAGTCTCCATCAAGAGAAGCGGGGTAAAATGATAGGCGCTTTCATCGTGATAGGGATATTTATTATCCTGTTGGCAATACCTCCATGTTGGCCCGAAGTATCGGCTATCCGGCATACAAAAACGCCGCCTTTAGTCCCACTAAGGCGGCGCGTTGTGTAGGCTTGCTTTCCGTTTTCGGTTTTATTTTATGTTGTACATTGTAAAAAGAAGTAATAAATCTTTCATATAGCCAACGGTCCGCCTGCAAGATAATTTTGGTCATTCTATTTTCAACGCAACTGGCTGTTTTCCATCAATATCTGTAAAGCCATACTGCTGTGCCACTTCTGCCGTCAGCAATACTTTTCCGCTCTGTTCGACTGCGTTATCATCCAATGCAAGGGCCGCTACACACGTCCCAACAAATTGAGGGGACTCCATCTCATTCACATTCATTGAATTATCGTATTTCGCCATTTCTCTCATACCTTCCGTAGATACACTGCCGGGATAAAGTGAGAATACTTTTATTCCAAGTTCCTTAAGCTCATGCGCTGTGTCCGCGGTCATCTTATCAGTTGCGGCTTTGAATACTCCGTGCGCAGGGTTTATCCAATACTGTCTCGCGCTGTAAAAAGAGATATTGGTTATCAATCCATTTTTTTGTTCTGCCATCATCTCGGCGGCATATTGGCTGCACAGATAGCTGGAGCGTAAGCCCACGGTATAAAAGTCATCAAATAGTGTTATCGGTTGTTTCCAAAACGGCGTGTTCCAGAAATATCCGTTCATAACATGATTTGCGCCAGCCCACGCATTATTGACTAAAATATCCAGCTTGCCCTGTTCGTTTTTTACCCGTTCAAACAAAGCCTTTACATCCTCATCATGGCTGAAATCACAGCGATGGGCAATACCGATGCCGCCTATCTGATTGATTTCCTCCACGGTTTTGTGGATAGTCGTTCCTTTTAGAAAGTCGGGTAAATTATCATCATTTTCAGTTCGTCCAGTTACATAGATAGTGGCTCCATAAGCAGCCAGCCCTAATGCAATTCCTTTTCCGATTCCTCTACTAGCGCCGGTTACAACGGCGATTTTTCCTGCAAGATTTTTCATTTTATTCCTCCGCTCTAATGATATGGACATTTATCAGTCACATATATATACTAACCTTTTTTACATGGAGCCACATGACTTTTCTTGCTATTTATTTCGGCTGTTTGACGAGAACTAAAATGCGGACGTTTCGCATATATAAATGAATACTTAGTCCAAACATGGAACTGCAAGAAAAAATGTAAACTCCGCCGCTGCAATGCGAGATACCCCGATTAGTAATGCCCCAATAAGCCGCACTTCTCATAACCATTACCGCTGAAATTATTACTGGTACAACAAATCCTTTAGTCTTTTCAGCTATAAATGCAAAAGGATCCCAAAAAGTAATTTCAAAAGCCATATCACCTGCAATAGGCATGGTCAAAGCCATCCAACCAGCCATTGAGAAGTCGTAAGATTTTGATTTTCCTGTGGCGGGTTTTCGTTTGAAACCATAGCGGCTACAATAAGGTTTATGAAATGCACAGCAAATACAAATTGTCTTTGGAATGTCCCAGCATAAAAAAGCAATAAGTACGAAAGCACTCTCATTAATAGAACCGATACGGGGATAAAGTATACTTTGGTTTTGCGTTTAGTTTTCACTATAGTTGTTTTTCCCGCGCCATTTCTGCCGAGAAGTCCGTAGATTCTTCCTTTTTGAATATGCTGATTAACTTCATTTACGACAGTCTGGTTGCCATATTGTTTTTTTAGCATATTAGTTCGAATGATCAGAGCTTAACTCGCGCGGAGAAGCACACCCGATCGATTATCCCACTAATGATTGGAGAAATCCTTTGCGGAGGGTCGAACCTGAAGGAGAAGGCACGGTCTGGCTTTGTACTTCAAAGCCAGACGTATGGTGAGCATTTTGCCGCATTGGAAGGCCACGGGATTGGAGAAAAACAGTGGCCTAACGATCCGGCCTGGGAGAGCTATACATTCATTGGTTGGTATGACAACTTGGAATGGGATGGTAATCCGTACTCTAAAGACACGCCTATCTATCAGGATACCTACCTCTACGCAAATTGGAAATACTCAGGTTCCGGTGTCATCTGGCCAAGGGTGCACCGAGGTAACATTAATGGTCTGGGTCACGATGGGAAATTGTAAGATGCTTTAATTCCGATATATTCTACCTGTTACAGGACACTGCAATGTCTTCTGGGGTATCTATTAACATTTATATCACCAATATACAAACTTGATCCTAATCGTTCATATCTTCCACTTTTTTCTCTTGCCTCTTCACACATTTGGCATTTACACAATGAGCTTGGAATAATCAATTTCCACATACACATTTAAAACGCCAATGTATAGCAGCGCAAGTCTTAATAAATCCCCTTATCCTTCAATATGGAAAGAGTGATTTGCACAGCAGCGCTGCCGCCGGCGTTATCCTCTCCTTGGATATTCGTCGCAAATATAAAGGTATTCGCATTGTTTTCAACATATCCAATGAACCAGCCGTTTATTACTTTACCGTTCACCGAGCCGGTTCCAGTCTTTCCCGAAAGCACAGTGCCGTCTTTTTCGGATAAACGAAGAATACTTTTCAATGAATCTACATGCTTAGGTTTGAATATAGTGTTATTTTGATAAAAGTCTGTGAGAAGTTCTACCTGTTCCACCGGTGATATAAGCAATGAAGACTCCATCCAGTAATCAAAAGCCCCCCCGGACAAGTTATGATTCCCATAAGATAGCTGCGTATAGTAAGAGGTCAACTCCTTGATGCCAACCTGTGTATCGATATTTTGAAAATACCAGCTTACCGAATTTTGCATGGCCGACAACAGGTCTTGGTCTCCGTTCCAAGCTTCATAAGGATAGGAGGTTCCATCCCAGTTTTGCATAGACCGGACAGTGTCTATGACACCTGTTTCCAATGCGATTAAGGCGCTGTATATCTTATAGGTGGAAGCGGGAGATACTCTTGTCACGCTCATATCCTTATTGTAAATGCTATATTGATCAGCATCTAGATTGTAAAGGACGAAACTTCCCGCGAAGCCGTCAAAGTAAGGGGAGAGGTCTTCATAAACGGCATTCTCGTTTTGAAATTGATAGCGGCTGTCGTCATAAGCAGCCAGCGCCGCGACCATCGGAATCTGACTTAGGATAAGAATCCCCATGAGGACAAAAATGCAGACGCTTTTTGCCCTTAGCAGTTTTGATTCCTTCACAAAGGAGGCGATGCTTTCAATACGTTTTTTAAGTTGACGTTTGGAACCGCCCATATCTGCCGCAAAAGACAGAGAGGCAGAACGCGATGGCCTGCGGGCAAAATTCAAGAGGATTATTCCGTAATCTATATGACGATCCTCGGGGAGCCGTTTCAGTACGGATAAGTCGCAGGCAATCTCCCTGTCCAGCCGCATTTCCTTAAATACAAAGAATACAAGCGGGTTAAACCAGTACAGGATTTGAAACAGACACATGAGATGATTCACCGGAATATCTTTGTTTCTGCAGTGTGTCAGTTCATGCAGCAGGATATAACGGATATCTTCCATAGATAGCGTCCCCCTGGTTTCAACAGGCAGAATGACGCGCGTCCTGTAAAGACCGATGGTTATCGGTGATTTAACAAGGATTGATGTCCCTAAAAGAATGTTCTTTTTTATACCGAGTTCAGCTTTACATTGGCTGAATAATACGGCTATCTCTCTATCCTCTATTGGCTTCATGGATTCCTTAACCAGCCGAAGTTTACGGTTACAGAAAAATGTAAAAATAATAAGCGCGACAATACCTGTAAGCCATATAAGCGTGAGAAGGGGGACGATAAATCCAGACTCGGTGCGGTCTACTGACATAGTGAAATCCTGAAGCCAGTTCATGTCGTTTGCCGACCCGGTTCCTCCTTTGGCAATCGCGTCTGTTCCCGCCGGCCCGGCCTGCCCGAGACGCAGGCCACTAAACATCCAGTTTCCAATGTTTATAAAGTTTAACAGGCTGATCGGTATAAATGGAACCATTAGCAAGATCAAAAACAACAAATCTACGTTATACTGCCATCTGATGGAGATGTGTTTTTTCAATCCCTTTTTCACCATCAGGATGAGCAATATGATGACGGATGATGCGAGAGCGGTTATCAAGAAGTGTGTAAAGGAAAAAACGTTCATGAAATCACCGCCTTTCCGACAGCTTCTTCTCCAAGATATGTTTTAATTCATTCATATCATCCTCGGAGAGTTTATCCCGCTCCAGCAAATTTACAATCATGGAATTAACCGCACCGTCATAGAACCGATTTAAAAAGGTGTCGCTTTCCCGATCCATCATTTCTGATTCCTGAACCAGCGGCGTATAGACGAATACCCGGCCCTCTTTTTTATAATCCAACGCGGCTTTCTTGACCAGACGGGAAAGCAGGGTCTGGATCGTCTTAGGTTTCCACTCAGTGGTCTTCTCCAGTTTTTCCACAACTTCGTTCGTGCTGATTGGCGCGTTTTCCCATATAATTTTCATAACTTGATATTCAGCATCTGAAATTGCCGGTATGATACCCATAATAAATCCCTCATTTCTTTTATATACTCTTTGATCTTATCTGCCTGTCCAACCAGTTCTGTGGGCAGATCAACTTTTTTCAATGGGTTGCTCCATCCGTTGTAACATATAATACATGACTGTTTACATAAGCAACCATCTTCTGGCCATGCTTTTCTATTATATGCTTCGGCTCAAAGTCAAGAATCCCCCAGAATAGAACAAATATTCCTAATACGCCGATACCTATAGCAACAATTCCGCGCATTAAAGCAAGTCCAAGCAACGCCATAACGAAAAAGAACATAATTCCGACCCATGACCGAAACATCAAACCGCAATATTTTAGAATAGAAACCAAACCCATCCAACTGCGGTAAACACAATAACGATCTAATCCCTTTTTTCATCGTACCAACCCTTTTTAATCGTAAGCAATTATTACTTTCTGGTGTCCGTGTATATTTAACCGCCCTTGTTCTTACGCTTGTAATACTCATATATTACAACAATAAGAGGAAAAAGTCAAGGTAATACCGATTAGTGGGTGGGGCTCTATCGTCAGCTTATGTTCCTATATTCAGCACAAGTGCGGATGATAGCGCGGTAATTTCAGCAGCTTCCCCGATATCATTGGCCATGATAGGAAAAGCTCCAATTAATATTCCTTTCAAATTTATGAAAATTCTGTATCAGACTTGACAATTTATAAAGGGAATAGTAAAATTAATATTTGTTAATATGTTTCTGTAGTTAATTGGATATAGAAAGCCTCCTAAGCGGCAGATGGTTTGAATCATACTAGGGCGAAAAATTCAATACATTTTATAGATGTCCCTGTAGCTTAGCTGGATAGAGCGACCGCCTCCTAATCGGGCTTAAAGTGTTATACAAATTTCATATATGCGCCTGTAGCTCAGTGGATAGAGCACCGCCCTCCTAAGGCGGGTGTCGGGGATTCGAATTCCTTCAGGCGCGCCACAAA
>Ga0153996_1000336_pt1 | contig 21751 bp, 15 predicted proteins | sample TSNC080MetaG_FD_104728 | JGI IMG/M metagenome (GOLD analysis project Ga0153996, IMG submission 104728) | Attine ant fungus gardens microbial communities from North Carolina, USA - TSNC080 MetaG | ecosystem: Host-associated > Fungi > Mycelium > Unclassified | place: USA: North Carolina, Lumber...
AACACTGACAAAATTACAGGTAACGCCTCTGTCACATTGGAGGATGGCGCACAGATAAGCATCAAAAATCAAATTGAAGCATTAAGCATGAAAAGCAACGGCGGTATCATCAATTATACGGCCGCCGCATATTCCGGAGCCCCGATTTTGGTGCTTACCGGCGCATCCCCATCCTATAGCGGAACCGGGCTGACCATTACCGCCGAGGAGACCACAGGGTTTAAGGTCAATGACAAAATAATTGAGCTGGCAGGTGGTGCTACCATTGCACAAGCACTGCTGGATGAAATAAAACTGGAAGGTGTTTTGCAGCACTATCTGCTGGGCCTCAAAACTGAATCTGGCAGCAATTACTACGTGTTGGAGGAGGTAGTGGCCTCGGTTGTCCACAACGGGAACGAGGAAAAATTCACCACCTTACCGAAGGCCATTGAGTATGTCGACGGATTGACTGCGGCCACCACCGGCAGCACGAAGCTCCATCTTTGGAAGGATTTACCCCTTACCACCGATCTGCCCGAAAATCCCGTCACTATCACCGGAGTTCGTCCGGGCGCAGACGAAAGCCTGCCGTTTTCCGCCCTTAAGACCGCGTCAAGCGGCATTACGCCGGGGGCAGATGTACGCTTTGAGAATATTGAGCTGTGGGCAAACGCGGCAGGCTGGACACTGAATGCCGGAGGCAACGCCCTGGAGCTGGGGAAAGGCACCACCTTCCACTCCACGGCATTGAGCGCGGCGGATCCGGACATTAAGCTGACAGGCGCTTCGGGCGGGAGCCTGAAAACCGACCCATCCACCGCGCTTTCCTTCGACACCATCACAGGCTTTGGCGCCGTGATACTGGGGGACGGCACCGTGCTGACCCTCAACGGGATTTATAATTACGGCAGATTGAACTCCACCGCAGAAAGCCAGTTTAAATTCCGCGATGCGCTTGAAACGGGCAATATGACATTCCCCACCAACTTCAACGGCGAAATTACCATCAGCAATGCAGGCGGCTACACCCCGGCCTATGGGGATCGTCTGGTTCGTATGCCTATCGACACAGGGAAGACTGCTACCGAAGCTTTTATTAAGAAATTGGTATTTTCCGATGGGTATAGCGGTTTCACTTACGATTATCAGAGCAACACAACAGGCTTTGACTATTACATCCTGGACGAGAAGGTCGACCACATTTCAGTCACGCCTGGTGCAACATCCTATGTGTACGGCGAGGAAATTAACGTGACGGTAAAGCTGTGGACTGCGGGGGATCGGCAATTCACCAACCGACAGGGCGAAACCGTTAAGGTGTATATCGGAACACAAGAGGTGGGGGTCGGTACTGTCGGCGCGGACGGAGGAACCGCCGTTGTCACCATAACCAGCCAGGCAGGCAGCCGCCTGAATGCCGGAACTTACACTCTGCACGCGGCATATTCGGACAGAGGGGTGGAACCGGAGATCGGGGCAGACGTCCCAGTGACCATTACCAAAAAAACACTGACGGTTGACTTCGTTACTACCCCAATCGGCAGCACGATTATTACGGAGAGGCAATACAATGGAACCATAGATGTGACCCTGGCCAGCGGCACCAAGAATGATCTATTTACCTTGTCTGGCGATATTTTGTCGGGTGATACTGTTATAGTCTCCGACGCGACTATTGTCTTTGATGACAAGGATGCTGGTACAGACAAGTGGATTTTTGCCTCTAACTTTGTACTAAGCAACGGCAACTATATCATTAATTCGGGAACTCCCATCTCCAAGAAGACCACTGTGGCGATCCTTCCCAAAGCCATCACGGTAACCGCCACCATCCAAAAGGTGTATGACGGCAACACAACGATTGCGGCTGCGCACATTACCTACTACAAACTGGACGGTGTGGTTTCCGGTGAATCCCTGACACTGATCCCCGGGACACTGGAGTTTGCCAGTAAGAATGCCGGCAGTAACATTTTCGTAATAGGGAGCTGGAGCTTTACGGCAAACGGTACGACACGGTACGATAATTATCAACTTATCCCGCCGACCAATCTCACAGGCACCATTACCAAGCGGCCGGTTTCGGTTGATGCAAGTACGATAACAGACAGTAATAACTTTAAAAAGGTATATGACGGCACAGCGGAGTACACTACACTGGGCGGTGTGAGCGCTAGTCTGCTGGATACGGCAGATACGCCTAATACCGGGCTGGTTTCCGGGGAGCAGCTGACGCTGAAGCCTACACGGGCGGATTATCTGTCGGACGGCTCTATTCCTGCCTCCTATGCGGGAAGCGGCAAGAAGCTGCGGGTGGTTTTCTCTTTGGGCTCGTCGGGAACGGGGCTTGCCACAAACTACACCCTGAATCCTGATTACTGCGAGACAACCGACTCACCGGGAGAAATCACTTCCCTCCCGGTTGCGGTGGAGAGTCCCCCCACGATTTATGTCAGGGCGGGTGACGTGGTGAACGGGGTGTATGACCTGAACCGTATTCCCTATGCGCAGGGGACGGCGGGAGTGCCGGGAAATACCACCTATACTATTCAGGGCTCAACCAACCCCGGCTTTTTCTCCGCCAGCGGTTTGTCGGGGACGGCCAATTTCACATACACAACGATTGCCAACCCGGAAAACGCGGCAAATGAGGTTACCATAGAAATTTCCAGCCAGAATTATCAGACTACGACGGCAACGCTGAGATTTGTCGCTACCGCCAAGGCAGAGCTGAAAATTGAGGGCCTCACCATCCAGGGTAAGGTTTATGACGGCGTTCAGGTGGCGGTCAGCGGTGCGCCCGTTTTCCGGAACGCGCAAACAAATCAGATCGTCACCGGCAATATTACGCTGGGTGCCCCCCTTTGGTACGATGTGCGCAATGATCGGTATTATGTGAATGCGGAAAATGTCATGGAGGCCGGTGACTATATTGTCTATTACGCCATTGACAGTACTGTTCCCGATTATCGGGGCGAGGTGGAGATTAGTTTTACAATTTCCAAAGCACCGCTCACCATTACACCCAAAAACAAAAGCGCATCAATAGGGGATGATGTGCCTACATGGACGATAGACACCCCCGGGGATTTCGTCGCGGACGGGTTGGTGACAAGCCTCGATCCTGACTTAGAGCATGTGTTGGGCCCGAACTCCCTATTTGTCAAGCGTGATTTGCTTTCCACGGATTTGCGGGGAATCTTCAATGTGGAAATTGAAGACATTGCGGATGAGCCGGTAAATTACTCTATTGACCTACGCACAGGCACCTTCACGGTATTGGGTATCACGCCGGGAGACGGCTGGTTTGTATTTGACCCCGCCGAGCCGGATGGCGCAAATGGGTGGTATGTAACCGAGATTACAGTTTCACCTGATCCCAACTCCAGCTATCGGTACATCTACGCCGCCGGGACAGGGGAAAATCCCGGAGCCGCCACTAATTTCGAGCAATCGGTGACCTTGAGAACCCCCGCCGCAAACGGAATCGGCGTGTCGGAAGACCTCTACCTGTCCACTAAGGCTATAGACGGCGCGATTTCCGAGCCCTACAGCTTCCCTTACAGGCTGGACAATACCGGGCCTGAAATCGCTGACGCAGAATATATCCAGACAAGAAACGTGCTCCGGGGAGAGGTTCAGGCGGCGGTTACCGACGATGAATCCGGCATTGCCGGTGTAAAAATCAAGATGCCTGCCGGTGAGGAGTTTAATATGATCCGGGGCGGCGATGGCCGGTACAGTATGACGGTTGAACAATCCGGCACATATCAGATTATTACCACCAACAATGCCGGGCTTGTAACGACAAAAGATGTAGAGGTTGTTATTCGCGATATTACCGGCCTTGAGGTATACTATGACGATCAGGTTGTAACCCGTATCGACACCGGTATCCCCGGCGGCAACAACGTCCCGCAAACGGCTAGAAGCAGCGTTCTGCGCGCCACCGGCACAACTATACAACTGGAGGCGAGAACGAAACCCGGCAGCGCGGCGACGTGGCCTGACGACTTCGACTACCACTGGACTACCAGTGATCCCGCTGTGGCGACGGTGGATGCAAGCACCGGCTTGGTTACCTTAAAATCCGCCGGAACCGCGACTATCTCGGTATCCGCCATGGAATGTACCGAGAGTGTTACGCTGACGGTCTACCGGGAATATCCCGTATTGCCCGATATTCCGGACACGGCGCCCGAGGAGCCAACGGGAGTTGTCCCCCCCGGAACAGTTGATCCGGGAACCGACATCCAGGATTTGATACTGGTTATTGACCCGCTGGATTCCGCCACAAGGTCGCAAATGGCCAACGCGGCCAGAGCATCTGTCAATCAGTCCATACAACAGTTCCTCACTGCCCCCAATTGGGAGACGGATTTCAGTCTGTGGTTAAGTCTACGGCTGCTGGATCGGGCCAACGGTTACAGCGATGTGCCCCTTACCGGTCCGATGACCATTTACCTTCCCTTTCCCCAGGGCACCAACCCCGCCGACAATTCGTATTTATTACTTACAATGGTGAATGGCGCTATCCAAGAGGTGCCTGTTATATTGACGGATTATGGCATCCGGTTTACCATGACGGAGTTAACGCCCCTGGCGCTCCTTTGGGATAAGGCCCCTACAGATCCGGGGACGGATCCAGGAACTACACCGGATCCCGACCCTGACGACCCCGACCCCAACAATCCCAATCCCGGCGACCCTGACCCCAACAATCCTGACCCTAACAATCCCGATCCCGGCGAGCCCGACCCCAACGATCCTGCCCCGGATCCCTCCCGCCCTGGCGGCGTGATTGATGGGGAAACCGGCGGCTCCTCCGGCGGAAGCTCCGGTAGAGGACAGGGCGGTACAGGCAGCGGAAGCGCTGACCGGGAGCGCGCCGATAGCTTCTGGAGTGTGGTCAAAGCCTCTATCCGTATGGCACAAAATGGCGAAACAGTTTATGCCAGAGCGCCTGCCTATGTTTATACCTGCCCGGTTTCAGTTTTGCAAATGCTGTCGGGCAAGGATATTTCGCTCAGGATTACCTGGGCCGGCGAAACACTGCTCATCAACGGTATGGATGTGGAGTATCCGGAGGACAGTATAGTGTTCTTCTATTTGGCCAATCTTGTACCGCTTTATGGTATCCACAGCGGTTACTATAACAACAACCTGACCGCGGTGGATCTGCAAAACCCGGTCACCGGCGGCGACGATGTTGTCATCGGCTCCCAGGGCAAGGTGCGCGTACCCGTAACAATCGCGGATATCCTTCCGACCTTCCCCGCGCCGGGACAAGGGAGCGATATGCCGGGGCCAGGCACGGAGGCTTCCATAGAGGCGGCTGCCAATGCGGGTAATTTAAACTACATGGTTATTATATTGATTGTGGTTGCCCCTTGGGCGCTTTGGAGTATGTACGCCCATCGTAAGGTGATGACAGCAGACGGGGTTCCCGAAATTACAGACACCATGCCGACACGGTATATGCCATCGGTGGCGGTTGCCGAACAATTAATAGATATACCGGTTATGCCCCCTGCCGGACCTGTGACCGCGGAGCCTCCTCCGACATCTCCAGTGGAGGGAGAGAATCCGTCTGACACCGGGCCGGTAACGGCGCAAAGGCCCGCAAGGATAAGCGGGGTGCCGGTGGTGATGGCAAAAGCGCCTGTGGCAATTCCCAAGCCGGCGCCGCGCACACCGGTGGTCTATGCTCCCAGGGCACAGGATGCCCCGGCGGCTGTACAGCTTTCCCCAGAGGAACAACGGACGGCGGCCAGGCGCATTGCCGATATAAGCTTTTACAATGTGATCCGGGGAACGGAACAGCTGCAAAAGCGGCTTGAGAGAGGGGAAATTACCAGAAAAGAGTACGAAAGGGAAAAATGCCGGCTCATTATCTATAGCTAAAGGCCCGGTAAATCAAAGGAACGAACCCGCCAAGTATGGCAGGGTTCGTTCTTTTTTTAAAAAACTTCAGATTTAGTTAAAGTTCATCAAAAGATTACCGATAATTAAGTTAGGGACAAAGGTAGAATTGGATGTGTATTGTACATATCCGCATATGGAACACTGCATCTTACACCTTGCAGTTGTTTATGTTTGGATATTTTCTTGGAGGAGTGTAGCGTATGGTACTTCAACACAACATGGCTGCGTTAAACGCGGGCCGTCATGGCGCAGTTAGCAATACGAAAATAAGCAAAAACCTGGAAAAACTTTCCTCGGGATATAAGATTAACCGTTCAGCGGATGATGCCGCCGGCCTTGCTATTTCCGAGAAGATGCGCGGGCAAATCCGCGGGCTGAGTATGGCCTCGCAAAATACTGATAATGCCATCAGCCTTATTCAAACCGCCGAGGGCGGGCTTAATGAAACCCATTCAATTTTGGCGCGTATGCGCGAGCTGGCGGTGCAGTCTGCCAACGGCACCTACCAGGATGAGGATCGCACCCACATAGATTCGGAGATGCAGGCGCTGAAGGACGAGCTGGATCGCATCGCGAATTCCACCCATTTCAATGGAATAAAACTGCTGGACGGCTCGCTGGGTGGCGTCAAGGGCGAGAACCTTTCCGGAACCGCCCCTTGCGAGGACGGCACCTTGGGCGCATTGGCCCAGGCATTGGGGGAGGTGGGGTTTCCTGTTGTGTTTAACGGCAACAATCTGAATACCGATATTACGCTGACGTCCTATGCAAGCGCGTTTGATGGACAGAGCGCAAATTTAGTGGTGACCTCCGGCGCAGAAACGGGAGGAGAAGCCCGTGTCACCCTGCAGGTTGGCGATAAGACCTATATTGCTGATATCTTGGGCAACAATAGCTATCAAACCGAGGATGGAACCACCATTTCAACCGCTTCCTCTGATGACCCCTACACATATGTGTTTTTGGATGAGAACGGCATGGCAATGGCGGTACTCAACATGGCTGTGAGCGGAGTGGGCGAGTTGATGTTGACCAATGGCGCCTCCGGAGTAATTGCCAATATACCAATGGCAGATAAAAATGACGGCACCGACCTGCTGCAACAAACCACTAACGCCGCGACCACCCCTCTGTCTGACACGCATCCACTTTTCAAGTCTCTGATCGCCAATGAAAACAGCGAATTGGTCTTTCAGATCGGCGCCAACGGCACTGCCGACCAGAGGGTGGGGTTAAGCGTTCCCAACATGAGCAGCAGCAACCTCGGCACCAAGATAGAAACACAGTATAACAAAAGCGGTACCGTCGGTGGCGTCAGCGCCGCCACCCGGGAAGCGGCTAATGACGCAATTAACATTATTGACGCGGCCGTCAATCTTGTATCCGGTGTGCGTGCCGACCTGGGCGCCCTGCAAAACCGGCTGGAGCATACCAGCAATAACTTGGGCGTTACCCGCGAGAATTTGCAGGCAGCCGAATCAATTATCCGGGATGTGGATATGGCCAAGGAAATGATGGATTTTACCAAGAACAATATTTTAAATCAGGCTTCCCAGGCAATGCTTGCGCAGGCTAATCAGCTCCCGCAAGGCGTGCTTTCCCTCTTGCGGTGATATAGAAAAATGAGTACCGGGCCAAAACAAATGGCCCGGTTTTTCTATACCCTCCGGAGGAAACAAAATATCTTTATCGTCAAAATGCCCTGGAAATGATACTCTTTTTGTGGTATCATGCAGAAGTATGTATTTTATCAGAAGGAGACATCATTCGTGAAATGTAATATCATTACCATCGGACGTGAGTATGGTTCCGGTGGCAGACTTGTCGGTGAAAGGCTGGCCAGGGAGCTGGGCTTTTCTTTTTATGACAAGGAATTAATTGGCCTTACCGCTAAACAAAGCGGATTTGCGGAGAGCGTTGTAACCCAGACAGAGGGTAAAAAAACCGGCAGCCTGCTCTACGGGCTGTACATGGCGGGGCAGGAGCTGCCGGTAAGCGACCAGATATATATTGCCCAAACCAAGGTTATCCGTCAGATTGCAGAGAAGGGAGCCTGCGTTATAGTCGGCAGATGTGCCGACCATGTGCTGGAGGAGAACGAAGGCTGCCTGCGGGTGTTCGTCCACGCGGCCATGGATCAGCGGCTGCGCCGTGTGCGGGAGGAGTATGGCGAAGCCTCGGAGAGGTCACTGGAAAGCCTGATCCGAAAGGAAGATAAGCGCCGTTCCTCCTACTATAATTATTTTACCCAGAAAAAGTGGGGGGATATGAAAAACTATGATCTCTGCATAAATACCTCTCTGGGCATCGACAACACAGTGGATTTGCTGGCCCGGCTCGTCAGGAGGTTCGATTAATGGGGGCAGGAGGGGAAATGCGTGAAAATAAAATGGGCGTCATGCCTATTAACAAGCTGCTGATATCCATGTCCCTGCCCATTATGCTGTCCATGGTGGTTCAGGCGCTCTATAATATTGTGGACAGCATTTTCGTCTCCCGGATTGGAGAGAATGCGCTTACAGCCGTTTCTCTGGCTTTTCCCGTTCAAAACCTGATGATTGCGGTGGGGGCGGGAACCGGTGTTGGGATCAACGCGTTGTTATCCAAGAGCCTTGGGGAAAAAAACTTCAAGGAGGTAAACAGCGCTGCCAACAATGGGATACTGCTGGCTATCCTGAGCGCCCTTGCCTTTATGATCTTCGGCATTTTTTTCTCCCGGACGTTTTTTGAAAACCAGACGAATGTGGGGGAGATTATAGGCTACGGACACCAATATCTGCTTATCTGCTGCCTGGGCTCAATAGGCATTTTCGGGCAAATTACCTTTGAGCGGCTTTTTCAGTCCACCGGCCTGACCATTTATACCATGATAACCCAAGGGGCTGGGGCGATCATTAATATTATTTTAGACCCCATCCTGATTTTTGGGCTTTTTGGACTGCCCAGGATGGAGGTTGCTGGCGCGGCCCTGGCTACCGTCATCGGACAGATAATAGCAATGCTGATGGGATTATACTTAAATATACGAAAAAACAAGGAGATTACCCTGCAACCGAGGGAGCTCCGGCCCCGCGCCTCAACGATCAAGCGCATTTACGCGGTGGGCGTTCCGTCCATAATCATGGGCTCCATCGGGTCGGTGATGGTACTGGGGATGAATACGATTCTTATGGGGTTTACCTCCACGGCGACCGCGGTGTTTGGCGTTTACTTTAAGCTGCAAAGCTTTATATTTATGCCGGTGTTTGGGCTGAACAACGGGATGATTCCCATCCTGTCCTACAATTACGGCGCTCAAAACCGGGGGCGGATGATAGAGGTAATTAAGCTGAGCTTTCTATACGCCATATCCCTCATGCTGCTGGGGTTTGCGGCCTTTCAGATATTCCCCGCGCAGCTGTTGTCCTTGTTTGACGCATCGGAGGATATGATCGGGATCGGTGTTGTGGCCCTGCGTACCATTAGCTATAGCTTTCTGCTGGCCGGCTTTTGCATTATCTGCGGAACCGTGTGCCAGGCTTTGGGAAGCAGTATACTTGGCATGCTGGTATCGGTGGTTCGGCAGCTGGTGGTGCTTTTGCCTACGGCTTATCTGCTTTCACGCACCGGGGATCTGCATAAGGTGTGGCTGGCGTTTCCCATCGCGGAGGTAGTGGCCGCGTTCCTTTGCGCAGTGTTTCTAAGGCATATATACAACCGGATTATCCGTCATGTCGGAGCGGAGAAGCCTGATGTTTGATGGATGATATATCCAACAAAGCCTCTCACAACTGCAACGTGTTTGGCAAGGTTAAGAATCGACAGCCTGTCATCTTTATGGTAAACTATGAGATGGATGTAAAACCTGAAAGGAGAATCTTAATGAAAGCTATTTATGACGGAAAGACTAAGACAGTGCTTACTGATGAGGGAACCGGTGACGTATTCCTGCTTTTTAAGGACGACGCCACCGGGGAAAACGGCGTATTTGATCCCGGCTCCAATACGGTTGGCGGAAGCGTGGAGGGCAAGGGGAAAATTGGGCTTAAAATTTCCCAATATTTCTTTGAACTCATGGAGCGTAGCGGCATTCCTACCCACTATCTGGGCGCGAATATTGACAAGGGCCTGATGCAGGTTCGCAGCCTCACTGTGCCGACGCTGGAATTCGTGCTCCGCTACTTCACAGCCGGAAGCATGTGCCGCAGGTTTACCTTGGAGGAGGACGTTCCCTTTGAGCCTCCCTACCTTGAGGTTACGCTGAAGGATGATGAGCAGGGCGACCCCCTTATAAGTGAGAGGCTTTGCATCATGAAAGGCATACTGGCGGAGGGACAGTATGGGGCGGCCCTGGATATCCTGACAAAGGTCGGTGAGGTTCTTAAAAAAGAGCTGGCGGAAATGGAGCTTACGCTCATCGACTTTAAGATAGAGGTAGGTTATGACGAAAACGGCAAGATATATGTTGTGGATGAAATAACCCCTGATATCTGGCGCGTGCGTGATAAGAACGGCAAGATCCCCAATCAGATCGACTGCGCTAAGCTTATTCTGGATAAGATAAGCTGACCTGGGCATATAAGTCGGGCTTATCTTGAAAAATGTACCATGTACTGATACATCAGTACATGGTACAATATATTATTGCAAAAAGTCACTTGCTATTTTTGCCAAGCTGTTTAAATGACTGAAAACACTGAATTTACCGGGGAGGGAACTGAATTTGCGGGTGAGGGATCTGAGATTATTAAGCTATTACGCACTGTCAATTTTGATTGTTGTGCTGCTGCATGTTGTCTCGGCCCACATCGCAAATGAAGCTTCCGCTTGTCATATGGCGCGTTATGACCGGAAGGCATACCAGGCGGGGGGGACTGGTCAGCGTCCGGTACTGCGTGTGGCGCTGTGCGAGGAGGCGCCCTACCAGTTTTGGAATGCCAGTGGAGTGGCCGACGGGCTGCTGGTGGAGGTATTCGATTTTATCGCGCGGCGGTGCGGATATACGGTGGAGTATGTACCCCGGGCACGGCTGTCCCATTGTGTTCAAGCCTTGAGGAGCGGGGATGTGGATCTGATTTTGGGGGTTCCCAGCTATAACAGCTTCAACCTGGAGGAGACGGTGGAGCTCTATTCATCTTCCATGGTGCTCCTGGGGCCTGCCGCCTTTTCAGAGGCAATTGAAAAAAAGGTTCCGGGGCTTTCCGTGGGGTACAATTTTCATACCCTTTCCAACGATATCCTGTATCGCATCGGTGACACTCCGCACGTTGTTTCCAGCAGGCAATATACCCTGCTTCAATATCTGCAGGCCGAAAAAGCGGACGTCATTATTGTGGATCAGCTGATTGCAAATTGGTTTTTACGGCAGCAGGAGGATACGGCGCAGAAAATATTAATTGATTTCGTGGGTACCATTCAGTATACGGTAGCCGTGGGGGAGAATAACCGCGCCTTGCTGCGGGAGCTGAACACGGGTATCTTGGAGCTTCGCCTCTCGGGGGATTATTCAGGTATTGTGCAGCGCTGGGATTATTCCGATTCTACCCGGCAGGTGGTGAGAATATTGTGGCGGCTCGTCATATTCCTGATGATTTGCATGGGCTGTGCGGTGGCTTATAATGTAATTGGTATTAACATCCGCCGTGTGCTGCAACGCGAGATGGAAGCAAAGACAATCGAGCTTCAATGGGCCAACGAAACCTTGGCACAGCGCTATGAGCAACTGCAAGCCGACGCCGAGCTGCGCCGGCAAATCATTGAAAACAGCTCCAACGGACTGGTTCTTATTGACCGTGAGCTTCGTGTCCAATTGATGAACCGGCAGGCGGCGAAGTTAGCCCGCGCCGACCCGGAAGCGGCGGCCTTGCGGTTAACGGAGCTCCACCGCTTCCGGGAGCTGGTTGCAAATCTAAAACAGGATATCTTTCACCCCGCCACAGGCACGCAAAGCTTAACCTTTTCCCTGGAACCCGTCAAAGGGCAAAAAGAAATCCTTCGGGGCCGCATACACCGCGTCATTAGCAACAACAAAATCATCGGCGCGCTCCTCTCCCTGGAGGATATCACCTTTGAGGTTCAGGCGGCGCAGAAAAACTTTGAGCGGGAAAAAAACCATATCCTGAACCGCATCATCGCAGGCATTGCCCATGAAATCAAAAATCCCCTGATGTCAATCCGGACTTATGCCGGACTAATCAATGAGAAAATAGAGGATCCGGACTTCCGCGCTTCCTTTGCGGAATTTGTCCCACGGGAAAGTGACCGGATCAATCAATTGGCGGAATCCCTGCTCAACTATGCAAAGCCTGTCCAAGGCGGCCTCGTTTATACGGATCTTTTTGAGCTGGTGCGCGATTGCGCCTACCTGTCCGGAGTGGCCGGGCGCACCCCCCAGATTCGCTTTCAGCTCTATGCGCAGGGCAGCTTCCCGATCTATGCCAATCCAAACCAGGTCAAGCAAATTCTGATTAATATTATTATCAATGGCATTGAGTCCATCGAGCGAAGGCTGCTGGACAACGGCGATCCCGGCCTTTCGCTGACGCTGCGGGTTACCGCTTTTGTTGAGGGGCAATGTGGATTCGTGGAGGTTTGGGACGAAGGAACGGGAATGAGTGAATATGTGCTGGAGCACTGTACCGATCCCTTTTATACGACAAAGCAAAAGGGAAGCGGTCTGGGACTCGCCCTCTCCAATCAATATATCAGGGAAAATGGCGGAAGCCTGGAGATTAAAAGTGAGCTAAATCGTTACACCCGCATTGTTTTGAGGTTTGGAGGTGACATATGAAGCCAAGGATACTGATTATTGATGACGAGCCGGGTATTTGCCAGGTTCTTACCTTTGCGCTCAACAGCCGGTATGAAGTGTCAGTGTCCACCGAGGCCGGGCAAGGCATGGCGCTGCTGGACAGTGAACCGGCCGATCTTGTCCTGCTGGACTTGCAGTTGGGCACCACAGACGGCATCGCCGTCTTAAAGGAAATTAAGGAAAAAATGCCGGACATGCCGGTCATTATGATGACTGCCTATGGCAGCATCCGCTCCTCGGTCGAGGCTATGAAAAACGGGGCCTATACCTATCTGACCAAGCCCCTTGATATTGAGGAGCTGCAAATTTTCATCCAAAACGCGCTGAAGTTACGCACGCTGAATGAACAGGTGAGCTATCTCAGCGGTGAGCTGCGCAGCCTCAGCGGTGTGGGATATGGCGGCATTGTTGGGATGAATCGGGAAATGAAACGAATCTACGCGTTGCTCGACCGGCTGAAGGATATAAGCACCTCCGTGATTATCACCGGGGAAAGCGGCTGCGGAAAGGAGCTGGTGGCCCGCGCCATCCACTATATGGGCTGTCGGCGCGATCAGAAATTTGTGGCGCTGAACTGCTCCGCCATTCCGGAGAGCCTGATGGAGGAGGAGATGTTCGGACATAAAAAGGGCGCCTTTACGGGAGCGGTGGGAACACGGCGCGGAAAGCTGGATGAGGCCAATCACGGCACATTATTCCTGGACGAGATAGGGGACATGCCCCCGTCGCTGCAACAGAAGCTGCTTCGGGTGCTGCAGGAGCGGGAGTTTTCACCCCTGGGAGGTAACGAGGTTCATAAGGTAGACCTGCGCGTCGTCGCCGCCACAAATAAAAATCTCAGGGAGATGGTTCAAAACGGCAGCTTCCGCAACGACCTGTTCTACCGCCTGAATGTGATGGAGATCCACATTCCCCCGCTGCGGGAGCGCAAGGACGATATCCCTCAGCTCTGCGAGCATTTTTTGAACCTGCATAACAAGGAAAAGGACTGTGCCGTCCGGCGGATTCCGGCGGATGTGATGCAGTCCCTGATGGAGTATAGTTATCCGGGAAACATCCGGGAGCTGGCCAATATTTTAGAGTATGCCATGGTAGTGTCGGACGGAAATACCATCTCTCCGGCGGATCTGCCGCCGGCGGTAACGTCCGGCCGGCAGCACGCGGCTCAGCCAGGAGGGAAGGGGCTTGATACCGCGCTCACCCGGATGACCCTGGCGGAATTGGAGCGGGCCGCGGTTTTCGCCTGCTGGAATGCCTATAAGGGCAGGCAAAAGATAATGGCCGACAGCCTTGGCCTTAGCGAACGCGGCCTGCGCAATAAGCTGTACCGATACAATCTGCTGCCCAGGGAACCAAAAGCCAACCTGGAATAGGCAAAAACAGAGCAGCCAAAAAGCGGCACGCTTTTCCGTTTTTCGAGGAAATCCGTGCCGCTTTTGGCTGCGCAAATTGAGAGCATTGGCTCCCGCCCTTGATTTGAAACTTTCGATTGCAAGATTAAAAAATAAAAAAACGTGTCATTTTCAAATGAAAAAGTGTGAAAAAGAGTCTTTGTTATATAGTCAGTTGCACGCCAAAGGCGTGCAACTGACTATGCAGCAAGGTTAACGCCGCCCTATGGGCGGCGTGCGGCGTTCGCCGCGACTTAAAAACACTTTAGCGTTTTTAAGTTAACCAGCTATAAGGTTGGCACGAATTTTGCTTCTATTATTAACGTTGAAAATAATCCGGCGCTCCAATAACATCCGCGAAAGCGGTTGATAATATAGATTGGATCCAGCTATGAAAAGTCAATAGGGAAAAAGGAATAAATTGCACGCGGATGGAAAAGATGTTGGAAACGTGACTAAGGGCCACACCGGGTAAGCTCGGCAAATTTATTGATAAGGAGGAGAACACCGACCGCTATCCGCCGCTTCCGAATACCCTGTTGACTTTTCGATAGCAACCAACGTATCAAAGACTATTAAGCGGGAGAAAGTGAAAATGAAAAAACTGCTTGGACTACTCGTGACTCTGTCAATACCGTTGGCTCTGACAGCGTGCGGTAACAACAGCACCGGTACGCCCGGCGGAACATTATCAAGCTCCGGCGATTCCGAATATAGCTATGAGGTGGGCTCCCCGGTTGATAAATCGTGGAGATTTGCCACTTTGTCCATCGGCAGCGCCTGGTATTTCTATGGCGCTACCCTGGCGGATGTTGTTTCCGGCAACGACAACGGCCTTGTCTTTGACGTGATACCCAACTCCGGCGGTGTCGGAAATATGCTTCTTCTGCAAAACGGTGATGCCGACATCGGGCTGGGCCTTAACTGCGTCAACGCCTGGGCTGCCGCCGGTATGCTGGCTTTTGAGGAGAACGGCGCCATTCCCGGGTTGCGCGGCCTGATAGGGACGCTGGATCAGATGTATCTGGGCATTGGTGTCAGCAAGGGCTCCGGCATTAAGGAAATTCGTGACATTACTGAAAAGAAGCTCCCCATTAACCTGTACACCCGTGAAACCGGATCCGCCAGCGAATATACCACCCGCCTGGTTCTGGAATCCATCGGCTGTTCCTATGACGATATCATTGCCTGGGGAGGCTCTGTCACCCACACCGACTTTGCAAGCGTCGCCGCGGCCTGCCAGGACGGCAAGTGTGATTTCTTCATGCAGTATGTCCCGGTGGGACACGCCGCCTTTGCCGAGCTTTGCGCCACCTCCGGCGTAATCATCGGCGGGCTGGACGAACAGTCTCTGGCTTTCCTCCGGGGGCGCGGTTACAGTGTGGCGACTATGCCGCCCAACAGCTTCAGCGGACAGACGGAAGCGGTTGCCTGCGCCTGTATCTCCACATCTATCGTTACCACCGAGGCGCTGCCCGATGAGGTGGCATACCGCATTGTAAAGCAAATTTATGAAAATCCTGACGATTTAACCCTGGGACACCCAGGCTTTGCCGGATTTGACCGGGAAAACTGCGCAAACTCCGCCCTTTTAGGCGGTCTTCCCATACACGACGGCGCGGCCAAGTATTATCAGGAAATCGGCCTGTTGAAATCATAGATTAAACGAACACAAAGCCCCCGCCCCGCCAATACGCGGAACAGGGGCCTTATTTTGCATGTAAGAGAAGCTTAATTTATTTAAGCTCCACTTTTGCGCCGGCCTCTTCCAGGCTCTTTTTAAGGGCTTCGGCGTCATCCTTGCCAATGCCTTCCTTGACGGGCTTGGGAGCGTTGTCAACCAGCTCTTTTGCTTCCTTCAGGCCCAGGCCGGTAGCCTCCTTGACCAGCTTGATAACGCCCATTTTGCCTGCGCCGGCGTCAACAAGAACAACGTCGAACTCGGTTTTCTCCTCGGCGGCGGGGGCGGCGGCAGCGGCAGGGGCAGCGGCAACAGCCATGGGAGCGGAAGCGGATACGCCGAACTCCTCCTCCAAAGCCTTAACCAGCTCGGACAGCTCCAGAACAGTGAGGGCCTTAACGTCCTCGATCATTTTGAGTACTTTTTCAGATGCCATGATAATTTTACCTCCAAATTTTTAGTTGTAATATTCGTTTTGGGTTTTACGCGGATTCCTTCTGCGCGATCTGGTCAAGCGCAATCACCAAACTCCGCATGGTGCCGCTGAGCACTGTGGCAAAGCCGGAAATAGGCGCGTTGAGCCCGCGCAGGGCCATTGCAACCAGCTCCTCGCGGCTCGGCAGCTTGGCCAGCTGGGTAACGCCCGCCACGTCAATGATTTCGCCCTCCACAAAGCCTGCCTTAATGGTAAAGGCGCCCTTGCTGCCCTCGGCGTATTTGTTGAGGATTTTCGCAGCCGCTACAGCGTCGTTTTCAGAAACAGCCAACGCGGTGGTTCCTGTCAACACGTCCTTCAGGCCGTCAAACCCCACCTGCTCCACCGCACGGGTCAGCAGCGTGTTCTTGACCACCTGATACTGTACGTTGGCCTCCCGCAGCTCACGGCGCAGCTTGGTGTCGTTTTCCACATTGATGCCCTTGTAGTCCACCAATACCCCCGCAACCGAACCTTTGATGAGCTCGGCCAGCTCCTGAACCTCCTGCTGCTTTTGACTCAGAATTTTTTCACTTGGCAATTTGTTCACCTCCCGGATAACAGTTTGTTTCGTCAACAAACCATGGAAAAGCCCTTTCCAAAAAATGGAAAGGGCCTATAAAACACATACATAAGCGTCTTATAAACAACTTCCTCGGCAGGCCGGCGCATTGCCATTTCAGCCGCTGGGCGGCGCCTGCTGTCTTTGGAATGCTGACAGCCTTTACAGTATAGTGCAGATAAGGATATTTGTCAAGCTATTTTACAAAAACAGTTTACAAGCGTCATAAAATATTGTATAATGGCAGGGCGTTATGTAGTCCGTCGCATACCCTTGGTGTGCGACGGACTATGCGGCAAGGTTAACGCCGCCCTATGGGCGGCGCGTGGCATTTGCCGCGACCTAAAAACGCTTTAACGTTTTTAGGTTAGCCAGCTATAGCAACATCCACGGCAGTATGGGGTGTCATACGGGTGCGCTGGTCCTGTGCGGTGGGGCACCGTGAACCATGTCAGGCGGGGAACCGAGCAGCATTAAGCGGATTGTTCCGCGCGCCGCAGGTAACCTGCGCATCCGTATGAGGCCTCATACTTCGTTTATCTGTCCGCGTTGTAAATGACTGTATAGCAGCCGTTTTTCTTTGCCCCACCGGAATCTTGACGCAGCATAGTAATTTAACTAAAAAATCTAAAAGATTTTTTAGTTGCCGCGCAAAGCGCGGCGTGCGGCGGAACCGCGCAAATGACATATACAGCAGGATTAAAGCGCGCTTCGCGCGCTAACCGGCTTCGCCGGTTCAAAAAATCCTCTCAGGATTTTTTGTTAATCAGCTTTAAAAGCAATTGGGAATAGGAGCAGTCATGTATCAGGCGCTTTACCGCAAGTGGCGGCCCCGGATCTTTGACGACGTTGTCGGTCAGGAGCATATTACCACCACTCTGAAAAATGAAATAGCCCAGGGCAAGATGTCCCACGCCTACCTGTTTTGCGGCTCCCGCGGAACAGGAAAAACCTCTTGCTCCAAAATACTGGCCAAGGCGGCCAACTGTCCCAACCAGACGGATGGAAACCCCTGCAACCACTGCGATATATGCCGCGGCATTGACGCGGACAGCATCCTGGACGTTACCGAAATCGACGCCGCCAGCAACTCCGGTGTGGACAATATCCGGGATCTCCGGGAGGAGGCGGGATTCACCCCCGTCACCACCAGGTACCGGGTGTATATTATTGACGAAACCCATATGCTCAGCACCGGCGCCTTTAACGCCCTGCTGAAAATTATGGAGGAGCCGCCGCCCCATGTCCTGTTTGTACTGGCCACAACCGAGATACATAAGGTGCCGGCCACCATCCTCTCCCGTTGCCAGCGGTTTGATTTCCACCGCATCAGCAGCGGGGTTATTGCGGACAGGCTTCGGTATATTGCCGGTGAGGAGGGGCTTGTGCTCATGGAGGACGCCGCGTCCCTCATCGCCAAGCTGGCCGACGGCGGCATGCGCGACGCACTGTCCCTCCTGGATATGTGCGTCAACACCGGGGGTGATATCACGGCGGAGACGGTCACCGCCGCCGCCGGGCTGGTGGACAAGGGGTACCTGTTTCAGATAGCTGGCGCCGTGACCGGCGGCAATGCGGCGGAGGCGCTGGCAGTGCTGGAGGGGCTGTGGGAAAAATCCATTGACTACCAGCGGCTTTGCGAGCAGCTCATCGGCTTCTACCGCAATGTGATGGTTATAAAATCGGTGCGGGACGCCACCGAACTGGTGGCCTGTCTGCCGGATGAAATGACGCAATATAAGGCCCAGGCGGCGGCGCTGTCCATGCCCCAGATCCTGTACAGCCTCACCACCCTGCAAAATACCCTGGCCCGGATGTCGCGCACCGCCCAGCGGCGTACCGAGCTGGAGCTGGGGTTGATGCGGCTGGCCGACCCGTCCCTGGACACCTCCACGGAGGCGCTCCTCAGCCGGATTGATTCCCTGGAGCGGGCGGTGCGCTCGGGAAAACCGGCCCAGGCTCTGCCCCGGGAGGCGGCTCCGGGCCCGGCGTCCGGAGAAAAGCCCCTGCCTCCTCCGTCGGAGGCGGAGATTGAAAAAACGCCGGTGGAGCCGCTGGACGGCTGGCAGGAAATTTTAGAGGTTCTGAAGGGCAAAAATAAAGCGTTATACGGCACCTTGGTGGATTCCTCCGCCTATGTGGGGGGGGGACTGCTTCTGGTGGATGCCGGGGACAGCATGTTTTCACGGATGGTCAGGGGCGACAGCTACGCCAAGGAAAGCCTGCGGGCCGCTGTGGAGGCGGTCACCGGCCAAAAATACCGGCTGGGGCCTTATAACGCGGACAAATATAAGGTAAGCGCCAAGGCAGAGGAGCAGCTTGAGGGAATCCTGAAGCAGGCCAAAGACCTTGGAGTGGATGTTACAGTAAAGGAGTAGAAACGGACATGAAGGCAAGATTACCTAAGGAATACAGCGGTGGCGGCGGTCAAAATATGAACGCCGTAATCAAACAGGCCCAGAAAATGCAGGAACAAATGGCTGAAAAACAGGAGGAGCTTAACGAACAGGAGTTTTCCGCGACTGTTGGCGGCGGCGCCGTCGAGGTGGTTATGACCGGCAAGAAGGAGCTGAAAAATATTACTTTAAAGCCGGAGGTTGTGGATCCTGAGGATATTGAAATGCTACAGGATTTGGTGGTGGCGGCGGTAAATGAGGCCCTGCGCACCGTTGAGGAGACCACCGCCGCTGAAATGGATAAAATCACCGGCGGCATTCAGATTCCGGGGATGTAAGCAATATGATAAGCAGTGCAGTACCTCTCACCCGCCTTATCGAGCAATTTGAGCGGTTGCCGGGAGTGGGCAAAAAATCCGCCCAGCGGCTGGCGTTTTATGTGTTGGATATGCCCAAGGAAAAAGCGTTGGAGTTTGCCAACTGCATCATTGACGCCCACGACAAAATCAAGCGCTGTAAAACCTGCCAGAACCTTACGGATGAGGAGCTCTGCCCCATCTGTACCCAAGCGGGCCGGGATCCCGCCATGATCTGCGTAGTGGAGGATCCCCGTGACGTGCTGGCTTTCGAGCGGACAAAGGAGTATAACGGCCTTTACCACGTGCTCCATGGCCTTATTTCCCCCATGGACGGCGTCGGCCCTGAACAGCTGTATATCAGCGAGTTGCTGACGCGCCTGCAAAGTGACCTTGTCAAGGAGGTTATTATGGCAACCAACCCCACGGTGGAGGGCGAGGCCACCGCCACCTACCTGGCCCGGCTGCTCAAGCCCATGGGTATAAAGGTAACCAGGCTGGCCTATGGGATACCGGTGGGCGGCAATCTGGAATACGCGGACGAGGTAACCCTGTACCGTGCCCTGGAGGGCCGCAGCGAGATATAATAAAGATGGACAAGCGCCAAAATGCGGCATATATTTCACCCTGTCTATGGTATACTGGCCTGCGCGGCGATGGAAGGAGGAATGCCTGGGATGGATGAAAAAAGCTTTAAAACGATAGCACAAAACAAAAAAGCGCGGCATGACTACTTCGTAAAGGAAAGCTACGAGGCCGGCATTGAGCTGGTAGGTACCGAGGTAAAGTCTCTCCGCCAAGGCAGCGTCAATCTGAAGGACAGCTGGTGTGATATCAAGGATGGAGAGCTTTTTGTCAAGCAGATGCATATTAGCCCCTATGAAAAGGGAAACATATTCAACAAGGATCCCATGCGCGCCCGAAAGCTCCTCATGCACAAACGGCAGATAAGGCAGTTGGGATCTGAGCTTGCATTACAAGGCTACACACTGATCCCCCTTTCGATTTATTTCAAGGGCTCCAGGGTGAAAGTGCAGGTAGGCTTGTGCCAAGGTAAGAAGCTCTATGACAAGCGCGACGACATGGCCAAACGGGACGCTAAGCGCGATATTGACCGGGCACTCAAGGAACGATCCCGGCAATAGGAGTCACTTATACTCCTTTTTATGGGGGCGTAAAGGTTTCGACGGGGGCTATGCAGTACGGTAAGCGAGTAGAGACGCACGATCTCTTTAAAATGTGCAATTTAAAAATTAAACGCTGAAGATAATAATTTAGCATTTGCTGCTTAGTTAAGCAGCTGTCCTAACCGGAAGGACCACGAGCCGGCCAGGGCATCATTTTAGTGGTGAACGTCCCATGGGAGTTCCACGGCCCGGGGGATGTATTTAGGGATACCAAGCTGCCGAGCCTGTTTATCGGCGCGGCTGCAAGGGAATGCAAAGGATAAACTACACTCGTAGAAACCCGTATGAATTGGTTTTCGGACAGGGGTTCAATTCCCCTCGCCTCCACCAATCGGCCCAAAGACGAACACCTACTTTTTCAAAGGCGGCTTTGCCGTAACGGTGTGGTTCTAAGGGCAAAAAGAAAGAGCAGACAAGGTTTAACGCCTTGTCTGCTCTTTTGTTATGTGGGATTATTCTTCTTTCTGCTTAGATGCTTCTTGCTGTGCTTGCCACTCGGCAAACTCGCGCTGCCCCTGCTTGCTTTCATAATATTTCCGTATCTCTGGAACGAGAAAGCGGGCAAAGGAATCAATAATGGACTGCGGAAGCTCAATTTCCATATGTTGGTCGGTATTGGGGATTTCTTTCTTCGCCATTAAAGTCCTCCATATTCAACTTTCAAGGCCCGTGGCCGAGAGCGTGGAAAGGGGTACACGCTCCCGCCGGTATGGGTAGAAATTATGCGATTTTGAAGTTCAGGATTGCTGTCATCAGCTTCGTTTCCAGCGTCCGGCGCAATTCCTCGTCAACGCAATAATGAAGGTAACCGTCTACACCATAAAGCCGCCTTGTTGACAAGGCGCGTATGTAGCCCTCATAGTGTTTCAGGACTGTGTTGATCGCGTCCACGTCGCCGCTTGTCGCCGCGACAATCACAGGAAACGGAAGCAGGTGGGTATTGCCGGTTTTGTTGCTCTGTGTTTTATTCATTTGCATTTCCCTCCATGAATTTTTTTAGCTCCTG
>Ga0153996_1000337_pt1 | contig 21750 bp, 16 predicted proteins | sample TSNC080MetaG_FD_104728 | JGI IMG/M metagenome (GOLD analysis project Ga0153996, IMG submission 104728) | Attine ant fungus gardens microbial communities from North Carolina, USA - TSNC080 MetaG | ecosystem: Host-associated > Fungi > Mycelium > Unclassified | place: USA: North Carolina, Lumber...
ATCGTCAGCAGTACAGCCCCTATGAGCAGCATCGATAACATCCTCTTTTTCATTTTCATAAAATCTCCTCCCATATCTTCATTTCAACCTGTTCCAATCAGCGTACCGAAAAACGCCGTTGAAGCTGTTTTTCAATAACAGCCATCCCTGTATCAAATACAACCGCCATAACCATTAAAGCCGCCGTGGCGGACAAAATCATCCTCATATTCTGAATATGAATGCCCCGATAGATAACGCTCCCGAGGCCGCCGCCGCCCACAAATGCAGCAAACACAGCTACTCCCACGGCCGTCACCGCAGCAATCCGTATGCCTGTAAATATGAACGGAAATGCAATTGACATCTCCACATGTATCAAACGATAGAACCGGGTCATCCCCATACCGGTCGCCACCTCTTTAATCGCCGGACTCACCTCACTCAATCCCATATAAGTATTCTGAACCACCGGAAGCAGGGAATACAGGATCAGCCCGATCACTACGGTCGCTTTTCCCGCACCGCAGATTACCATAATGACACCCAGCAGCGCAAGTGCCGGAATAGTCTGCAGCACTTCTACAGTACTAAGTATCAGCTTACGGGCATTTTTAAATAAATATGCGCAGATGCCTATCGGCACCCCTGCAAGAATAGTAAGCAATACAGATATGAGCACAATACCCAGATGCTCCCACACCATATTTATTGTCATTTGCCATCCCTCCTCAATGATTTTGGTATCAGCCGTTTACGGAGCAGATCAATCAGCCAGCTAAAGAAAACGGCCATCAAAGCAGCCGGAATCGCTCCTGCAAAAATCAGTCCATTATTATTACTGCTGACACCGGCATAGATCAGTTCACCCAGCCCCCCCAAACCGATCATCGCCGTCAGCACTGCCCAGCTCACCGTGTACACTGTGGAGATCCGCAGCCCGCTGATGATGGAAGGGAGCGCCAATGGTATCTCCACACGGAGAAGCGTCTGCAGCGGTGACATGCCGCATCCTCTGGCTGCCTCTTTATATTGCGGCTGTACCTCAATAATACCCACATAAGTATTTTTTAAAATAGGAAAAACTGCGTAGATAGAAAGAGCAATCACAGCTGTAGCCGGAATCATACCCAGATATAGAAAAAGTATTCCTATAAAAACAATTCCCGGAATGGTCTGAAACACTGATAAAAGTGGAATTACCACTGTCGCCCAGGCAGGCGTACGCGATAACAATATACCCAGCAAAACTGCAATTACAAAGGCTATTGAAATAGATATAATAACATAAATGAAATGTGTATAGACAGCACGAATCATGCGGTCACCGTACAGTGCGAGGAATTGTTTCATAGGTTTTCCCCCCATACCGCATCTGCCAATGCTCTGGCCATACTGGTCTTTGTTATGATCCCTGCGATGGTATTATCGCGGTTTAGAACCACAAGGTAGCTGTCATCGCCGCTTAACAGCCTGTCCAGGCAGACCGGGGCGTCCTCGTCGATATAACAAACCGTATGTTTGGGATTGACCAGCGGCTCAATGGTTTTATGATCCTTGCCCTCTTTCTTGATTTTACTTATCGACAGCGTCCCCACGTAAAGCTCATCCGCATCTTTGACCACCAGAGTATCCACCTTCCGGCGTGCCATTTTATCAATGGACTCACGAATTCCCTGAGTAACGTAGGTGGTACAGACGTCAGTGCGCAGAAAGTCTTCTGCGGTTAAGGACGGTGTTTCACTATCTTTGCTTCGTTTCCCCATAAAACTGGAGATCAATTCATCCGCCGGGTTTTCCAGCATTTCATCCGGCGTGGCCATCTGCAGAATATCTCCCTCATTCATAAAGATGATTTTATCAGCCATGCTTAAGGCTTCATCCATGTCATGAGTTACAAAGACTATGGTTTTGTTCAGTTTGCGCTGCAGCCTGCGCACTTCATCCTGGAGGATTGTGCGGGTCATCGGATCCAGAGCACCGAAAGGCTCGTCCATCAAAACGATCGGTGGTGATGCTGCCAGTGCGCGTAATACACCGATGCGCTGCTGCTGTCCGCCCGAAAGCTCCGACGGATATTTATGAGCGTATTCATCATATGGCATGTTTACGAGTTCCAGCATAGTATGTACAATCTTGCTCATTTCCTCTTTCTTATATTTGAGTAATTTGGGAACCACACAAATATTCTGTTCCACAGTCATATTAGGGAACAGCCCAATCTGCTGGATTACATAACCAATGGTTCTTCGCAGCTCGATTCGATCGGTTTGGGATATATCTTTACCATCCACGTAGATTTTTCCGTTATCCGGCTCGATCAGCCGGTTTATCGTCTTCAGAGTGGTTGTTTTCCCACATCCGCTCGGTCCGATCAATACTGCAAATTCTCCTTTTTCAATTTCAAAACTTAAATTATTTAATACCAACGAATCTCCATAACTTTTACTTACGTTTTCAAAACAAATCACATACTCACCTTCTTAATTTTATTGCTGACAAGTTACAATATTCATTTAAGTATATAGGAAATACGTGTTGGTGTCAAACGGGCCTTATATATTTCGCACAAATCGCCCTTACATTTTTCGTTTTTTTTCGTCAAATTTTCATCTTGTTTTTTGTCAAAATCTTATAGATATGTTTGTTAAAAAAAAATTAAATCAGATAAATTACTAGATTTCCAGAATATATTTGCCTTTTTTTAACATATAATATAAACTTATAATAAAATCGTTTCACCAGCTAACCACTGGCTGAAAATTATATGTCAGGAGGCATCGATGTGAGTATATATGACTATGACCGTTTGTTACCACCGTTACCGATACCGGAATTGGCCGACACATGCGAAAATCTGAAAGAAATGACTAAACCGCTGCTGGATACAAAAGAATGGACAGATATGTGCGCTGCCGCAGAATCCTTTCAGCATAAGGACGGGAAAGCACTGCAGCGGTACCTGCTGCAATGGAAGGCAGAACAAGAGGGAAATTCCAGCTGGTTACGCCCTGTCTGGGATGATAATTACCTGTCCTTCCGGGACCGGCTTCCCATAAATATGAATTATACTTTCCAATTGAAGAAAGACCGCTGGGGAAACTCTGCGCTGCCTAAGCTGCTGCACGGACTGTGTCATATTCTGAATGGAATGCGCACAGAAACGCTGCCCGCTGAGAAGCTGCGCGAAACGCCTTTGAGCATGGAGGCGCTGTCACATATGATCTACACCAGAATTCCTGATACCGTCCGTGATACCTTGTATTATCCTCCCCTTTCGGCATCCTACACCGCGGCCGTGGTATGCAGAGGATACTGGTTCCTTCTGTCGCTAACCGATGTCTTGGGAGATATTCATTCACCGGAAGCACTGCAGCGCGGATTGGACAAAATCCGTCAAGAGGCGGAGCAGATGCCGGAAACAGCAGACATCGGAGCCTTAACCTGTGCCCCGCGAACAGAAGCGGCCGACCTTCGGAGGCTCCTGCAGTCCAGCGCCGTAAACCGTATAAATCTGCAGAGTCTTGAAAATTCCGTATGCGTTATATGTCTGGATGAAACTAACAGCGAAAGCTTTATGCGGGAATTGATCATTGGTTCTCCTGCCAACCGCTGGTTCGATAAATCAATACAGTTTATCTGCAATGATACTGAGCTGGGAATTAATTTCGAGCATTCCGGCTGCGATGCCGGAATCTGGGTCTATCTGCTTTCACTGATTGATGAGTATGCAGTCAATCAGATTACTCCGGAGCAGACACACAATTGTACTGCGGATATGCGACCGCTTCGTTTTCACATCGCCGTTGATATTGCCGATCAGCTAAAAAGAATCAGCCGTAATTATGCGGAATTAAGCAGACGTATTACAGTCGGTGAAAAAAAGCTGGAAACCCTTTCGCGCAGCACGATCAAAAAGATTAATTGCCGGCCGGATGCTGTAGTACAGATTTTATACCAGGCTGCCTACTATAAACTTACAGGGTGTTTTCGGTCCACCTATGAAGCGGTATCCACAAGGGCATTCTTTCAGGGCCGGACGGAATGCGTACGCCCCTGTACAGCTGAGGCAGCGGACTTTGCACGCAGTTTCGTAGAAAAAAACGCAGATAATGCCGCTGTACTGGAGAAATACAGATTAGCTGAACAGGCTCATATGGTGCAGATCAAACGCTGCCAGAGCGGCCTCGGAGCAGAGAGGCACATGACCGGCCTAATGTTCATGCATGTTATGAATTCAGCAGGTGCCGCAGCTCCTCCTGATATATTTGAGACACAGGGTTATAAAACCTTAAAACACGATATCCTCTCTACCAGCAGCACAACTGCCCCATTTATTGATTTTTTTGGTTTTGGACCCGTTGTTTGGGAAGGTCTGGGCATTGGATATGGAATTAAGTCAGACGCACTGCATATAGCGGTCTCTGCTTATGAAGGCAGCGGAATCAAACCTCAGGAATTTATCAATACCCTGGATGAACTGGGAAGAGAATTTTGCACGCTGGCAATGAACAGTGCTTAAAAAGGTGAACGCAGCGCAGGCGACCTTGTTAAAATAACCTTTTCCCATCGGAAATATTTATATCAAGTTCTTTTGCCAAGCCTGCCTGCTTAAACGGATTTATCTTTTCAACTACATCATTGCGTTTAAAAAACGTTCCTGTGCTCTTAAACCAAAATGTCACTCCCGCTTTCATACATTGCTCGCGGATATTAAGTATCCAATCATAATTGCATTCCCTGGCTTCTCGTCCAGTCTCGCCATTCACGGTAACATGGTCAACTCCTGTAAGATACGGTGAGATATCTATCTCTTCCAAAAGCGGTGAACAAGCGATAAACCGCCGCTTGATCGGATAGGATAAAAATAACGGAAGACGATAATCAGTCAGTTCCTGATTCTCGACCGTACAACCGATATTGACATTGTCGTAACCCTTGCCCCAATCAGATGGAAGAGATACCATGAAACGGTCAATTCGTTTCGTTAGTATCAGGAAGTCAATATCCGTTCGCTCTTTTATCATCGCCCAGGCTTCCTTGCGCCATTCATCGGCCTCCGGAAGGAAAAAGTCGGTTGCAAAACAAGTAGCCAGAATCTTGTCTCCTTTAATGTTATATTCCCCTCTGGCATTTGTTCTGATCGGCCAATCAAATTTATCGGTTTTCTCGATTACATTCTGGCCGTAACGCTTCGCATGCGGTCCATAGAAATAACAATGGCTGCAGCCATCACTAATCTTATAACATCCGGTCCATGGTTCCCAGTTCATAGGTGACCTCCTTATAAATACTCTCATCTAAAATGTACTTCTGTCATATTTTTTTGAAGAATAGAAAAATTAGCACTCTATTATATCCGGAATTTCGATAACATATTCTGGAATGTTATCGATAATGTCCTGTAAAGATTTTGCTTTCTCCAACATCCGCATTGACTCTTTGTGAGAATTAGCGAAGATACCATCAAAGAAATATTCATCATATTCTTTACGAATCGGATACGCTAAAATCGGCTCATCAGCAGAAAATTCTGCATTAACACCCTGCTTGTTTCCTCTTGCATCAAGCTTTATCCACTTTTGATTCAGTAAAACTGCATTAAAAGCATGAACACAATACCCTAAAGAATCATCGTTCGCAAGTGTAATGTGCTCAAAGCAAAAGCCTGCCGGAACATTCTGAGAACGTAGCAATGCGGCAAGTAAATTAGCTTTTGCATGACAAATTCCGGTTTTATGCAATAGTACATCGGAAGCTCTTGCAGTAATAATTTCAGCATCATAATCAAATGAATGCGAGATTTCATCTCTTACAAATAAGTACGCGGCCTTTGCTTTTTCCATATCTGTCATATCTTCTGAAAACAACTCTGCCGCTTTACTCTGAATGATCCCTGAATTGCAATCAACATAATAATCTTCCTGTAAAAATATTTTCAATTTCCTGCCACCATAATTATTCCTCTCTTATATGAGTAAATGTTCATTTGACAGCTTACTTTTATTTTGTCAGCAGAAGCAATTTGTTCACCGTATTGGCATTCCTAATTGTAACCTTATTATTTACTGATGAACCGGCAATCTTTGACCATCTTGCCTTGGAAAAAGTCTTCAAGGGTGCTGACCAAAAAATCACATTACCATGATGGGCAACCTTTTCGTATTCCGGTTTTGCTTCACCAACTGCCGCAAATACTTCTTCTACGCTGGTAGGCGAAATTACAAAAATTGCATTGTCATATATTTCTTTGTTATCTGTATTCCACCATTTTGGTGCGTTCTTTAAGGTATCCGATAAATCATCTGCAGATACGATCGCAACGGGAATACTTAACATAAATTTATCTGCAATGATAGATTGGCTTTTTCTAATTAATTCACTTTTCTCTTTGATGTCGCTGGAAAAAACAACATTTCCACTATTGATATAAGTAATTACATCTAAAAAACCAACTTCTTCAAAAGCAATTTTCAATGCAGGCATAGGTATTTTATTTTTACCTCCCACGTTTATACCACGTAAAAGTGCAATATACTTCTCCAATAGGGCACCCCTCTTTCATATTATCACAAGGAATTTTATTAAATATGCTTTGATCTTCAGGCCTTAAAAGCCATCTTCTCTAAAAAAATTCTGATTTTTTTGTTTCAATATATAGCATTTTGTAAATGTAAGTACCTTGTATAATTAACGGGAAGTTACCCGAAGATCAATCAAATTTTTCATATCATTCAATATGCTTTCGTTTTTTACATCAAAAGCCAGTGATTTACCATTATGCCCGGAAGCAGTTTGCTTAAAAAGATTCTGTGTATACTCTGTGCATAGTGACATCAGCAATTCCGCTTCATTCATTTCCCGCAGCCCTATTGGTACTAACGAGAGAAAATACCCTTGCTTTGGGTAAAGCGTACACAATGATTTACCGCTTTTTTTGTATTTTACATTCCATCCCTTCCATAATCCCTTTTCCATGGAACAGCAACTATAAAATAACTTCGGCTTAACATTGTATGTTTGTTGTAAGTATTTAGTCAGATTATCCCATAAAGGAGTATCGACAAATTCCTGTATTTGACTCTCTGTCGGTTCATGCCCATTATCCCATATTTCACTCCATTGCATATGATTACCTTCTTTCTCTGTATCTGGCTATAGGTTACGTCTGATGACAACCCGGAACGTTAATCTTTAAAAAGCTCTGTTTTGCTCTTGTCTGATTAAGCATCTTTGGGGATGTAATACCGACAGATATGAGTTTTTTTTGATTTATAATCCGCAGTGATAACGTGGATTTGCGGTCCGCAGTGCGTTCAATTCCGCTTCGCTCCATCTCACTCACGGGCTTCGCCCTATGTAAAAAGCCGGAAGTAAATTTGCTTTTGTGCCAGCACAACGCTTGTTTTGTATGACATCGGTCCGCAGTGCTGTTCGATTCCGCTTCGCTCCATCTCACTCACGGGCTTCGCCCTATGTAAAAAGCCGGAAGTAAATTTGCTTTTGTGCCAGCACAACACTAATTTACTTCCGGCTTTTTACGCACTGCTCATTGCTGACGCGGATATTCATTACATAAAAGCCTATATGCTGGTTCGTCTTCTTCTATCTCTGGGAAGCGGCCTATTTCTTCGTAGAAACGATTATCGGAGTTATCATCATTACACATCGAGACTTCTCCGATCAGTACGTCACCGGTCCCGGGTTTGATGTCGAATTCATGATATTGATGGGGCCATAATGTTATGCTCTCCCCTGGTTTTAATTCTACCCCGGTGCCGGCTGGCACGTAATATGACCTTCCATCCGAGTTGACCAGAACATCCCGGTCGTCAAAACTTCCGTCACCTTTATCGTCATATACGTGAATGATCAATATCCCGCCGCCGCGGTTAATGATATCTTCACTCTTATTCCAGTGAAAATGCATCGGTGCATGCTGGCCGTCTTTTAACATCAGCAGCTTTTCCGCATATACTTTCTTGTACTTGGGATTATTCTGGTTTCCATTGCGCAGGGTGATCAGCGCAAAGCCAACCTTTTCCCAGTCGCCAAGACCAAAATCGGTAATGTCCCACCCCAGCATGTTATCTCTGATTTCATCGTATTCACTGCCCTTATCATTCCACTCCTCCGGTGTCCAGCCACAGAACGGAGGCAGCACAAAACCATGGTCTGCTGCCAGCTTTTCCATATACTTAATCGCCTGATTAATCTCTGATCTTTTCATAGAACTCTCCTTTTCCATACAATTTGTGTTTCATAATCTTCCCGAATCACCTTTCTATGGCCTGAAGCTCTCAATAAAATCGGCATCCACCGACAGCTCACTGGCTTCCGCCAACTGCGTCATCTGCTCCGGCTTTGTGACCGCCGCAACGGGAAATACCTGGAACGGCTGATTTATCAGCCATGCCAGAGTCAAGGCCTGGACTGATGCGCCAGTTACCGCACGCAGCCGGCACAGACGCTCAAATATATCAGTGTTTTTCTGATTATAATATGCTTTTCCCATCGCTTTACTTAACGGTTGTGCCTGATAGAGCTTTTGAAAATATCCGTGTGCGCTGGATGAATAAGGTATGATGGGCATACCGCTCGCCTGATGCCATTGGTAAAAGGCCGGGTCCATCATCACCAGCGTTTTATCACCATTTAAATTACAGCCGGGGTTTACACGGGCCATACTCCACTGATTAGAAACCGCCGAGAAGCCGGCTATTCCATTTTTTTCAGAGTATCTGACTGCCGAATTGATGCGGCCCTGCTCAAAATTAGAGGCTCCGTAATAACGGATTTTACCCTCTTTTACCAATTCCTCCATCATGCCGATTATTTCCACTACCGGCATATCCGGATTGTCCCGGTGAAGCCAGTAGACATCAATCTGATCCATTCCAAGCGTCAGCAGACTCTCTTCCAAATCTTTGCGGATCTCCTCCGGTGTCACACGGGATACCTCCGGCCGGTTCAGATCATAGTGTCCACCCTTAGTCGCAATCACAACATCCTCTTTGGTTCCCCGCTTCTTCAGCCACTCACCGATATATTGTTCGCTGCAGTTCTCCATGCCGGGAACCCAGCGGCAATATACATTGGCCGTATCGATAAAGTTTCCGCCGGTATCAACAAATGCATCCAGATTGCGGAAAGCGTCTTCTTTGGTTAACTTCTCACCAAAATTACCGGTACCGTAACAAATATTGCTGAGTATCAGATCGGTGCCGCGCAATCTTTGTCTTTTCATCTTTTTCTCTCCTAACGTGCTCTGACCCAGACCTGCATTTCCCCGGCTACCCGATTATTCCAAAGAAAATAGGGGACAGCCGTGATCTTCACCGCTTCTTCAACAACTAATCAGCTTTCCGCATCTTCTGGGCAAAAAATATCAGTCCGATAGACGCACAGGTCTCTGAATAATTAGTATCATCGGGCAGATCATAAGCGGAGGTGAAAGCTTCCCCGGAATGGGTTGCACTGATTCCCCGGTAATATATATCTGCCTGCTGACTATATCATCCCATATCAACCGGCAGGTGTCAAATAATTTCTGCTCGTCAGTCCGGGCTGCAATATCCGCCATTGCAGTATTCCACTAACTCCATGTACTCCCTCTTTCCGGTTACACCTGCCAGCTTCAGCAAAGCTATCTCTAGCTCCTGATAGCCAGGATAACCGTGAAGTTTTCCCTCTCAATACATTTGTCCACTTTATGTCTGGTTCTTCAATGTTAAAATTTGTATCCAGGTATCTCCGTAAAAGAAAGCTTCCGCACCGTCCTTCAATTCATATAATTGAATCTGTACATTGGCAGCATAGTCATATCCAGTCCGGTTATCATCCGCACCTCCGGCAAACAGGGGGGCACGCACATAAAGCAGCGGCCGCAAAACACCTCTCCTCCATAAGTATTTATTTTTATAGGCTTAAAGAGATTATAACCATGTTCCTGATCAACATAAAAAAAGATACAATTAAAACGAGCTAATACCATATCCCTCTATGGGAATCATATTAGCTCAACTAACTACTCCGTTTGCCTGCCGGCTCCTATTTTTCAATAGGCATCCACAGCTCCATATACACTCCCTGAGGAGTACTGTCATAATAGATCTCCGGTGAATACAGCTTCATTACGAGATGATGTTTTTCCAGCCAAAACCGGCAATACTTAATGGCCTTATTAAGCGCCACAGTAGTAAGCTGTTCAAAATCTTCCGCTTCAAATCCACAGATGACATAATCTCCGTCCGGTAACTGCCATTGCTTAAACCGGTCATCCTGAATAATATTATCAACTTCTGCTCCTGCAAAATAAGTAAAACTTCCTTCCGGAGCATCTCCTAAATAAGCTACCCCGACCTCTCTTCCATTATCAATCCGGGGAATCAGATGTTTTTCTCTATGGAATTGCCTCCATACCTCACCTGGTATATCAACACCGGTTGATTCGCCTGCAGGCATCTGTCCTTCTATCGGTACAACCCCGGTGACCCCCATAAACATAATCGGCTGATCCAGTTCCTTCCGGTTAAATTCCATTACAATACCTTCACTGATAAGCGGAACACCCTCATCCACCATCGTATATGAAAGCAGTAAATCGGGTTTATCAAACTGGTTGAGAAAGATTGGCGCATTTCTGTATTCTTCCGGCGTCAACTCATAAGCGGCTTTAAAAGCTCTGGTAAAACTCCCATGGCTGCCAAACCCATAATCGACGGCAATATCCAGAATCCTTCTGTCGCGATTCTGCAATTCTGCCAGCACCCGTGAAAGACGGCGCAGTTTAATATATTCCCTGACCGGCTTCTTAACCAGACGTGAAAACAATCTTTGGTAGTAAAACGGCGACAGCGCCGCAACGTCGGCAAGTTCTTCAATCGGGAGATTTTCACTGATGTTTTGTTCAATGTAATCCAATGTTTTTTGTATCGCTTCCCATGCATGCATAATAGGCACCTCCTTTTTATAAGACTAGCATATCATGTCAAAGGTATTGTCCGCTTGATCCGCTCTGCCTATTTTATGTGTTATTAATCTTCTTTCTGACTTATATATTTACACTTTCCCGTTCGATTAATTCAACAGCATTTCAGCCGCCATATCAGCTTTTTGAACACTGGCAGCACGTATGGTGGTCAGACGCGGGATAAACAGGCGGGCACAAATATCATCATCGGTTCCGATGATTGATAAATCCCGGGGAATTCTTACACCTTCCCGGGTAAAGCAGCCAACTGCTTCAGCTGCATTAAGGTCGCTGGTATTTTCCCCTAAAGTTTATGTTTTTTGCCATGATACCTTATTGGTACTATAAGTTATTTTTCGCCTTTTGTCCATTTTCCCGCTGTATATGAAAAGTTAAACGGGCTTCCGCCTTGAGTAAGAATGAAAAAAAGGAACCGTGCTGCTGCACGGCTCCGCGTTTATAATCCTTTTTGTTTTAATCCCAGAATTAAATCGACATAGAATTCCCGGATATCAAAATTGCTGATATTCTCCCGGTTCAAATCAATCATATCACCATGGGATATCCCCCGTCTGCCTTCCACCCGAAGCAGTCCGAGGTAATTGCCCCAGATAGCTGATTCCAGCGGTACCAGACCATCACTGTAACAACACTGCAGCTTATTAATTAACCGGAAGGATAAATTTAATGGAAATCCGGCACATTTGGCACTTTCCATCTTGGACATCACACTCTGATACAAAACTCCCTCCTGATTTTTCACCTCTTCGTTGAACTGCAGAGCAAACCGCTCGGTCAGATCGTATACCGAACTGTAGAAATCAGGCTGACTGTCACCCAAACGGCAGAACAATTTATCGTATCGGGCAGCTGCCCACTTCACCAGTTTGTCGGGCAGCTTCTCCAGCACCCGGTCGACCCACTGACAGCCATAATGGGGCGTATTGATGGTGGTCAGGGAAGCAACATATGAGCTCATCCCCAGACAGCTAATCGCATAGCGGGCATCGAGACCGCCTTTGGAATGGGCGATAATATTTACCTTACCGCATCCGGTCTCCTGGACAATCTCCATGATCTGCCTGCTTAGTTCACGGGCACTGTCCTTGACAGCCAGTGCCGACTGCTGATTACCGTAATGAACCATCGCCCCGTTTTGTTTTAGCTCTTTAGGCACCCTTCCCCAGTAATTGAAGTAATGCCAGTCACGAAAAAAGACACCGTGGACCATCAGTACCGGATACCGGGTTTGGCAGACCAGACTTTCTCTTCGAGCTTCATCCAGCTCCTGGCGGTAGGTTTCCACTTCGCATTCCAGCCTGGCTACCCGGCAGGCATAGGAAATCATGATAAGGTTCATCACCGGGACCCACCAGACCAGCAGAAGCATCAGCTTCCGGCTCAGTCTGACCTGAGCGGAGGTTGCCATCAACCGCAGAATCCCTTGAGCCGCCAGAGCAAAAAGCAGAATGAGGCTGATGATGCCGTTGACTATTTTATATAATGGTTCGGCCCGATTCCACAAACATATGTAAACGACGACTTCTGCAATCAGGCAGACTGCCGAAACGATAATCAGTTCGTAGCCGCCGCAGAGTATCTTTATGCGCCGGGACATAATCGGTTTAAAGTCGCCGCTGATGCGCCCCGGAAAAATGGCGTAAGCCAGATAGAACAGAGCTCCCAGCACGATAATCGCGATCCCCGTACCATTAGAGAAATGTAACGATGCTGAAAGCAGCGTATAATTTGTAAATATGAAAAGCAGCAGTACTGCTGCGCTTCTCCTCAGTAATTTCATAGATCCTCCTGAAGTGTTTGGAATCTACAGGTCGGCCAGCAGCTGCCTGACATCCTCTTCTCTGGTCGCCCAGCTGGTACAGATGCGAATCACAGTGTGACTATCATCATATCGCTGCCAATAGGTAAATCCATATTTTTTCTCCAGCTCTGATAATTTATCATCTGGCATAATCAGAAACTGCTGATTGGTAGTACTGTCCATAAACAGCCGATAACCTTTCTGAACCGCCCCCTCTTTTATCGCTATCGCCAGGTTGACGGCATGCTGCGATATCTCGTAATACAGGCCGTCGCGGAACAATTCGCCGAACTGAATCCCCAGCAGGCGCCCTTTGGCCAGCATTCCGCCTTTTTGCTTTATGATGTAGCGGAAATCTTCCTGCAAAGCGGTATTGGTAATCACCACCGCTTCACCAAACAGAGCACCTACTTTGGTCCCGCCGATATAAAACACATCACATACCCGGGCAATCAGCTCCAGCGTCACATCAGTTCCGGGGGCGCACAGCCCGTACCCCATCCGGGCACCATCGAGGAAGAGATACAGCCCGGATTCATCACAGACTTTCCGGATATCCGTCAGTTCCTCCGCAGTATAGAGTGTCCCCCACTCAGTAGGATGAGAGATGTAAACCATTTTCGGCTGTACAGTATGCTCAAATGCACCATCCTGACGGTGCTGGTTATGAACTTCCGATATCTGCGCCGCCGTAATCTTTCCCTCATCGCCGGGCAGTCCCAGAACTTTATGGCCATAGGATTCCACCGCTCCGGTCTCATGGATATTAATATGGCCGCTGTCCGGGCTCAACACACCTTGATGCGGACGCAGCAGAGCGGAAATCACCGTCATATTAGCCTGCGTTCCGCCGACCATAAAATGCACCGCCGCCTCCGGTGCTTTACATTCCCTGAGAATATATTCTCTCGCTTCGGTACAAAATGGATCTTCCCCATAACCGGTTGTCTGGACCAGATTAGTCGCTGCAAGTTTGTCCAGAATAGCCGGATGGGCACCTTCAGTATAATCAGAATTAAATAGTATCATAGCGCCATCCTTTCGTATATGCCAAAGGACGCAGTCATATACCGCGTCCTTTCTGACATTTATTGAATCAACTCAACTTCTTCTAACTCTTCCACAACAATATCATCCAACATATAGTCACTGGCATCAATCGCCGCTTCACCGGCATCGATCTGAACATCGCGATACTTTCGCATCCCGGTTCCCGCCGGAATCAATTTACCGATAATGACATTTTCCTTCAGGCCAATCAGCGGATCGACTTTACCCTTAATCGCTGCTTCGGTCAGAACCTTGGTGGTCTCCTGGAAAGACGCCGCCGAGAGAAATGAATTCGTAGCAAGAGACGCTTTGGTAATACCCAGCATAATCTGTTCTCCTACCGCTTGTTCTTTTCCTTCGGTCTCCATTTCGGCATTCTTATCTTCAAATTCAAGAATATCTACCATAGTACCCGGAAGGTAACTGGAATCACCATTCTCTTCGATACGGACCTTTTTAAGCATCTGACGTACAATGACTTCGATATGCTTATCATTGATTTCAACGCCCTGCAGACGGTATACCCGCTGCACTTCCTGAATCATGTAGTCCTGAACCGCCCGAACACCTTTGATCTTTAAGATGTCGTGAGGGTTAACACTACCTTCGGTCAGCTCATCTCCGGCTGCCAGTTCGGCACCGTCCTGAATCTTAATACGGGAACCGTACGGAATCAGATAAGCCTTTGATTCACCGGTCTCATTATTTGTTACGATAATCTCACGTTTTTTCTTGGTGTCGCTGATTTCAGCCTTACCGCCGAATTCAGTGATAATAGCAAGCCCCTTAGGTTTTCTCGCCTCAAAGAGCTCCTCGACACGGGGCAGCCCCTGAGTGATATCATCGCCGGCCACACCACCGGTATGGAAAGTACGCATGGTCAGCTGAGTACCCGGTTCACCGATAGACTGTGCCGCGATAATACCAACCGCTTCACCCACCTGCACCGGTTCTCCGGTTGCCATATTGGCACCGTAACACTTGGCACACACACCGATATGGGATTTACAGGTCAGAATCGTACGAATCCTCACCTGGTTAATTTCTTTGCCGTCTTCTCCCACACCATCTTTAATCACTTTTTCAGCACGACGTGGTGTAATCATATGATCGGCTTTCACAATCACATTACCCTTGGCATCTTTTATATCATCACACGCAAAGCGTCCGGTAATACGTTCCTGCAGACTCTCAATTTCCTCATTGCCGTCCATAAACGCTTTCACAGACATACCCGGAGCTTCTGCATCCGCATCCACACAGTCGATTTCACGGATAATCAGATCTTGTGATACATCCACCAGACGTCTGGTCAGATAACCGGAATCGGCCGTTCTGAGTGCTGTATCAGAAAGTCCTTTACGCGCACCGTGAGCCGACATGAAGTACTCCAACACGTCCAGTCCTTCACGGAAGTTAGATTTGATCGGCAGCTCGATCGTCCGTCCGGTTGTATCCGCCATCAATCCACGCATTCCTGCCAGCTGTTTAATCTGCTTATCAGAACCACGGGCACCGGAGTCAGCCATCATAAAAATGTTGTTGTACTCATCCAGCCCGGAGAGCAGCGCTTCGGTCAGCTCATCATCAGTTACCTTCCAGGTCTCAACAACCTCTTTGTAACGCTCTTCTTCAGTGATCAGACCACGCTTATAGTTCCTGGTAATCTTATCCACCGTATCCTGTGCTTTCTCGATAAGTTCCGGCTTCTCCGGCGGTACGGTCATGTCGGAGATAGATACGGTCATGGCTGCCTGCGTTGAATACTTATATCCGGTTGCTTTAATATTATCCAATACTTCAGCGGTGGCTGTCGCTCCATGAGTATTGATTACTTTTTCCAAGATCTGCTTCAGCTGTTTCTTACCTACAAGAAAGTCAACTTCAAGAAGCAGCCCATTACCTTCTATGCTGCGGTCAACAAATCCCAGATCCTGAGGGATGATCTCATTAAAGATAAATCTTCCCAGTGAAGACTCAATCAATTCTGATTGAACTGACCCGTCCGCCAGCGTTTTCTCCATCCGCACCTTAATCTTTGCATGAAGGGTAATCGCACCATTTTCGTACGCCAGAATGGCTTCATTAACATTCTTGAAATACTTTCCTTCACCGGTAGCTCCCGGTCTGATCTGGGTCAGATAATAGATACCCAGAACCATATCCTGTGAAGGTACCGCTACCGGTCCGCCGTCAGACGGTTTCAGCAGGTTGTTCGGGGAAAGCAGCAGGAAACGACACTCTGCCTGAGCTTCCACCGACAGCGGCAGATGCACAGCCATCTGGTCACCGTCAAAATCGGCGTTGTACGCAGTACAAACCAGCGGATGAAGCTTGATTGCCTTACCCTCTACCAGAATCGGTTCAAATGCCTGAATTCCGAGCCGATGAAGCGTAGGGGCACGGTTCAGCATAACCGGATGTTCTTTGATGACTTCTTCCAGCACATCCCATACTTCCGGCTGGAGTCTTTCAACCATTTTCTTTGCATTCTTTATATTGTGAGCCGTGCCGTTTCCGACCAACTCTTTCATTACGAACGGTTTAAACAGCTCAATTGCCATTTCTTTAGGCAGACCACACTGATAAATCTTAAGTTCCGGTCCTACTACGATAACCGAACGGCCGGAATAATCGACACGTTTACCCAGCAGGTTCTGACGGAACCGGCCCGACTTACCTTTCAGCATATCGGAGAGGGATTTTAAAGCCCGGTTGCCGGGTCCGGTTACCGGACGGCCCCGACGGCCGTTATCGATCAGCGCATCGACCGCTTCCTGCAGCATCCGCTTCTCATTCCGCACAATAATGTCCGGAGCGCCTAATTCCAACAATCTTCTCAGACGATTGTTGCGGTTAATGATCCGTCGGTACAAGTCATTTAAGTCGGAAGTCGCAAAACGCCCGCCGTCCAGCTGTACCATCGGACGCAGATCCGGAGGAATTACCGGAATCGCCGTCATAATCATCCATTCCGGTTTATTACCGGATTCTCTGAAAGCCTCTACCACTTCCAGACGCTTAACGATACGCGCCCGCTTCTGTCCGGTCGTATTTTTAAGGCCGGCTTTTAATTCTTCATATTCTTTATCGAGATCAATCGAACTGAGTAATTCCTGAATCGATTCTGCACCCATGCCGACCCGGAAACTGCTGCCCCACTTTTCTCTCGCTTCCTGATATTCCTGTTCCGACAAAACCTGTTTATACTGCAGATCGGTTTCACCTTTTTCCAACACGATATAGGATGCAAAATAGAGTACCTTTTCCAATGTCCGCGGAGACAGGTCGAGAATCAGACCCATCCGGCTGGGAATCCCTTTAAAGTACCAGATATGGGATACCGGAGCTGCCAGATCGATATGACCCATACGTTCACGGCGCACACTGGCCTTCGTTACCTCAACACCACAGCGGTCACAAACGACGCCTTTATAACGGATCTTCTTATACTTCCCGCAGTGACATTCCCAGTCTTTGCTGGGGCCAAAGATCTTCTCGCAGAAAAGTCCGTCTTTCTCCGGCTTCAATGTCCGGTAGTTGATCGTCTCCGGTTTTGTCACTTCACCCCTGGACCAGTCCAGAATCTTATCCGGTGACGCAAGACCGATCTTGATGGCATCGAAAGTCATCGGTTGATATGATGTTTCATAGTTGTTTGCTGTCATATAAACGGAGCCCCTTTCTAAACGTCGTCTGAAATCTCTTCGAATTCAAACTCTATCTCGTCAGTTTCTGCGAATTCCTCATCTTCTTCTTCGTCTGCTACATCGATATCGACCAGTTCATCGCCTTCAAATTCCTGCTGGCTGAATCCATGGTCACCATAAGCTTCCCGCTCAGAATTATATTTCTTATCGCCTTCGATGATCGAGTGTAAATCCATTTCATTATAATCAAGGGTCTCGATGATCTCTACTTCAGTCTGGTCGTCACGCAGTACGCGAACATCCAGCCCCAGAGACTGCAGCTCTTTGAGCAATACCTTAAAGGACTCGGGAATACCCGGTTCCGGTATATTGTCACCCTTAATGATGGCTTCATAGGTCTTGACACGGCCCACGACGTCATCCGATTTCACCGTCAGGATCTCCTGCAGGGTGTAGGAAGCACCATATGCCTCCAGAGCCCAAACCTCCATCTCACCGAACCGCTGTCCGCCGAACTGGGCTTTACCGCCAAGCGGCTGCTGGGTTACCAATGAGTATGGGCCGGTGGAACGGGCATGAATCTTATCATCAACCAGATGATGAAGTTTCAGATAATGCATGTGCCCGATGGTTACCGGACTGTCAAAATATTCACCGGTCCGGCCGTCTCTTAAGCGCACTTTACCGTCACGGGAGATCGGAACCCCTTTCCACACCTCACGGTGGCCGCGGTTATCCGACAGATACTGGATAGCCTCCGGCAGTAAATCTTCTTTATACTTCTCTTCAAAGTCTTTCCACTCTAAATTGACATAATCATTCGCCAGATCGAGAGTATCCATGATATCATTTTCGTTTGCACCGTCAAATACCGGTGTAGCAATGTTAAATCCTAACGCTTTTGCCGCCAGACTCAGATGGATCTCAAGTACCTGTCCGATGTTCATACGGGATGGCACACCCAGCGGATTGAGCACGATGTCGAGGGGCCGGCCATTCGGCAGGAATGGCATATCTTCAACCGGCAGCACCCGGGATACAACACCCTTATTACCATGACGTCCAGCCATTTTATCACCGACCGATATCTTACGCTTCTGAGCGATGTAGATACGAACGGCCTGATTAACCCCCGGTGACAGTTCATCACCGTTTTCCCGGGTAAACACTTTGGCATCTACGACAATACCGTATTCCCCGTGGGGCACCTTCAGAGAAGTATCTCTGACCTCACGCGCTTTTTCACCGAAAATTGCCCGCAGCAGACGTTCTTCTGCTGTCAGTTCGGTTTCCCCTTTCGGCGTCACCTTTCCCACCAGAATATCTCCGGCACGGACCTCGGCACCGATGCGGATAATTCCCCGTTCATCCAGATCTTTCAGGGCATCATCACCAACGCCGGGAATATCGCGGGTAATTTCTTCCGGTCCCAATTTCGTATCACGCGCTTCTGCTTCGTATTCCTCAATGTGGACCGAAGTATATACGTCTTCCTGAACCAGACGCTCACTCAATAATACAGCATCCTCATAGTTATAGCCTTCCCAGGTCATAAATCCGATCAGCGGATTCTTACCGAGAGCGATCTCACCGTTAGCGGTGGAAGGTCCGTCAGCGATCACCTGACCTTTTTTAACCACTTCTCCTTTGCTGACAATCGGTCTCTGATTGTAGCAGTTGCTCTGGTTACTGCGAAGGAATTTGGTCAGCTTATACTTCTTTTTGATGCCGTCAGCCTGCTTGATAATGATATGCTTGGAAGTAGAGCTTTCCACAACACCGTCTTCTTCAGCGATCAGACAAACACCGGAGTCAGCTGCCGCCTTGGTCTCCATCCCCGTTCCTACGACAGGGGCTTCGGTCATCAGAAGCGGTACCGCCTGCCGCTGCATGTTAGAGCCCATCAGCGCACGGTTAGCATCGTCGTTCTCGAGAAATGGAATCAATGCGGTCGCTACCGAAAATACCATCTTCGGCGAAACGTCCATATATTCAAACATGCTTCTTTCATATTCCTGAGTTTCTTCTTTATAGCGGCCGGAGACGTTCTTGTGCAGGAAATGTCCCGCATCATCCAGCGGCTCATTCGCCTGTGCAACGTGATACACATCCTCTTCATCAGCGGTCATATAGATGACCTCTTCGGTTACGATCGGATTCTGCGGATCGGTGCGGTCAATCTTACGATAAGGCGCCTCGATAAAACCGTACTGGTTAATCCGAGCATAGGTTGCCAGCGAGTTGATCAGCCCGATGTTAGGACCTTCAGGGGTCTCAATCGGACACATTCTTCCATAGTGAGAATAATGAACATCACGCACCTCAAACCCGGCCCGATCCCGTGACAGCCCCCCCGGACCCAGCGCTGAAAGACGCCGTTTATGGGTCAGCTCACCCAGCGGGTTATTCTGATCCATGAACTGAGACAGCTGTGAGGAACCAAAGAATTCCTTTACGGCCGCCGTAACCGGCTTGATATTGATCAGTGACTGCGGGGAAATTCCCTCCAGGTCCTGCGTGGTCATGCGTTCACGAACCACTCTTTCCAATCGGGAAAGACCGATCCGGTACTGATTCTGCATCAGTTCCCCAACCGCACGGATACGACGGTTGCCCAGATGGTCGATATCATCATCGTGGCCTAAACCATATTCTAAATGCATATTGTAATTAATAGAAGCAAATATATCTTCCTTGGTAATATGCTTCGGTATCAAATCGGATAAATTTTTGCGGATGGACTGTTTTAATTCATCGATATCCCCGGAAGTCTCTTCCAGCAATCCTTCCAAAACCGGATAGTAAACCAGTTCGGTCACTCCGACTTCTTTCGGATCGATATCGACGATCGAATCCAGCTCAACCATCATATTAGAAAGCACTTTAATACTGCGCTCTTCTTCCGGACGCTCAATCCATACAAACGGAACTGCCGAATTCTGAATCTCATCTGCCAGTTCTCTCGTCAGCTCGGTTCCCTTCCCGGCAATCACCTTGCCGGTAATCGGACTTTTCACATCCTCGGCCAGCGTCTGGCCGGATACGCGGTTCTTCAGGGCCAGCTTTTTATTAAATTTATAGCGGCCAACTTTCGCAAGATCATAACGTCTGGCGTCAAAGAACATCGCCGTAATCAGACTCTCGGCACTATCTACCGCCAGCGGTTCGCCCGGACGTATCTTTTTATATAACTCTAACAGACCCTCCTGATAATTTTCAGCAGTGTCCTTTCCAAAGCTCGCCAGGATCTTCGGCTCTTCGCCAAACATATCCAGAATCTCGGTATTCGTACCCACACCCAGGGCACGGATCAAAACGGTGATCGGTACCTTTCTGGTCCGGTCAACTCTAACATAGAAAACGTCATTGGAGTCGGTCTCGTATTCCAGCCACGCACCGCGGTTTGGAATTACAGTCGATGAGAACAGGCGTTTACCCACTTTATCATGCGCAATCGCATAATAAATTCCCGGTGAACGAACCAACTGGCTGACGATAACACGTTCCGCACCGTTGATTACAAATGTTCCGGTCTCTGTCATAAGCGGAAGATCACCCATGAAGATCTCATGTTCATTGATCTCATCGGTCTCCTTATTGTAAAGTCGAACTCTGACTTTCAAGGGTGCCGCGTATGTCGCATCACGTTCTTTACATTCTTCAATCGTATATTTCACGTCGTCTTTGCATAATGTAAAGTCTACAAACTCCAGACTCAGATGACCACTATAATCAGCAATCGGAGAAATATCAGCAAATACTTCTTTCAATCCTTCGTCCAGAAACCACTGATAAGAGTCTTTCTGAACTTCGATCAAGTTCGGCATCTGTAACACTTCTTTTTGTCTGGAATAGCTCATACGCAAGCTTTTTCCGGTTGTAATGGGACGAATTCTGTTTTTCTCCATTGACGTTACACTCCTTGTATATTTATTTGGGGACCGATATTTCTCTGGGAAGTCCCCTCGTTCGGTTGTTTAGCTCCGAAACTACTATACGGGAACCATTATCCACTTTTTCCATGGCATGCTTCCCCACAATAGCGCATTTTTTACTATAACACAAAAATATTCAGCCTGTCAACCCGAAATTGGCGGCTTTTTCCATTATTATTCGCCAGGATACAAAAATCCCGGGAAATTATCCCAGGATTTCTGTTTGTAAGGTCATCATACGCTAAATTACGCAGTGACACTCGATTCCACTTCGTTTCATCTCGTGCACGGGCTTTGCCAACGTGACTATTTCAGGTTAACTTCTGCGCCTTCGCCTTCAAG